>Ga0206129_10007453_pt1 | contig 10773 bp, 15 predicted proteins | sample Helgoland_Spring_8_FD_148616 | JGI IMG/M metagenome (GOLD analysis project Ga0206129, IMG submission 148616) | Pelagic subsurface seawater microbial communities from Kabeltonne, Helgoland, North Sea - Helgoland_Spring_Bloom_20160502_2 | ecosystem: Environmental > Aquatic > Marine > Epipelagic ...
GCAAGGGGCAGGATGTGGTGGAACGATTTCGATGACACACTAAACATTGGCCACAAAAATGAAGTTGTACAGCAGGTAGGCCAAGAGACCTACATGCACGTTGAGAATGTCACTGGGTCGTTGATCCCAAATGGAACTGTAGTTGGGTTCGCTGGCGTCAATGGTTACATCAAATGCTCGCCATACATTGCAGACGGATCGCTCCCATCAGAGTATTTTATCGGCGTTCTTACTCAAGACTTGCCTGATGGCGAGATCGGCATGGCGACACTGTACGGCAGGGTTCGAGACTTCGACACCACTGGCATACCTGCTGGAGAAGTCTGGGCCAAGGGCGATATTCTGTACGCATCACCAACCGTCGCTGGGTACTTCACTAACGTGAGGCCAACAGCGCCCAATGCGGTGATAATTGTAGCTGCCGTTATGGTGGTTGACGCCACTGCTGGTGAGGTAATGGTTAGAACAACCGTTCCAATAGGTTTGTCTTATGCTAACTACTATTCAACTATCGATCAGACGCCAGTAGCACCCAATACGGCATATGAGGTTACGTTTAATGGAGCTGGATCAGAACAAGGCGTGTCATTGGTATCTGGCACAAGACTTACCGTAGATAATGCTGGGTTATATCAAGTAAACGTCAAGCTCCAAGCGACATCGTCCACCGCGTCATCGTCTACGATTTACGCATGGATAGCGATCAACGGCACTGACGTGGCCAACAGCGGGGCAAACTTTACTATTAAGGCCAACGGCGACACCAAGCTAATTTCTTATATGTACCAAGTCAGCCTTATTATTGGAGACTACGTTGAGGTTCGCTGGGCTGCAGACACTACCAGCCTAACGCTTGATGCAACAGCCGCGACGGCATTTGCGCCAGCAGCGTCCTCTGCCTCAGTATTCTTAACGCAGATACAACTTTAAGGTGAAATCATGACAGTCAGCAACAAGGTATTGATCGCCCCGGTACTGCTCGCGGCATCGCAAACAACGCTCTACGCAGCGCCGACAGGAGCCAAAACAATCATCGACAAGGCCACTGTGACTAACACTCACCCAACGGATAACATTGCCATATCTGTTAACCTGGTGGCGTTTGGCGGGTCTGCTAGTGCCACCAACCTTCTGGTAGACGCAAGAATAGTTGCTGTTGGCGAGACCTATACGCTCCCTGAGATGGTAGGCCATAACCTGGCGACCGGCGACTTCATTAGCGTACTGGCCTCTGCCGCGTCATCTCTGTCTCTGCGGGTGTCTGGTAGAGAGATAACTTGATTGTAGTTGATAAATAGCCCAAAATGTGGTCAGGCGAGTATCCGAGTTCCGTCTGCTCAAATGTTCCCTGAAAAGGAGATGATAATTGAGCGTAGCACTGGTTAAACCATTCGCAATAGCCAAGCATGAGGGTGTCGAAGAAGTCGAGGCCGCGATGCTGAATCTGCCACAGGTTGATTGCCCTGTCGTTCATAGATTTGGCCCAGGCATATACATTCGTGAAGTTACGATGCCTGCAGATACGCTTGCTATTGGCCACCGCCATAAGTTTAGAAACTTAAATGTTATGCTCACTGGCAAAGTAGTCATGCAAAGAAATGGCGAGATGATAACCATTTCAGCGCCGTTTGTTTTTACCGCTGAACCTGGACGAAAAGTCGCATACGTTGTTGAGGAGTGCGTCTGGCAGAACATCTATGCCACCGATGAGACTGACATTGATAAGTTGGAGGAAATGTTTCTCGACAAGAGCGAAACATGGGTTGATCACGAAAAAGAGCACAAATCATTTCGTGTTACTCTTCGTCAGTCTGACAGAGATGATTACGAGCAGTTTCTGACTGAGTATGGGTTTGACGAGGCATGGGTACGAGCTGTTTCAGAAAACACTGATGATCAAATTGAGATGCCTGCAGAGTGGAGCGGTGTCGCTAATGTCAGGCCGTCTGATATTGAAGGTTCTGGATTATTCCTTAGCGCCGCAATATCTGCAGGGTCAATAATTGCACCGGGCAGGCTTGGCGGTAAAAGAACCCCAGCAGGAAGATACGTCAATCACTCATCTACACCAAATTGCTTTTATTTGAAAACAGAGTCCGATGACGTTTACCTGATTGCCAAGAGAGATATTATTGGGTGTCAGGGCGGCGACCAAGGCGAAGAATTAACAGTTGACTACCGTCAAGGAATAGCCTTGGCAAATAATGGAGCAGAATTATGTCATCCTTAGCTGCAAGTGTTATAGGCGGTGCGGCCACCGCTGTTATCGGAAGCGCAATAGTTGGCGGGGTTATGTCATCAAGGGCCGCAGGCAAGGCCGCAAAGGCCCAGCAAGAATCATCTGCCGCCAGCATTGCAGAGCAACGTTCTCAATTTGAGGCTATGCAGCGTGTACTGAAGCCATATGTAGATTCAGGTTCTCCCGCGCTCAGACAGTTGTCATCTTATTCAGATGTTGCTCAACCGGCGCTTAATGAACAGCAGGCGTTGAATGGAATGTTTGGCGCAGAGGCGCAGCAGCAGGCTATCAATCGAATCGAGCAATCTCCACTCTACATGGAGCAAGTACGCCAAGGCGAGAACGCGATACTGCAGAACGCATCAGCAACTGGCGGACTTCGTGGTGGAAATATCCAAGCTGCACTGGCGCAGTTCAGGCCAGCGGTTCTATCACAGATGATCGAAGACAAATACACCAAACTTGGCGGAATGGCCGACTTTGGTGGAAGCGCAGCACTGAACCTTGCAAAAATGGGCCAAGCGTCTGGTGCTGGTGTCGGCGCTGCAGGCATGAACATGGCCTCTAACATTGGCAACTTGAACAATGAAACTGCTTACGCACAACAGCAAGCTGCACTGGCAAAAGGTCAGGCATGGGGCAATGTGGCTGGCGCAGTTGGGTATTTGGGTGGCCAAGGTTTGCAGGGCATTGGCCCATTTGCAAAATAAAAAATTGTTAATATCTAGCTTAAATTTAGCCGGTACATATTAGGACAACATTATGCCAGTCAATTACGCAGCATACCAAAACGCCAACAACCCTTTGCAGATGGCAATACAGGGGTATTCTGATGCTGGAGCTATTCAGCAGGCCAGACAACAGCAGCAGATAGGCGAGCAGGATCTTCAACTGAATCAAATGAAAATTGATGAGTACAAGAAGGCTCAAGAAAAGGCGTTAGAGTTTCAGACAGCCAATGCGAAGTTTGCACAAAAGCCGAAAAAAACCTGGCAGGATTTTGTTAATTTTCAAGCTCAATACCCGCAAGTTAAGGGTTCGTATGATGGTGTTATTGAAAGCATGAGCAGCGAGCAACTGCGATCAAGAATAAGCCAGTCACTAAATATTGCGTCTGCCATAGAAATGAAAAAACCAGAAATCGCTAAAAAGTTGATGCAAGAGTACAAACTTGCGGCAGAAAATTCTGGAGATCAACAATTTTCCGAGTCTATTGATGTGCTGGGCCAGCTATACGACGGCAACTCAGGCCCGGAAATAGTAGATTCTGCGCTTAACAATTTTCTTCTTTCTGCCGACCCCGCAAACTTTCCAACTATGTATAACAAAATTAAATCAAATGCAAATATGCCAGCGGAAACCGTGGCATTTGAAAATTTAATGGAAGGACTAAGTATAGAAGATAGGGTTAAGGCTAAACGGATAAAATTGGGGCTGGACGCAAGGGCGCAAGGTAGTGCCGATTACACGCTTGCAACCGGTGATCCAGAAAAAATTGAACTGGTAGCGCAAGTCGTTGCCACCCTTGCCGCCTCCAAAGAAAATGCGCAACTTAATGAACGGTTGAAACTTGAACCTAAGATAAAATTAGCGGTTGATCAAGCATCAGGACTGGCCAAAGCTATTGTTGAAGCTGACGAAGGTCGGCGGGATAACGGCAAGGCGCTTCGTGCTTATGAGGCGGGTATCGGATCACTATCGACCGCGCTGGGCAACACCTACACTGGGGTAGGCGGAGACTTAGTGGCGGCGTTAACTGTTGAAGGTCAGATTGCTAATGCGTCAATCGCGCTAATGGCCCCAATACTTAAAGACATTTTTAGAGGTTCTGGCGAAGGTACATTTACGAAGGATGATCAAGAAATCCTTATGGCTATGCTGCCGACATTGAATATGAAGCCAGGGGCGAGGGCGGCGGCCTTGAAGGCGGTTGACACCGTTGTTAGAGCAAAGCTGTCGGTTCCATCTGTTACTGACACCACTAGCGGTGTAGATAGCTCTTCGTTGCCCACTATAGATACACAGGCTGAGTATGACGCTTTATTTTCGGGGGACAAGTACATTGACGCACAGACAGGGCTACCAGGGACTAAACCATAATGGCAACTGATAGGTTTGGCGGCATAATTCAAGTTACACCGGGCCTAGACAGATTTGGTGGCTTTCTGGTGCCTGTTGATGAAGTTGTTGCGCCGCAAGAGTTTCCTGGCAGCGAACAATTCGGCGGCATGGAATCGGTTGTAGAGATACCCGGACTTGATCCCAGCATTGGGGCGGAAGGTCAATACATCGAGCCGCCAGCGCAGCGTCCAGAGCCTAAACTGCAGGACACGCTGAAGGGCATTGATGAGACAATACTGGCCATTGGATCTGGAGCCACAACAGGCGCTGGGGGAATGGTTCGTGGCACTCTGACGCAACTAGCTCAAGAGATATCCAGTGGTCAATTTGGCACACCAGAAGCAGCGAAGAGGATAGAAGAGGCTGCAATGAAGAGCGCGGCTGAATACACCTATCAGCCTAGAACCCAAGAAGGTCAGCAGATGACTCAAGCCGTTGGCGAGTTTGCTGGTCGATACCTTGCGCCACTAGCTGGAGCAACTGGGGAGTTGGCCGCAGCAGGACAAGCTGCTCGACAGGCTGGCCCTATTATGCCAACAACTGCCGCTGGCGCACCAGGTGGAATGGGCGCACGTCCTGCGCCTGAAGCACCTGGCCCACAAGGCGGCATGGGTGTACGTTCTGCCCCAAGACCCGAGGAGATGACAATACCTCAGCAGTTTGCAGCGACTCAACAGCGAGGAGTATCAACTAGGGCGGCGAAGTTAGCCGAAGAGCCATACAACATTGAGAACGCTTCGGTTTTTATCCAAGGGCCAAAAGGCGCTGAGCAGATTATCCCTGATCAACTAGCCAAGAACTACATTAGGCAAGGTGGCAAGCCTGGGGTTGTGGCTGCGATTAAGGCTGGATCTGACGCTGACCGACGCGCTGCATTGCAGATGGTTGAGCGTTATAAAGCTGGAGAAGAAAATGAATTGTTAAGAGCCACGAAACGTCCGGGCGACATTATCGGGGAGACAATCGATGCTAGGGTTAAGTTTCTTGTCAATGCCCAAAATAAAAGCGGTAATGATATTGATCGCCTTGTAAAAACAGAATTGGAAGGTAAGCCATTTAACCAATCCCTATTAAAGTCGGAGTTTGAGAACGCCCTTGATGATCTTGGAGTAAACATCAAGACAGTCGTTAAAGACGGGAAAAGTAAGCGAGTGGTCAACCTTGAAGGGTCTATAGTTGAGAATGACACAGGGTCAAGAGGGGCATTCAACATTGCGCTAAATAGACTTGACCGTCCTATGACGGCTAAGACGGCACATGAACTGAAGAAATTTCTTGATAGTGAAATAAATTATGGCTCAACTTCCACGAAGGCCAAGAAGCGAGAAGGCGAGCAAGTTTTAAAGGACTTGCGGAGAAGCGTTAGCCAATCACTTGGCGAGCAATACTCAGACTATAAAGTTGCCAATGGAATATATAGTGACGCTATTGGTGCTCTCAACGACCTGCAAAAAGGTATCGGTAGCAGCATTGATATGAAAAGCGATAACTTTTCGTCGGCACTTGGAACTGCCGTTCGATCCTTGACAAGTAACCGAGCTGGAAGGGTGAGACTGATGGATGCGCTTGACCTGCTTGATCAGGTTGCAGCAAAGCATGGCATGAAGATCGAGGACAGCGTCATCAACCAAGTGATTGTTGCTAATGAGCTTGACAGGATGTTCGGGACAACTGCCGATACTAGCTTGAAGGGTGTCATGCAGCAAGTTGACCGTGGCGTTGATATTGCCCAAAGCAGCGCGGTAATGGCGGGACTTAAAATCGCCAAAGAGGGGTTTGAAAAGTCTCGCGGCATTAATGAAAAGAACGCAATCGCGGCACTTGAAGAGCTGCTACGTCGCCAGACTGAAGTAAACGTCTACAAAAGACCACAGCAATAACTACTAACCATAACTAATGACGGCTCTGCCGCATAGGACTTGAAAATGACCGGCAGAAGAAGTTATGAGGATGTTTCATATGAGACCAACCAAGATATTGCTGACAAAGCCGTGAAGAAAGTTTTCGCCATACTCGGTGTTGATATTGACAAGCCAGAGAGCATCGAGGAGTTCAGGGAAGACCTTAGATTTGGCCGCCGAATGCGTAAACTGGCCGATCACGGGTCAATGGCATTGATCGGAACACTGGTCGCTGGCATGTGCGTAGCAATTTGGGCTGGTATTGCATCCAAAACTGTTGGACAATGACCGCGAGTGTGTCTGTGACTGCTGACCCTTCCCCCATATCCGACAGCATGAGGTTCGATTCCTCAACACTCATCTCCACTTGCACTCTTCATCCCAGTTAGGCATTATCCGTCATGAGAGTTGAACTTCCTGTACGGCTCTTGATTTGATGTTTGCAATAAAGAGAGTCACCGCCAAGTTTTTTTCAATATTGCGCTAGGGGGTCAACCGGCAAGTTATTCCCAACAAATCAGCCTGCTAACGCGGGCTTTTTTGTGCCTGTAGCATTCCCCGCCACTCAATCATCCACAGACGCATTCTGAGCCGTTCTGAGACGTTTTTGCGCCATACCCCATACATTGTATAGCTTATGAATCAATCCCCTATGAATGCCCTTAAATCACGACTCTATTTGGCGCATATTTTTGTGCCATTGTTGCAATTTCATGCGCGGTAAAGTGTTGTTGATAGGGCGTACATATAAAGGACCCTACTTTGCACCTTTTGCCAAATGTTAATCATGTCACCCGTACGTTAATCATAATTGTTGTACGTTAATCATAATTAACGTACGTCTAGCATGGTTGTTTACCAGGCTAACCGTAGCAAATGTAGCAAGTGTAGCTGTAGCAACTAGGGGTCTACCGGGCATACACCCCCCCTCTACCGGGTAGACCCCCTAATTTGCACCTTAATATAGATTATTTATAAATAAGTATAGAAAGTCTTTTACTTTAGGGTGAAACCCGATATACTGATCACAACAGAAACGGGAAGGGATTGATTGTGATACCAATAAACATTGAAAACCAAAACATGACTGCCGCCTTATATCTTGGTGATTGCCTCGAATCAATGGCTTGCATTCCTACTGGCTCAGTCAGTACGGTGTTCACATCACCGCCATATAACTTGAGGAACTCAACGGGAAACGGAATGAGGGACGGGAGAGGTGGTAAATGGTCATCTGCAAAATTATTGCAAGGTTATGCTTCTCACAATGATGATATGCCTCACGCTGAATATGTTGCATGGCAGCGGCAAGTCTTGTCAGAGTGTATGCGGTGTTTAGATTCCGAAGGTGCCATTTTCTACAACCATAAATTGCGGGTACAAAACGGCCTCATGCAAGATCGTGCAGATATTCTTTCGGGCTTCCCTGTTAGGCAGCAGATAATATGGCGGCGACGGGGCGGTATAAATTTTAACGCTGGATATTTCCTGCCAACCTATGAGGTCATTTATCTAATTGCAAAAAAAGGGTTCAAGTTGACGAAAGGAGCAAATTCACACGGTGACGTTTGGGACATCCAGCAAGAAAAAGATAATGACCATCCCGCGCCGTTTCCTGTCTCATTATCAAATAGGGTGGTGAGCAGCACCCAAGGCGGCACTGTACTTGACCCATTTATGGGAAGTGGAACAACTGGAGTTTCTTGCGCTTTAGCGGGAAGGGATTTTATAGGAGTCGAAATTGATCCTGATTATTTTAATGGTGCGAAACAAAGAATAAAAAACGCCAAGCCAGACAACCAAACGGGGCTTCGGCCCCACCACTGAGGTTAAATCTATGCTAAATGATCCATTCCAATTAGTTTTAGCATTAATTTTGGCCGTACTAATAATGATATTCGAGGAGTTAAAATGAGCAACGTCGAACTGGTGGAAGTAATGATGATATTTGTGCTGTTGTGGTATGTCGGTGCGGCCCTGGTTGAAGGGACTCGGAACATGAAGAAGCCGATGGCAACGAGGAATAAAAAAAATGATCACAATTAAGAGTTACACAGTAGTTCTGACTGACGGTACAACGGGTGCCTTTTCAACATGCTTTTTGAGCGTCGATCAGCTAATTGGAAAAAGGGTCAACATCAGAACAAAAGATGAAAATGGAAAACTGTGTGAGAAGCGCGGTGAGCTTGCCGAAATACTTGAGGAGTGGAATTAATGAATATCGATAACTTTTATTCAGAAACAGAACAAATGATTGCTAGATCGGTCAGGAATGAAATCGCAGTAGAGACCTACTCAGTTGATGAGATGATTGACTGGGAAGTCTACTGTTCAAACGCCGACAACGGATTTGGCGGAGACATTACCACCGGAAAGCTATTGCCAACCCTAGCGGAATGGGTCAATCGCAAATAACGCAGTCATCGTTAATGCACCGCTGCGCGTATGGCGTTAGGTGCGACTCACCAACCACTTGATCGGCCAGATGATCAATCAAGTCATCGATTGTATCTCTGGCTCGCTCAAGGTATGCAACGTCACCGCCCATCTGATAACGAGCGATAGACTTCAAAGCCGCATCAATTACTAAGTCGTTCTCTTGATCATTCATGATCATCTCCAATGCCGCGATTCCTCGCAAATGCTTCTGCCTTCATTTCGGATTCGATCAGCATGTCAATGTAATGCCGAGCCTTCCGCAAGTCTTCAATACTGCTGCTATGCTTCAACTGATGCCTGCAAACATACTTAATAACATTTCCAACAATGTATCCTAACCCATTGATGTGTATGAATTCTACTGGCTGAATTTTGAATGACTTGTAGTGATTACCACCAACCTGGCTGTCAAATGCGCTCATTATTCAATCTCCAAAACATTGTCATACTGTCTGGCCATTTTGATACCACATACATTCCTGGCAACGATACCGTCTCGCTTGCTCATGATGATCGACTGCATCTCTCGCGCAGCACCATAGCCTGAGTCGCTGTGCCACTGATCAGGTGGCGGCAATATCCCGAAACTCTCAAACAAGCACATGCCAATCTCTTCTGCCGTCTTGTGATGAATGTGTCCTGTCCAGAAGTACACGAATTCTGATTGTCCAATCTCTACTCGCTTGTCGCGGGTCATGGCCTCATAGATTCGATTTCGATTGATCCTGTCGCCGTGATGAATACCGATCAAACTTGCGCCATGCTGGATGTACACGAATTTTGATGTGTTTGGCGCTACCTGAACCCTTGGTTCGTGATGCCACCTGGCTGACACGATCTCATTGAAATACACGGCAGCGTCAGGATCGTGATTTCCCCTAGCATTGACAATCACCACTTTTGGAAACTTTGCGAGCATGATCTTAACGATAGCCGAGATCAAAGTTTTAGCTGCGGCTAGTACATGAGCCAATCTTCCATCGACATCGAGGGGAGCGCCTGATGCTGGTGTCCGATTCGTGCTGTCGTTCGCGTGGAACCAGTCACCGAGATTTATCAGATAACCTGTCTCACAGGATGGGGCGGCAGCAATCAGGTGCCTGAAGGCATTGTGGAGGTCGTTGATGCCGATTCTTGTGTCATGGTCATCGTGGCCGGTAGCCTTCCCCCAGGCTCGCATTCCAATATGAGCATCTCCAACAATAAAAAATGCTGCCAGGTCATCGCTGTTTGGACTTGGCGGGGCGGTTATTGCTGGCGCTGTCGTGTTCTTCATGTCCTCGACAAGATCGTCCACGAACTCGACAAACATTTGCCGTTGAGCTTCTTTGTCGGCTTGAGTCTTTGACCATTGAATTTTTACGTTGCCATCAGCGTCATACAATGTGCTGGTGCCTTTCAGCATCTGTCCTGGAGCTACAGGGTGGGTTAAATCATATTCTGGTGCGTAGCCTTTAATTGCCGCATTTTTCTTGACTCTAATTAAAATTCGATCAACTGATCTGCGACCAATGCCTAATTTTGCGGCAGCTTTTTGCGCTGATCCTTCGCTTATTATTGCCAAGATACTTTGTCTTTGAGACTCCGAATCGCAGTAATCAAGCAAGTATTGTAAATCACTCATAGTCATTAACTCCGGGTTCGATTGCTAGTGAGCACATGAACTGGCTAACTATTTGAAGTCGTCCTACAAGCTCTGAAATTGAACCAACATCGCCAGCAAACTCGCCAGGCATGTCTAATGAATATTGATCTGGGTACTCGCAGATAATTGCAATTCCAGCAATTTTGCCTGCAGATACGTCGGCAATTTTTTCCTTTAGTATCGAAATCATTTCGGTCTTGGTCGGGTCAAGATTGATAACGTTAGACATTGGCTTCCCCATTCAGCTTTTTGTACTTGTCGTGCAAATTTTTCAGGTCATTTATCGAATATTTTGCAGGATCATGCGGCCCTTCCAGCCATTCTACCTGACAAATACCAATTTTGGCGATTAAATGCCCTCGGTAGCTTGCAATGTTGCCCGATAAGTGATTGTTACATGGCGAACACTGTTTGTGGCAGTTCAATTC
>Ga0206129_10007460_pt1 | contig 10767 bp, 1 predicted proteins | sample Helgoland_Spring_8_FD_148616 | JGI IMG/M metagenome (GOLD analysis project Ga0206129, IMG submission 148616) | Pelagic subsurface seawater microbial communities from Kabeltonne, Helgoland, North Sea - Helgoland_Spring_Bloom_20160502_2 | ecosystem: Environmental > Aquatic > Marine > Epipelagic ...
TGCACAGATAACGGCTACTAACCTGGCACCATTGGAATAAAATCGATCCCCAATAAAATCGGGCACCGTGGCTTTACCAAATTTTCGAAGATATGGAACCATCAGGGTGGTGAGCAGAACGAAACCACCTGTCCAACCCATGAGGAATTTGGAGGCCCCATAACCTGCAGCAGCAATTCCGCCAGCCATGGAAATAAAGGTTGCGGCTGACATCCAGTCGGCCGCAGTGGCCATACCGTTGGCAAATGGGGAAACGCCTCCGCCCGCTGTGTAGTATTCCTTGGTTGATCCTGCACGGGACCATATTGCAATTCCAATATACACTCCAAAAGTGATTCCAATAAAGATGAAGTTCCAAATTGTCTGGTCCATCAGTTTTCCTCCTCCCCGAAGCCGTGTTTTTTATCCAGTTTGTTCATTAAGAAGGAGTAGGTAACTAATAGGATGACAAAACAAATAATAGAACCTTGCTGAGCCATCCAAAATCCGAGGGGAGCCCCTCCAATTGAGAACTGATCTAGGTAGTCTTTGAAGAGAATTCCGCACCCAAAAGATACAAAAAACCAAATCGCTAACAATTTTCCTACGAGCTTGAGGCTTTCACTCCAGTAGGAATCGGCAGAGGCTGGTTGGGCTGTCATGATGCGAAGAATGTTATGAAAAGTTCCGATGTGGCAAGAAAGATAAATTTTGAGAATTTTTGGTATTGCACTCGAATCTTGCTCAAAAAACAAGATTTTGATTTAAAATGTAATGAATGGTAAAGGTTGTTAATGAAAACTTTTGTTAGTATCATTATATTTTCTACCCACACAGATTTTGAAATTTCGCTATTCATCCATCTTCACGAAACACTTAGTCAGTACTTGGTTTGAGGTTCGTATAACTTTGGAATTTGAAAGGGTATTCATTTGAATTTTTCTTGGGAGGGTAGCTATGCCAAGCAAGCATTTGTTTTGGGTGCTTTATTCTTTTTGGCGGTATCACTTTCTTGGGCAGGTAAAGAAGAGCACACTGAAAATAACATCATCACGAAAAGCGTAATTGAACGGCAGGCACATGGCACATCACAGGGTAAGGATACTAAAGTTACGGTAATTACTCCATATCTTCAAATTGATGCCCCTTCTGGGACTTCTGCTTTACACAAGCCACTTAGAGGTATTCTTAGTCAAAATGGTCCGGATGTAATTTACACCCCCAGCCCTAATGCAGAGGGATATGATCGTTTTACCTACAGGGTGCTTTCTACCACAGGTGAAAGTAATTACACCGTAAAAGTACAAATTATCCCACAACCAGATAAACCCAGGGTATACAAATCTATATCTTCTAAAAATAACAACGACTGGGAGTTAATCAGTGGTGATCTTGAACTATCCTTCCCCGAAGAATCTAGAGTAGGTAAGGAATATATCATCATTGTCGATCCTGATTCATACAAATATTCCAGTTACGCATCAATGACTGCGACTGATTGGAGTGACAGTATTGCCAAGAATCAACCATCAAATGATGCTCCAAATGAGTTTGGAGCAAGTTTTGTTGGAGAGACTGGAGGTAATCTTTTCAAGTTGGAGTTAGTTGACACCTTTAAACTGACTGAAGAAAATGATTTTCACGGATGGGCCAAAAAATACCAAGTTGTATTTACCCAGGGTAGTGAAGATTTTCTTGATTATGAAAAATTAAAGGATCAGGACGAACTCTCGTTTTCTACAAATCTTGAGGTAACCGATTCCTATGTTGGTGCGGAGAATCATAATTTCACTAGGTCGGTTAACATTAATGTCGTGGATGTGGATGACCCGCCCAAGTACACCAATGTGGAGACCCCCCAAACCCAAATCATTGATGAGTTCAATATTGGAGATGAACCTGCTAAAAGTACATTTTCTCTATCTTTACATGAAGAGGACAATAAGAGCAGTTTCTATTTTAAAGTTGAAAGAAAACTCGCACAAACAACGGATCTAGATGGCTCAATTACCTCATTTCCGGATCTATCCTCCATCAAATTAATAAATGACAATCTGGAAGAGTATGTAGTTTCTTTTGATGGTGATCTTTCTGTTGTAGAAAGCCATTTTCCTTTTTCAGATACGGTTTCATTCGAAGAAAATGTCACCATAGAATTTGTTCATGATCAACCGGATCTTTTCGGGCAAGTGGAGTATATCTTTACTCCATACGAAGGCTTTTTTTACACGGATAAAGACCAAAGAAATTTTAAAAAAACGGTGGAGGGTGACTTCTGGTCTGTCACGATTGATCTGGAAAATGATAATGATGATCCGCTTTCCCTCAACCTTCATTCCAATCAGTTGCCCGATGGAGTAGTTCTTGAAGATGGTGTTGTGGTTATTCAACACCAAGAGGTTGTTGACGAACGTTTTGCCTTTGATATCAATCCCACCGACCCTGATAGTCACCCGAGTTCAATTTTACGAATTGATAACGCCAAAACCAGAATAGGTGCAAAGTTGATTTATTCTTTGGAGGGTGCTGACCAAAATTTATTCCAAACGCCGGAAGATGATGGAAAGCTCTACTTCCTTAATATGCCTGATTTTGAGAAGAAAAGAGATCAAAATGGTGATGGTAAATATGAGGTGGTGGTAGTGGTGGATGATGGAGATGGGGATTCTCCTGAAAGGCAACAATTTCGCATTGAGGTCTTAGATAAAGCCGAACCTCCTAAACTCGATGACGGAAATTACTCCAGGATTATCCACACCAATGAAGATGAAACCTGGTATTCAAATGTTCAGGGGCTGAGGGATGGGCCGACTTACACTGTCGATAATATTAAGTACTATGCATTGTCGATTAGCGATCCGGACGGTAATAATGAAATCTCCTGGATCGATCCCATAATCACCGATAAAGGTGGCAGTGCAGCTTACATATCTGGCGATGGAGAAGTTCCCCGAATTGTCTATACCCCTGCAACCAATTTTGCAGGAGTTGATACATTCACTTTTTTAATCAATGAGACCGGGACGGAAACGGAAGATGGAAACTCCACTACAATTCTTGAATTTACTGCCTATGTTGAGGAAAGAAAGGATCCCCCATTTATTGAACAAGTAAGTTGGCTGAATGAAGAGTTGGATGGTTTGGGTGAAACTCTTTTTGAAATTCCTGTTCCAGAAGATTCGGAAAGTTTCGAAGTTGATCTATTGTTCAATCTTCTGACGGATGGAAATGAATTTTTTACTGAAGCAAAACCTGGCTCTTCCAATGTTTCTACGCAAGGAACATCCACTGATTTTACGCTAACCAAAGATGCCAATAATCCACTTTTATACAAACTTTCATTTAATAAAAATAATCTTGATTACGAGGATCTTTCCCAGCGAATATCAACCGCAAAGGTCACTGCTTATGAGACAAACGGCACGAATGAAGCGACTCAAATTTTTACCTTCAAACTTACCATCGCAGATGTACCTGAAAGACCAATAGTTTTTTCTCCCGATTGGCCATCCGGGAAAGAAAATATCGTCTTTGAAGAACAGGATTTAGTAGCTAATTTAGCCGGGTCCGATCCAGATAATCCTGATTCAGAACTTTTGTGGAAGCTTCCAACTGATGAAAGAAATGTTCCTTTTATATTTAAGGAATCTGGAACTAAGGAATATCAAGGAACCACGGCAACTTTGGTATTCAGAAATAATCCAAGCTTTGAATCCAATGCAAATCTTTCCTACACTCCCTATGTTCTAGTCAGTGATCCGAGTGACAAGAGCGATGAATTTGTCACCCGTGTGGATGAACGAATAAGTTTTCAACTGGAAGATGTTGCTGAACCTCCAGTGATCGCTCCAGCTTACAGCAGCGAAGATCCAATACAAATTTCTATTGTGGAAGGAGATCTTACCAGTGAAACGGCCAATCTTTCTCTATACTTCATTGATGAAGATGGAGACGAAATTAAATTTGATAAAAAAGCGGGTTTGGATTCCAAGAGCTTCATCATCGAAGATGGTTTTATCAAATTTGCCAAGTCTCTCTATTCTGACAGCGAGCGTTTTGGAGAAGGAGATAGTCCTGAATACACTCTGACTATTTTGGCATCAGACAATAATCTCCCTGACCCAAAGCCAACGGAACAGGAATTCAAAATAATCTTGGGTTCGCGAGACGAACCTCCCGAGATTAAAGATCTGAATGACAATATTATCTTTTCTTCAGAAAAATATGGAATTCAGGGCAAGTTGACGATCGAGATTGATGAAGATGCAGAAGAGCAAACCTATTCATTTTCCGATTTTGATTTTGAAGTGCGGGATCCAGAAAATACCGATGGCTACACAATATCGGTAATTAATGCTGAACAAATTAGAGATGATGGTGCTGAATTTTCGCTCGAGCCTAATATTGATGCAAACGATGCCATATTTACCTTCGAGCCGCCAGAGAATCAGTTTGGTGTTTATCCAGTGGATTTAAACTTTACGCAAAAACCTGCTAGCGACGGCTTAAGCTCTTTCTTCACCATCGAATTTATTATAAACGACCAGCCAGACCCTCCAAATATTATCATCCAGAATCTTAGCGAGATTGAGGATGATGCAGATTCGGATAATCCTCTGTTTGGTAAAATATTACTGGTGAAAGAAGGGGAGGGAAAAGTACTGGATTTACAGGCTAATGACTCCTTTGACGAAGAGGACTCCAATCAAAAGTTCTATTGGGAGATTAAAAAAGACAGTGAAGGTAAACCTTTATATGACGGAGAACTTTTTCAGGACTTTGATAATTTATCAAGTTCATCAAAATCACTTTTCTGGGATAAGTTAGCACTCAATTACAAACCCACCATCGCATCACCAGATCCTGCTCGTGCATTCCCCAAGGCAATTATAGATACTCCAACGACCAATGAATATAAGCTCGTGGTTACTGCAAGTGAATCCGCACTCGAAAAAGAGAATAATAACACCGAGATTTCAACCGATATTTACCTGCATGTTGCTTTAATCAATGCGGAGACTCCTCCATTTTTCGAAGCACCAAATCCTGAAAGCCCAAATGATTTCTCATTTATTATTCAGGAGAATACAAAACTTGATGTTAATGTGACAGCCAAGGATTATGACAATGAGGAAAAACCAGTGGATCAACAAACTGAGGTTAAATATGTACTTGGTCCAGGGAATGATCAGACTTATTTCGATATTAATGAAACTACCGGTAAATTAGGGTGGGTTGAATCTTTTGAGCCAGACTTCGAGAACCCAACAGATTGGGGCAAGGTAAGGTATGACAATACATATGAGGTGGATATTGTTGCCCAGGAATATTTTAACGACGAAATTGTGGATGGCACATCGAGGACTCAACGATATTTGATCCATCTTGAGAATACCATCGAAACACCATATTTTTTGCCTACATTGCCTAATGAGTACGACGCTAATTTTTCTGTGGAGGAACAGACTAGTGCTGAGTTTGAGATTAGTGTATCCACAGATGACGCCGACCAAAATATAAGCCTGGAGATCGTGTCTAATTCCAAGGATGGTCGCTTTTTCGAATTTACCAAAGTGGAGCCACGCTACGGAGCACTTGGTACGGTACAATTCCAATTCAAAATACCCCCGGATTTCGAAAATCCAAGAGATTATAATTATGATAATATCTATGAGGTGGATTTCAAAATTAAAACCAATTCAGAGGATGCCGATTTAGTAGAAACTTTTTCTGTTCGTGTGATTGATCTGGTCTCGAAATTGGAAATTACTCGAAAGGATGGCATTTCATATGATTTTAATTTTAAACACCCTGAAAACCAATTTTTTGTAACAGATCTGGAAGTTGTTGATAAAGAAGGTCAGTATTATCAATCCAAGGAATATCCTGACCTAGTTTTGGTTAGTAATAAAGGCACATATTATGTGTCAAATTCCTGGAGTGAAGAAAATGCTTCCTCGTTGTTTGAGGGGGAACTTCTCGCGGACAATGATGACCTAACTGGTAACTTTATAAGCCATGAAGTAAACGACGCGGCAGCGACCTTTGCTGTGTTTGGTGATGTGGACAACAACGGATCAATCGATATTATCACCCTCAGTAGCAATAAAATTAAAGTTTTTACCAGCGATGGACTAGGTGGTTTTCAACCAGTGGTTGGCTCTGAATTAAATGATCAAATCTTTAACGGTAGTGGGTTGGATCATGCCATTCTTATTGATATAGACACGGATGGGGACGAGGACTTGATCGTTGCTGCTCGGTTGGATGACCGTATTCATATTTTCGAAAACCAATCCGATTCCAGTAAGATTGCCTTCAGGGAATTAGGCGAAGGTAGTGGTGAGCTAACCTCTGTCGACGGTGTATCCCAACCTCACTTTATTCTGCCTGCTGATATCAACATGGATGGAAACTTGGACTTGGTGGTGGCAAATTCAGGTGCCAATCAAGTTGTTTGGTTTGAAAATTTGGGGTCGCTCAATTTTGCATTTGGGGGAGTGATTGCAGAGTCGAATGAGGAGGTGGAGATGGTTAATCCATCCACTTTGGAGGCAATCGATTTATCATCCGCTGAGAACCAAGGGGATCCGTTTGCCTGCCACGACATTATAATCGGTTTTGAGGGTGGTATTTTGCTCGCTCAGCATACGGGTAAAGGGACATATCAAACAAAAAGAATCGCGAAGTCATCATCCACCTGCCGGGCGATCAAGGCGATCGATCTGGATATCGATAAAAAATATATCGATATCGTATACCTTACAAGTCAGAGTCCCGTTCCTTACTATATCCGTCAAAAGAGATTTAATGATTTTGAGGAACCTGAGCCATTTTTTAATTACGAGAAATACCAAAGAAACACTGCAAGGCAGTTCGAGTTAACCACTGCCAGTTCTCTGGAAGTTTATACTGTGGAAGCAGATCCTTGGGACTTAAATTCCCAACCCATTCCCTATGTTTTTGTTTCCGATAATTCCCGGCCCTATGTTTGGATTTTTAAGGCAACATCCGACGATACCTCTCCTGTGGTTTTTGAAGGTCCAAGTATTTTTTACCCCTCTCAAACAAACGACCGATTCCAAAATATCTATTCTCTGGGAATTGCTGATCTGGATAGGAAATCAAACTTTGTAAGGTTTAAAATTTCCGGTGGCTTCGATGAAGAACATTTCGATCCGGAAAAAATAGAGTCCGGTGGAAAATTATTTTTTAAGAATGCCACCCCAGACTACCTGGCACCCGACTATGAAAACGCCAAAGGTCTGAGCGATGAAGACCGAAATACCTACACTGTTAAAGTGACTGCATTTATAGGTGATGATTCTAATGATCCAAATACATGGATAGCGGATGAGGAGATCGATGTGACCGTCAATGTGGAAAATCTCAATGACCCGCCCGAAATTAATTCCATTTTGCAAGGAAATTCTTTGATACCTTCCTCCGAAGAAAGTATTCATATAAAACATCCTGAAAATGTATTGGTTGTATTTAATCAAATTAATTACTCCAACCAGGAAGATGACCAAAATGTATCCTTTGAAATTGCTGATGATTGTCCGGATGGGAAAAAGTTTGAGATCGATAAAAAAACGGGGCGTCTTTCCTTCAGTAGCGACCATCAAATATTCTCTCAATCCTTTCAACCCACCAGTGAGAAGTATGGTCTAGTTAATTTCTTATATCTGCCAGACTTTGAAAGTAGTAATCCGTTCGATTTGAATGGAGACAATATATTTGAGGTAGTTGTACGTGCAGTCGACGATGGCAATGCCTCTGTGGAGCAGAGCATTACTATCGAGATTACCGATGTATTAACTGAATTCTCTGACATTGAAGTGACAGATTTTTCTAAATTATTTCTTTCAATTAATGAAGATACATTGGGACAGATCAATAATCTCGGTTCTTTCGTACAATCTACTGACAGCTTGACATTTGGTATTTATGAGTTCGTCGGATTGAATTATGGTCACGCCTCCATAAGTGTGTCGAGCGGGTCTCATTTTGTCTATGAGCCGGACGGGAATTCTTCCGAAGATGACCAGGTTTTTATCAGTCTAGACAATGGGAGTGGTGGTCTGTTTTGCTTGGCAGTCGAAGTGGAGGTTATTGAGGTTGAGGACCCTCCTGTTTCTTTGGTTAAAAGTCCTCTTGTCATCCCGGAAAGTGATTTTAGTAAATTTATTGTAGAATTGAAGGCAGTAGATGGAGATGTCGGCGACAGGCTATTCTGGGACTTGGCCAATCCTGAAGATCCTCATTTTGAAATACATAGCTCAATTTCCGGTGGTGAAAATAAAACCAGTTTGTATTTTAAGAAGTATGCAAACTTTGAGGATCCATATTCACAATCCCTTGGCAATAAGTATACGGCAGAGCTTCTGTTGTATGATGAGGCTCAAAATGATCCCGTTAAAGTATTTCTCGAAATTAGAGTAAGTAATGTTGCAGACCAGCCACCTACCTCAATTTTAAAACCCTTACCGGGAAAGAACTTTTTTCAGGTTTTCGAAGGCGAGAATGTTGTTAAAAGCTTGGAAGTCATGGATCCAGATTTGCTGGAAGTTCCGACTGTAGTGATTGTTGGAGGTGATGATGGTGCGCTTGGGGATGGTGACCTTTTTGTGATTGAGGATGGAGTCCTTAAGGTAGCACCAGATGCGGTTCTTGATTATGAGCAGGCAAAAGATTTTGATGGAAATAATTTTTATGAATTTCAAATAAAAATTAGCGATTGGGAAAACCCCAATATCCCTGCGTACGAAGTTGTGGTCGAAGTTTTAGGCGTAGATGAAAAAGCCCCTTATTTTCTGACTGGAGAAGGCTTGGCCAGTTATGAGGTCACGACCCAAGAAAATCAGAAATATGTTTCTCAACTTATTGCTAAAGACATAGATGAACCCCATCCTACTAACTCCTTGTCTTTTGATGTTGTGGGAGGTATCGAAAGGGACTTTTTCACAATACATCCAACAAGTGGTTTATTAGAATTTAGGGAAGGGCAAAATTTTGAGTTTCCATCTGATAGCCAGCCATCTGGAAGTTACGAGGTACTCGTCCAGGTATCGGATGGAGTCCACGAGACAAAACAAAAGTTGATCGTTCGTTTAACGGATACGAATGATATTCCTTATGTTTCCCCGTCCACATTTAATTTATACGAGGACGAGCTTTTTAATGCCGTTTTTCAAATCATTGATGAAGATGGTGACCCCTTTTCCATCGAACTGGAATCCGACACATCAAGGGGCAGACTTCAGTTTTCACCTGAGTCATTCTCTTACATTCCCGATACAAATGTATATGGTTTGGACAGCTTTATCGTTAGGCTTCAGGATCAGTTTGGTAGTCAACTCCAAACCTTAAATCTTAATATAATACCTGTTAACGATCCACCATTTGCCGAAACCGACCAAGTTTTTTATTACAATAAAGACGAACCCTTACCAATTGTGATAGATGTATTGCAAAATGATCATGCCGGTCCGGATAACTCTGACGAAATATCAGGGTATATTGTTGAACTTCTAACACTTCCAAATAACGGATCGATTGTGCCGGGACAAAATGGTAAGTTTGAATACACCCCGTATAGTTTATTTTTAGGCGAGGACTCTTTTGAATATAAATTAATCGATGGAAAAGATGTAAGTTCTACTGCAACTGGCTTGGCTAAAATTTGGATTGGGCAGACTGATAATATTCCTGCTGCAACTTACCTTAAAAATTTCGGTTTATTTGCTCAGGCAGGAAATAGTTGGATTTATCACTTGGAGATTGGCTGGGTCTATGTCGATAAAACTTCCCATTTGCTTGATTCCTCATGGATGTGGCGGGAAAATCTCGGTTGGTTTTGGACTGGAGATAAGTATTTCAAATGGGTCTACCACCAGGGGCTACAGCAATGGCTCCATTGGGAAGGTAGTGTAAACGATACAGGTGGTTGGTTCTTACGAACAGAGCAGGATGTACTTTATTACGAAAAAGACTTTATCCGTATGCAGGTCCGGGATGAGGTGATCGAGATTTTGCCTAGCCTAGAAGATCTCAGTATTTATGTACATTACAGCACCTTTTTTAGTGATTCTGAAAAAAAATTGTTACTTACTGAATTAGCTCTTCGAGGAAATTCTCCAACTCTGAACGAAATTCTTCAGTTTGATTTTTCTTATTAAATCGTTTTCCATACGACCTGTGAGTATTTTTTTACGCATTGTTCCGGTTTTCTTTGCTTTATCCATGAGCGGTCCTATGTGGGGGCAAAACAGCGATGGTGCACCTGTTTCGGAGCTTCAACGCAGGTTCCTGCAGATGGAACAACGAGCCATTGAACTTTCTCAACGCCTGAGCGAAATGTCGGGTACCGAACCGATTCAATTGATAGATCGCAACGAATCCCTCGAGCCACTGCAGTTAGAATCAGATGCCCAGCTGTCCTATGATCAGCTTCCTGGTCCAATGGTGGAGCCTTTGCCGGTCCTAGTAGAGAAACCTGAAAAGCAGATGCCCACAGTCTATGAATCGAAGGTCTCCCGAGTAGCTCCTACAACCCAGCAGAGTAAAGGAGATTATTATCTTATGCCTTTTGTTGGGTTTTCTTTTTCTAGTTACATAGCTTACGAGTTTACTGAAGGAGGGAATTCCTTTAGTGATGACTTAAATGGTAGGTGGGGCAATTCTGTAGGAGTTTTTGCTGGTAGAAGATGGGAGAACTGGACTGCATTTTTTCGTGTTGGTTACCAGTATCAAAAGTATGAGAACCCTAATTTTAAAAGCGAGGTA
>Ga0206129_10007462_pt1 | contig 10765 bp, 7 predicted proteins | sample Helgoland_Spring_8_FD_148616 | JGI IMG/M metagenome (GOLD analysis project Ga0206129, IMG submission 148616) | Pelagic subsurface seawater microbial communities from Kabeltonne, Helgoland, North Sea - Helgoland_Spring_Bloom_20160502_2 | ecosystem: Environmental > Aquatic > Marine > Epipelagic ...
GCTGGGAGGCTGCTAGACCAGAAGTTGAAAACTACATAAAAAATAATCTTGGGCCAAAAGCATTGATAAAAGATTTAATAAAAACAGCACAAACATTATCACATTTTGGACCTAAATTGCCAAGCTTATTAGAAAACCTCTTAACCACTGATAAGGATAATAAAACGAAGCACAGAAAGAGTAATGTTAAGAGTAAACTTACTTGGGCTTTGATTGGTAGTGCTTCAACTACAATAATTATTATTATACTAAATCATTTTTAATAGATCTATTTCTGCCAATGCAGCATTTTCATATTCTATGAACCCCTGCTCAGCCTTCCAAAAACAATAAGCAGCCAGTCGCCAATGATAAAGCGGGCCAATTTTATTATATCTATTACGTAAATCAGAACTTAAACTCGTTAAAAAATCTTCATGATCTTTCATAGAAAGTTTTCCTGAACCATAAATTTCATGCATTCCAGGAGAAAGAAACATCATAATATCTACGATTGGGTCACCAATAGCAGGGCATTGCCAATCAATAAGTCGCAATCCTTTATCACCTAATATCAAATTACCTGGAACAACATCAGTATGCAATAATACAGGCTCAATATCTGAAATTGCTACATCTGGACATATCTTAATAAATTTATTTTTATGATAATTGTTTAGTTTGTTTATTATTTCAAGCCCAGTTTGTTTAATGTCTGATGGCAAATTTGAAAGAGTTCGTAATCCTTTTGGACATTTGTATTTGCGAATTCGAGTTAATAATTCTGATACAGTTTCTACATCATGAGACCATATCTCACCCTTAATGAAATTATATATCAGAACTTCACCAAAAGGAGTTTTTAAGAACTTGTATGGCTTGGGTGCAATATCTGAACCATCTAGCCAAAGAAGACATCTATATTCCTTTTCTGGAGTATTATTAAAAAGTGGATTATTTCTAGTTTCTAAATACAGCTTACAAATTAAATCCTTTTCGCCTTTAAGTCGCCATACTTTATTTGTTTGCCCCCCAGTTTGAGCATGCCATAGAGTTTGATTTGATATTACTCCCTGCATGACCAAATAATTTTGTAGTCGGTTCTTTATTTCATTTTCAAAATTCATCGTAAAATTTTACGCTAGTATTTTGAACATCGCAATGCTTTCACCTTTTCAAAATGTATTATTTTTATTATATTAAATATGTGGCTCTGTGGCTCAACTGGATAGAGCAGCCCCCTCCTAAGGGGCAGGTTGGTGGTTCGAATCCACCCAGGGTCACCATACTAATACAACAATTACAATTGGTTACAGTTTTTGTAAAAATATACATCCCTAAAAAACCCAAAACACCATTTACAAAAAAAATCTTAATTTAAAAGGATATTGCTGAACTTTTAATTGAAAGAAACAATACAAGTAGTTTAGCGATAAGTTGACTATATAAATATCTTATGGTTGTTTCATAAATAAATATCTCAGTAAAGTTTATTTAAATAAAACAGGAGCGTATAATGAAAATAAAAAATATTTTGTTATTTCTCATATCAAGTATTTTTACTTATTGCCTGTAAGGCTGAAATTCTAGAACTGAATATTAAAGCAAAAGATGTGTTTGCCGCTATTGATGGTGAAGATGGGGTAATTGAGTTTGAAGCTCAGTTCAGTAACTTTGGAGAATTGGATGAAGAAGCAAGAGCACAAGTTGAAGCATTAGAAAATATCTTAACAGAGTTTATGGAAATAGATGACTTTGAAATAGAAAATACAGATATGGGTTACGACGTCATTTTAGAAGGTGAAATGCCAATATCAAATAAGAAATTAGACGCAATATACTATATTCACGTATCTTCATCTGAGCTTTTTGATGGATACATCTTTTTAGAGCTCAAAACGGGCGATGACTTTAATAATCTTTCAAATCAAATGTCTGCAATTAACTTTATGTTATCACCTGATAAATTTCATCCCACGAAAATAAAGCTAAAAGGTAAAAATATTCAAGTCATCATACCAGCAACTGAAATTGATGGTGAAGCACATTTATTTTTTAATGACACTGTAAATGGAAAAATATCTATGAAATTTGATGGTGGTGTTTTTAATAAAATAGGGGCTGGATTATTTTTAAAAGAAAATTAACAAAAAGTTAACATGCATTAAGTTTTCGATACTATAAATGATGGTTTTAATTGAATTATTTCTTATCTTTAAATTTACAAATTGTTTATAAGTTTAAAAGGGTATCTCAAACTTATAGATTTAAGTAACAAACAGATGGACTATTTTTCATAAGGGGCAGTTATGAGTTTCGAAACCAACTAGTTGCACAATAATTTTTTCTATAGATTTACATTTAATATCATTATAAGATAAAAACTGATAATTATGGTAGCTAATCGTGTATAAATTTCTTTTCATTTTTCTTGTTGCTACTTTATTAAAGATACAGCCATTATATTCTAAAGATAATAATTTTAATTTGAATGTTGGTACTTCTTTCAATTCAAAAAATACCTTAGGACTTTACAATAAATTAAGACCTCCTAATAAAAGCAATACTAATTTCAATCTTGTATACTCAAAAAGAAACTTGTCATCACAATTGTCTCTCAATTTTGATGATTATAATAAAATTAACTTTGATAACTCATATGTTAATTATGATAAAGGAATAGCAAAATTAAATATTGGCAAAGTTAACCGCATCTGGGCCTTTTCAAAAAAATCATCTCTTATCTTATCTTCAAATAGTAGGCCGTTAGAGACTATTTCTCTAAAATTAGAAAATAAATTTAATACTAGGTGGTTGCCTTCGACGGCAAATTGGTCATTTGAACTTATTAATGCCTCTACTCAAAACTCATTAAATGGCAAAAATTCAATGCTATCTGGCACAAGATTTATCATTAGCCCATCCAAGAAATTAAATTTTGAATTTCTGCATACAAGTCAATGGGGGGGGCAAAATGATAAATTATACACGTCTAGTATTGATGCTTTATTGTTCAAAAATACTAATGAAGGCAGAAAATCCAATATTAATAGAATGGCCGGTTTTGGGTTATCATATTCACTACCTTTGAATAAAAATACCTATCGCTTTTATAGTCAAGCAATAGGCGAGGACGAAGCCGGCTCTTTGCCTTCATGTCTTTCGTGGTTGGTAGGCCTAGAATTATCTGCACCGAACATGAAATTGCCAACAACTCTAACAGTTGAAGCTATTGATACACGTGTGAAAACAAGCACACATGGCTATTGTGGACCAAATTCTATGTACAATAATAGTGTTTATAGTTACATTAATAAGGATACTGTATTTGGTGTACCAATAGATACTGAAGGTACTTCTTTAGAACTGTTTGGACAGTCTCAATTAAACAAAAACACAAGCATTAACTATTCAACAAAATTTATGTCGATTAACGATAAAGATTATTTACAACATAGATTATCGTCAAAACGCAGCTTAGGAACAATAACATCTTTAGGAATTAATTGGGGGAAAAATGGGTTCGATTTAGGTGGAAGTATTGGCTACCAAAATATAATATTAGATAAAGCTAATATATCAAATGGTACAATATTTAGTTTATTTACATCAGTCAAATTTTAAGTATTTCTTTGGCAAAAGAAATACCACTTTATATGAAATATATCACTATTTTACTTACCCATGCCTTTTATGATTATAATGATTGTATCAAATATAATTTTGAACTCATTAATGTAACCTACATTACGTATGTAGTAATTATCTATGGATACTTTTTTTGCGGTTGCATCTAACCCCTCCGCATATCCTAATTTAACTTGTGATAAACCAGTGATGCCAGGCCGAATAATATGCCTATCTCGGTATCCCTTAATATTTTCTAGGTATTCTAAAGCATGAACATAATAGTCTGGCCTTGGCCCAATTAAACTCATCTCACCTTTTAAAACGTTCAAAATTTGCGGTAATTCATCAATACGCATCTTACGTAAAATTTTACCCAGAGATGTAATTCTATTTGTTTCAATTGGATCATCATATTTTCTAGTGATTACTTTAACAGGGGCCATAGTGCGAAATTTAATTGCAGAAAAAACATCGCAATTCTTACCCATACGATCCTGAATGAATAATAGGCTTCCCGTATTAAAAAAAAAATTAAGAACCAATAAAATACATGAAATTAAAATTAATAAAGGAATAAGTGATATACTAACAAATATATCAAAAATACGCTTATTTATCCAAAATAATCTATTTTTTAATAAATAGTTAGAATTTTTCATTTTAAAAAAACGCCTGTAATTTTTTTTAAAAATTAAACATAAATATCATATTGGTACAATATAAATCTAAAATTTAAAATTTTTTCGCCATACATTGTCCAAGCTCTGTTTTCTATATTTTTTCAAACTTAAATTATTATCAGTAATTATATCATTTTTTGAACTAACGTTTATCTTTGATTCAAAATCTTTTTTTCCTATAATATTTTCAAATCTCAGGTTAAAAAATATATCCATATTAGAGTTATTTTTTATTTGATTTAAACCTATTTTAAATTTCATATTTTCTTGACCAAAAGAAGAATAAATTTCTGATGTTACTTTATTGTCATTTTGATAAATGTTTGCAGTAAAATCAAATTGGTTGATTATATCAAACCAAGTATACCCAACTTTCACATTTAGGATATTTGACTTTAATTTATAGCTTATATTTCCATACAACTCTGATTTTTCGTTTTTAATAAGCTTTACAGAGCTCAAGGTAAATTTCGTGTATTGATCTTTAGCTTGTTCAAGTCGAAAATTTCCAAGAGTATTTTTCAATATTATAAAATTTTTATCTAAAATCATTCCAATAGTGTTATCTTTTTTTTCAAAAAAGATACCTGCATTAATCTTTGATGAAAAACTTTGTTTGAAAATTGCTTTATAGTTATTTTCTATTATGAACAGATCAATACTTTTTGACTTATTGGATTCAAATTTCAACCCATTGTCAATTTTCTCACTAAGGTAATAAAGGTCAGATCCATCCAAATATTTTTTTGATATTAAATATGCGCCTTTTGGAATTGAAAAAACATATCTACTTTTTCCTTTTATTTCAGGTTGCCAAAACACTCTTTTCTTATTTGGATATTTAGTAAAAAAACTATCAATTCTTTGTGTAATCTTATCTTCATTATTCCCCGATATATAACTATTACCTTCTGCTTTCACAGAGCTGTTAAGCAGAAATAGTGTATGTATAGTTAAAATAAGTAGATTTTTAATCAACATTTTGAATTGAAAGGAATGAGTTAGATATATTACTCAAGACTTTAGATACAATATCTGTTCCACCAAGTATCGATAATCTATCCAGCTTAGGTGGTACTATTATAACCGATCCCACTGGAATTACTGTAGATTTATTTAGTTGGCGACTTTCACCATTCGGTAATAATAAATAAGCCTTTCTCGAATCTGCGACTTTTGTTAGCCCACCAGCAACTTCCAAATAATCATTAAAGTTATTGCCATTAACGTAAGTGGCTATCGTTGACCTTTGAACAGATCCAACTATTGAAACGTGTGATGGACGTTTAGGAATTGTTAATTTATCACCATCTTCTAAAAATATTGGGTTGGATGGATTATCCTCTAAAACATTTAAAGCCATGCGACCTGTAGTAGGTTGGTTTCGTAATTGAGTTGCATATCCAAGTACCACCTTAACTTGATCTCCAGCACCTTCTAAGCTTGATTGTGCCAAATTGAGAATTGAGGCTTCTAATTGATCGGCTAATATATCATTTGTCTCTCTTTCTAAAACTTTTGCTGATACTCTATGTAATTCGGCCCCTAATGGAAAAGCAACATCTGACAGACCTCCAGCTCTTGAGATTATATCTTGTAATGTTTCAGATCTTGTAAATGAGTACTTACCTGGAATTAATATTTCACCTTTGAGCTCGATAACTCCTGTTATTGCATCGTTAATTGCCAATGGTACTTCTAAATAATAAAGACCAGATAAAGCGACCTTGTTTATATTTGCATTACTAAATTTAATTGTTTTTGGACTACTTTTTATTAAACGGCCTTTCTCGAAAATAGCTTCTGTAATAATTATATTTGATTTAGACGTGTGCTCAATCAATCCTGCCGTTGATAAAAAATTAGTTAATCCTATTTTTTTTGCGACAGGATAAGAACCTGGGAATTGTACAGAACCAGAAATCGTGCGCAGTGAATTTCTCATAATTTCAATATGAGAATTAAGAAGTTTATTTTTAGGATTTATCAATTTATCTTGATTGGTTTTTATGTCGTTGAGATTATTGATTGGGACTGAGGCGTTTGGTATCTGTATAATTTCATCTTGAAAATTTAATTCAGCATTAATATTAAAATTAACACCATTTACATTTACATTATCATTTATAAACTCGTTCCTAATAAAACTATTTGAGAACAAGCTAACGACATTCGAAGGACCTAAAATCAATTTATTGGTACTTGAAAAAAAATCTTCTGTTCCAAATGTAATTAAATCCCAAGTTCCATTTTTCAAATTTTCCGTGTTCAAACCAACATATAATTTATAAAGATCACTGCTTTTGCTATATTGCTCGAAAAGTTTAAGCTCCGATGGTTTATAATTCGGCGGTAATAATAATACTAATTTTCCATCATAATAAACTTTAACTGCATCACTAGACTTCAATTCAGACAATAAATTACTAGTTTCCAATTCAGACAATACACTACTAGTTTCCAATTCAGACAATGAGTTTGTTTCTATTTCATTTTCATAATTTTTTATAACAAGGCGATAATTTTCACTTGAGATAAAATTTATTTCTTCGCCCTGTTTGATTTCGAATGTATCATTTAAATTTTTTGCTTGAGGTGTTTTTCCTAAATTAACATTCTGAACTATTGCAAATTCACTCACTAATTTGGGTAGTCTATTCCGTAACTTTTCCAATGCATAAGAGGAAGACATTCCTTTTATAAATGGTAAATATGTAAATAATTCTCCATCTAATTTAATGTTGACTAAGTTTGCTTGCTGTAGAATTCGTTGTGAATAACTTAAGGCTTCTAAATATTCGTTCTCCTCAATTTGTATCTGCTGCTGGAGCATAATTACTTCAACACTCTCAGCATTTAATGTCGACGTTGAAGTGGAAGCTTGTAATTTTGATGTTCTTTTCAAAAGTATATTTAATAAAAGATCATCATAGAATTTATCCTCAAAAATAAACAACCTATCACCATTAGCTAATGATCGGCGTCCATATTTGCTAAGCTCTGCTTTTAAATCAACTGCTTCAACCTGTAATTTGTTTTCTATAAGAGCTATATCAAAGACGGTTTTTGGGCTCGGAATGTAAAAATTTCTTAAAGACTCTTTAATTGTATTATCATCTGAACTAACTGGAACATATGCAATTCTCATTCCATCAAGATAAATTTCTGCCAAGTTTTTTACTTTTACTAATTTAGCCATGAGTGGACTTAATGATTTATTTGGATTTTCAGCAACCAATGATAAATACTCTTTTTTTGTAAATATCAGTAAATCAGCACCGGCTGGTAGAATAATATTTTCATCATCTAAAGCATCATTTAAATCAATAGCCGTTACTTCCACTCCATCAATTAACGCAAACTGATAGTGAGCATTTGCATTTAGTACTGCCCCGCCTTTTAATACTTCTTTTATACTTAATGGTTTATTGGTTTTTATTTCATAGTTTTTAATAACAGCCCCGTAAACTTTAGATATATTCAAATCACGCGTTTCGATAAAATCTACTTGAAGTGCTTCACCTGCATTGATTAGATCATCTTTGGCTGCCAAACGTGTTGCAATTTGACCATTTGAGTCAAAATACAATACCTTTAAAGTTGCTCCAGCTGGAAAAAGTGTAGTGCCAGTAATATTCAATAGCTCCTTTATTGTTATCTCAGATTTACCAGTTGGTAGTTCATAAATTCCAGGCCTATTTAGGAACCCCAATGCAGCAATAGTAGGCCCTTTATTTGGAACGAATATGCGTGCTCCATTTTTAATAAGAGGATCATTTTTTGGAGACGGGCTTTGTAAAAAGTCATAAAAATCAACTGATTGAGTTTCAGAACCAACTTGACTTAATGAAATATTTCGAAGTGAACCACTTTCAGATACACCACCTGTATGCGCGATTACTCTACTCAATGCAGTATATGCAGGCACAGCGATAGTTTTTGGAAAGTTAACATTACCAGATATCTGAACTGTTAATAATCGGGCAGAATTTAACCTTACGAATACTTCTGCAGAGGCATCGTCAAATCGTATCTTATCAAGAATTAATTTATTTACTTGATCTATATTTAAACCATCAACAACCAAAGGATACATGTTTAGAGGTGATATGGTTCCATCATTTAAAACCTGGTAATCTTCATCAGATGCAAAAGATCCAGTTATCGTAACCTGGATTGTATCCCCAGGTGCTAGTTGATAGTTTTTTCCAACAGTGTTAAAAAAGATCAAACCATCGTCAATTGTATTATTGAACTCGTTTTTTCCGTATGCATTTAAGTCTTGCCCTGTTAAAGCCTTATAATATCTATTTGATATTGACGGAGCTCTCATGGAATTTAAATTTTGTGAAACTCCAATACCCGAAATATTCTGATCAATTGAACTTGGGGTTTTTGGGCTTTTAGAAATTAGGTTTTCATTTATTTCTTCTATTTTATTATCATCTAATATCTTTTCTAGTCCTGAGCCATTTTCAGATAATAAATCTTCTAGATCTAATAAATCTAATGATTGAGCGAAACTTTGTTGACATGAAATTAATAAAATAGAGGTAAATAAACTTTTTAATAATCGTATATACATTAGTTATCTTTCGATATTAATTGTCTAATAAATATAATTGTAAAACTTGCGCATAATCCAAGAAATAATGACAACACTAAAAAACTTTTAGGCTTTGGATATGTTGGGTATAGACTTACCGTTGGGTTAATATATGGCTCTGCTATAAAGTATTCGCCTCTTGAAGCAAGCATTAACTTCTGTTCTTCAATACTTATTAATGAAGCTAGAGATTCTCTATGCTCTCTAGAACGCGCAGTTCGCAGCTTTTCCTTGTAAAAGGCTAAGGGATTAGATGAATACTTGATATAATTCTGTCTCATAATTTTATCGCTTGCATTAGCAGCTTCAAAAATTAGTGATAGCATTAAATCTGGATCTGAGGTCTCACTTTTAAATTTCAAAAAACCAGTTTTTTCTTCTGTACTAATTTGAATATTTTCAGAGATAAACATTGCTAATCTCTTCGCATTAGGAGCGATGTAGCTTCTATTATTTCCAGTTAAAAATTTTTTTATATCCTGGATTAAAATCTGTTTTTTACTTAATGAAGGTGCTGAATAATCATTAAGAGATACATTCCATTCTGATATAAATATATCTTTAATAAGTTGCTTATTTTCAAAAATTAACTCTGCAGTCTCTACTGAAGTTATCAGCTTTTGAAAAATTACAAAATCGTTGTGCACTGCACCTAAATCTAAACCAGCCATACCAGCTAATCCAGCAAGGCCACTTGAAGGTTTAGTGCCCGTACTTTCAACAACAGGTTTTAAGCTATATTCAACAGTAAATTTTCGTGTTGTATTTTGAAGATGCGTTGAAGCAAGAAAAACAGAAAGAAAAGAAAAGAAAAGAATATATATTTTACCTCGCCACAAAAGTAAAAATAACTTCTTCAAGTCAATTTCGTCGGTGAGATTTATTTCGTCGGTGAGATTTATTTCGTCTTGATTATTCATATTTATCATATTCTATTAAAATTTTATACTATCAACATTACAAAAAAAGAAAAGTGCTATCTAAAATAATTTATTTGATTATTACTTGAATCTTATAATCATATTTAGCACATACCCGAACAATCAAAACATTATATAAATATCTTAAGCATTGCTTATTCAGGTAATTAATAAGTGTAACAAAATAATAATGATAGTAAGAAACCAAGTACTTCTGATAATAGACTAGGTAACTATGGACTAAATTTATAATGTTTATAGCCTTAAGGTTAGTGATACAGATCAAGCACATTACAACAAACCTTTGATCAAGTTTATATTCCACAATAGTTATCATTACAATAATGATAACTATTGTCGTATTAATGAGAAGGAAAGTACTAGTTATAAATAATATCATCCTAATATACATAAATCAAATTGACAAATTAGGAATAAACTTAGCCCAGAAGGCTATTTGATAAGTTTACGGAACCCGCGGCAAGAATTGAAACCAAATAGGATTAATAACTTTAAAGTAATCACTTATTTAGGGTTGGCGAAGCAATTGATCTAATTGAATAAATTGAACGCTTTAAAGAATTAAACTTTAAAAAGTTTATTAAACTGATACCACTCATATGAAATATATTAATAAACAAGCTTTTAGGCTATTTATTCTGTATCAAAGGTTCGTTTTTCTGAGTTATCTTCCAAAAACTCATATCGAAGTGTTCGATCCAAGCCCTCTTCTAGAGTGACCGGTGGAACAAAACCAGTTTTATTAACTGCCGAAGAAAATTGTGTTGTCCCCATAAACTTTTTGACTCGTATACTGCTAATGGGAAATGTCTTACTAATTATTTTTGCAACACCATCAGCAAAATATCCAATAGTTAATCCTAAAAAAGCAGGTAAACGTAAACCAACATTATTTTTTCCAAATAATGTTTTTCTTGTCTTAGAAACTA
>Ga0206129_10007466_pt1 | contig 10760 bp, 8 predicted proteins | sample Helgoland_Spring_8_FD_148616 | JGI IMG/M metagenome (GOLD analysis project Ga0206129, IMG submission 148616) | Pelagic subsurface seawater microbial communities from Kabeltonne, Helgoland, North Sea - Helgoland_Spring_Bloom_20160502_2 | ecosystem: Environmental > Aquatic > Marine > Epipelagic ...
ACTACGGGTAAAGAAATGGAAACTATTACAGGTGAAGTGTTATCACAAGCTAAAATTTCATCAACTAGATTAGGAGTAGTTTTAAATGAAAGAGAAGTTTTAAAAGACATATCTAAAGTTTCAGCTGCTACCACTTTATCATTAGGTAAAAGTGGAGAAGCTATTGCTGATGCTGTAGCAACAGCTAAATCTTTAGGCTTAGAACTATCTAAAGTAGAAGCTATATCAGGCTCTATTCTTCAATTTGAATCCTCTATCGAAGATGAACTCTCAGCTGAATTATTAATTGGTAAAGAACTTAATCTTGATAAAGCCAGACAAGCAGCATTAAATAATGATTTAGCTACAGTAGCGGAAGAAATAGCAAAACAAGCAGGAACAGCTGCTGAGTTTGGAAAAATGAATCGTATCCAACAAGAAGCTTTAGCTAAAGCTGTTGGTATGAATAGAGAAGAATTAGCTCAAACTTTATATGTTCAAGAGCAATTAGCCGGAGTTAGTGGAGAAGAAGCAAAAAGAAGGGAACAAATTTTAAATGCTAGAATTGCTGAAGTAGGTTTAGCTCAAGCCCAACAAGAAATAGCAGAAGAAGGTTTTGAAACCCTACAAAATCAGGCCTCAGTACAAGATCAACTTGTAGCTTTAACTGATAAATTAGGTGAGGTTTTTGCTTCTTTAGCCCCAATAATTCTTCCTATATTAGATGCTATTTTATCTGTATTAAAACCAATATCCTCAGTAGTAGGTTATATAGTTGAAGGGTTTAAAAGTATAGCTCCAATTTTATTACCTATATTAGGTATTATGAATGCTTTGTGGTTAAAAACAAAAGCAGTAGCTATTATGTCTGTAATAAAGGGTGCGTACCAAGCAGTAGGAGGCCTCCCAGTTGTAGGACCTGCATTAGCATTAGCAGCTATTGCCGGTGGTGTTGGATACGTAAATTCTCAAAAAGCAGATGATTTAATGTCTATGCCAACAGCAGGTTCAGGGTATGGAGATAGGATTTTAGTAGGTAAAGAAGGAACATACGCCTTAAATAATAGGGATACAATCCAAGCTTCAACAGTAAATTCATCACCTCAATCAGCTGCTGTTGTAGAAACTAAACTATATATTGATAATGAGGCATTTGCCCAAGCAAGCTCAAAATCATTTAGTAAACTTTAATATTTATAATAAAAACATAAATTATGTCACTTAAAAACAAATTAGCAAACAATGGTTCTCCATTAACTCAATTTAATGGAGCAACGCCACCAACAATGGCTGGAGCTAGTGATCAGTCTAAACTACACAATGAGTATTCTATTAATGGGAATCCTAATATGTTTGGTACTGTTAAGGTATCTCCATCTACATTAGATTTAAATGGGATTACTCCTCCTAAGTATTCAGATAACTTACCAGGATAATTAAATGCCTTTATTAGACCTAAAAACTGACCTTAAATCTTTAAGGTTTGGAAAAGATAGGAAAGGTGGTGGTAATAGTGGGCAACCATATATTAAAACCGGAATTCCAGAAACCCCATTTGAAGAAGCTATTACTTCTCCAATAGGAGTTAATGATTTTCTATTACGTGGTGGTCTAAACGCAGTTACAGATACAGCAGAAGATGTTTTACGCTTAGGTAAAATGTTTTTAAATCCTAAAAATCCAAGTGGTTTACTATTTGCAGCTAAACAAAACTTGCTTTCTCGTACAGCAGTTCGTACCCAAACTAGTGGTATTTTAAATGAAGGTACTTACACTCCTTTATCTACTTTAGCTCAAGCGGGTGTTAATGCCTTTGGAGGTCATTTAAATAAACAAGGTATAAACCCATTTGAATTAACTGGTGCTTATTCTAATAATAACAGTTTATATGGTGTTAGAGTAAAACCTACCCAACTCCCAGGAAATAATAGATTAGTTAGACTTAAAACCTTAGTAGATGAAGGTAAATCTAGAACTTTTGGTGATGGTGAAATTTTCAATGAAGGTGAGGGTATAGGCGGTAATGTTTTATCTTATGGTGGAGGTCCTGGATCTGATTTAGGTATAGGTAGAACTAATATAAGATATTCGGACCAAAGAACAGGTAACCAAAATGCATTAGTATCAAGCAACCCAGGATATTTTTATGGTGAACCAGGTAGAACAGGTCAAGAACCTTTCATTCCTGGTAACTATTTACAATCTTTATCTTTATTAACTAATGGAGATAGAAATACCTTAAATAGAGCTTGGAATTCAGTATCTAAAGAATTTTTTACTTATACAGATAAAATAGTAGAAAATTTTATTAACACTAATGGTAAACAAACTAATAATCCATCAGTTAGTAAAGGTGGTGATTTTACAGACACTGATACTACAGTAACTACTAGAGAAGGAGCTGCTTCTTTAACTCAAGAACAAATTTTATCTCAGATTTTAGCTAGAAATAATGGTACTACTCAAATTAGAGATTTTAGAAAACAAATTACTCCTAATACTATAGGTACTAAAGCCTATAATACAGCTAGGAAAAATGGTACTTTAACAGATGCCCCCGACTATACAACAAGAAATTACGAACAAAGAGTAAATGCTGGGGACCCTGGTAAAAAAGGTTTAATTAGAACTAATTATTCAAAAGGTGCTATTGATCTTGCTACCGGAAAACCCTACGTAGTAAACGAAATTAATGCAATGTATATGTACGTTGCAGATAATGTTACTGATAGTAAAAAGAAAAATGATTTTGTTAAACTTAGATTTGCAGTTATAAACCCAGATCAACCCTCACAAAAAACATTTGTCCACTTCCCAGCATTCTTTGATGGTGCTATTACGGATAATATGTCTGCTGGTTGGGATTCATTTAAATACTTAGGTAGAGCAGAAGAATTTTATAACTACACAGGATTTAGTAGAGAAATTAGTTTTAGTTTTACAGTAGCTGCTCAATCAAAACCTGAATTATCTCTTATGTATCAAAAGTTAAACTACTTACAATCTAGTTTAACTCCTAACTATAACATTACAGATGGATTTATGAGAGGTAACATCCACCAATTAACTTTAGGTGGTTATTTTTACGAACAACCAGGTGTTCTAACTTCTTTAAATTATACTATGCCTCAAGATTCACCTTGGGAAATAGGCATCCCAGCAGATTCGGCTGATGGAGAAGCAGTAGGTGGTATCTCATACAGAGACCCCTCAGTAAAAGAGTTAACTCATATGATCCAAGTCCAAGTATCATTTAAACCTATTCACACTTTCTTACCACAAATTGTAGGATCAGCTCTTGATAGAATTAAAAACATAGATGGAGTATTTGGAGCAGGAAATATCGACCAAAGATATATAGCATTAACTAATGATGGGGATGGAAATAAAAATAATTTATATTCAAAAGGTACCCCAAACAGAACAGACATTCCTGAATATGGGAATAAATTAGGTTTAGGAAGTTCAGAACCATCAAGTGATACAGCAGAAGAATAATGGGAAGATATAGTAGAACAAAAATAACAAAAAATCCCGAAGGTAAGCGTTATTATGCTACTAGAAGGTATTCTGAAATTCCTAGAAGTAATAATGATTTGTATGTTATTACAGCTATTGGAGATAGATACGACTTACTAGCTAATCAATACTATAAAGATCCTAGCTTATGGTGGGTTATCTCCTCAGCTAACCCTGAGTATATAGGTTCACTTTATCCTCCACTTGGTGTTCAATTACGTATTCCGGCTAATATTTCGGAAATAACAAGAAATGTATAAGTTATGGCAAAAATTAATTATGATGGTACTAATATAGTTGGGGGACCATTTAAACCTTACGTAGACGAACAAATTAAAGTTCGCCAAGAAAAATTAGGAAATTTTAATAAAACTAGTGAAGAAATCGTTTGGGAAAATGGTAAAAGTGCTTTTGTCGCTTTAGCATCATCTGTTAATATAGCTAATAGTAAAATCTCAGAATATATTGATACAACTGATGGAGCTGAAGCTAATATTTCTTCTGGAGAAGATACTACAGATTTAAGTGGATATAATGGATTAACCAACCAACTAGTTAATTATGTTTTAAGCGATGGGATTACAGGTAAAACCCTAGTTACTACTGAAAATAACGATGGTGAAGAAAGAGTTAAATTATTAGATTTAGCAGGGGATCCTCAACAATACTTTGGAAATTTTTTAGCTCGTAATATAGTATTATATGGGGGTACTTCTTATTTCACCCCAGATTCAGATGGGTTTCTTACTGGCCCCAATTATAGATTCGGTATTACAGAAAAAAATAACGTTTTTGATGACTCAGCTTATGGATTTGGTGGTACTAACCCAGATGGTTTTAAACCTATGCCTGGTATTACTTCATTTAACCTTAAGTCTAAAAACATGGGTTCTTTAAGGGATGCTAGTATAACTATTAGAGCTAATAGTGAAGAACAATTCAAAATGATAGATAACCTTTATTGTAGAATTGGTTATACTATGTTTTTAGAATGGGGTAATTCACTATACTTTGATAATGAAGGTAAATATCAAAGAGATAGTACTCCTAGTATGATTCCTATGTTTCTTAGTGGTAAAATCTTTGAAGGTGGGGTAGAAATAGATCTTACTAAAGATCCAACTAGTTTTATATCAAGAATAGAAGCCAGAAGAGAAGGATCAAATGGTAATTATGATGCTTTTTTTGGTAGAGTAAAAAACTTTAGTTGGGAATATATAGCTAAAGGTGGGTACTGGGAAATTTCTTTATCTTTAATTAGTTGGGGTGATATAATTGAAAGTCTAACTATTGATGGACAGTATGGTACCATTAACAACGAAGAAAATATTGAAAACCCTAACAATACTTCAGCATTAACTTCATTTCTTTCGATAGTTTCTACTCCTGAAGGAAAAGTAATCATTTCAAAGCAGGGAGGTCACCAACTTACAAAATATAGTAATTTTAAAAGAACTTTAATTGGGGATACGGTTACAAGAAAAGCAGGTTTTGATTTTAATCCTATAAATTTAGAAGCTAGTGATACTATTACTTCTTTAAATTATAATAGACTTTCAACATCAATAGGAAAAATAGTAAGTGGACACGCCCAATTTGCCAATAAACATTATTACTATGTTCGTTTTGGGGATATTTTAGATTTTATTAAAGATCGTTTATTAATATATACAGCTAAAGATAGTAAACCTATTATAGATATAGATACTGATCCCCTTAAAAACATATGTTATTACCCAGGTATTAACGTATCAGCTGATCCTTCTAAAGTAATAGTAAATAATCCCATACCTTATGGTTATAGTTTAGATAATAATGAATTTAGAATTAAAGGTGTTGTAAAAAATAATAATGGGGATGCTGTAGCTAAACAAGAGGATATTGATGACCCAGAATGGCCTCACCCTGTATATCAAGATAGTATTTTTAGATTAGATAAAGCTCAATTAGAAAATTTTGGTTCTAAATTTGATCCAAATAACCCAACTGAAGATTTTCCTTTACATGGGAAAATAATGAACATTTATTTTGAATACCAATACCTTTTAGATACTATTGAAAGTTTAAGAGATGAAGACACCCGAAAAATTCCATTATATGATTTTGTAGATAAACTATTAAAAACAGCTAATAGTTGTTTAGGAGGGGTTAATAAACTTTCTATTAGACTAGAAGATGATAGAGTAATGAGAATTTATGATCAAAATTCGATTTATGGTACTCAAGTCTCTGATGAAAAAGGTACTACAATTAACCTATATGGATTAAATCCACTAACTAACCCATCAGGTTCAATGGTTGGAGCTGAAGGAAGTTTTGTAACAGATGTTAATGTTAAAACAGAATTAACTAATGATTTTTCTACTACAGTATCAGTAGGTGCACAAGCACAGGGTAAAACGGTAGGAGAAGATGCTACAGGATTATCTAGATGGAATTTTGGGTTAGTAGATAGATATTACCCTACTAAAGTAGATTCGTTAAAAAAAGATAATAATGAAAATAGCCCTACTATTCAAGAAAGAATAGAAAAAATAAAAGAACAACTTAAATTTTTATGGTTTGGTTATGCCGAAGGTGTTATAGGTAATGTTATGAATGTAGGTGAAGATGCTTTTACAGAAGAAGAAAAAGCAAATAACCCTGATATTCAAAAACGTTCTGAAAATAAAATAGAAGATATTTATAACTTTAAAAATTTCCCAATTGAACGTATTTCTGAATTTGTAAAACTTCAAAAAGATTGGTTAGCAGAATTAATAAAATTAGAAAATGAGTTAGCTAATGCTGAATCCCAAAGTAAAGGTATTTCTAGATTTGGTACTAATCAAATAGGTATGATACCTATAAACATTCAAGTTACAATGGATGGATTATCTGGAATTAGAATTTACGATAAATTAAAAGTAGATACTCGATTCCTCCCAAATTATTATCCACAAACTTTATATTGGATAATTAAAGGGGTTTCCCACGAGGTAGTAAATAATAAATGGAATACTAAATTAGAAACTATAGCGGTTCCTAAATTACCTGAATCCCAAAACCTTCAACGTTTAGCCCAATCTAGTAATTCAGGCAATTCAAATGATTTATTAGATTCAACAACTAACCAATACCCACCAGCTCAAAATATATTCTCTACACCATCTTCATTAAGCTCTTTTGCTGCTAATGTAAATTCAGCATTGGGATCTAATTATAATGATAGTATTAAAGCTAGTGTAGTATTTTTAGCTCAACAAGAACAAAATTTAAAAGGTTTTAATTATAATTACTATGGAGTACAAACCGACCTTAAATGGTCAGGTATTGATTCTTACATAAATGGAAGTTTTAACTCTAAAGAAGGTGAAGCGGGACAAGGAAATAGAACAGCAAATGCTAGATGGTTTGCTTCATTTAAAACAGAAGCGGATGGTATTGAATTTGTTGCTGGTAAATTAAACTCAAAAGGTTGGGGTAATATAGAAGATGATAGAATACCAAATTCACAAGCAGCAGCTGAAAAATACTATGGGACTTGGTTATTTGGTAACCCAAATAGTCCTAAAGTACAAGAATTATTAGAAAAAGATGCTAATGCTGGAAATAAAAAACAAGAATTATGGGATGCCTCTTTAAAAGCCATTCAAGACTCAGTCCCCAACAATATGAACCCACCAACAAACCAAGGCACACCATCAGCTAATATTGATTTTAATAGTAATACTTCATTTATGGATGGGGATAACCCATTTAATAATGACTTTATGCAAACGGCAATCTCCTCAAGTAATGATTTTTTTAACAATAATCCAAATTAATGTATTACCCTAAAAATCAAATACAAACTGGATTTTACAGTAATGGTGAACTTATAGAAGCTCGCTCTAAACAACTATATACGGGTCCTTATTTTAAAACCTCTGATGGTCTCCTTTACTCAGGTAAAGAACCTAATGAAGGTAAAAATATAGTATTAATTTACCCAGAAGACTCCCCAGGTTATTCTCGTACTCAATTATCTAACAGAGTTGAGGTAGAAGATTATAGGTTTACTAGAGAAAATGCCCCCTATAGTATATTAAGTGGTCAAAATAGAAATACTTTACCCTATACCCCAATCCCTTACTACCCAATTCTTACAGATAGTGATATTCAAAATGGTGAATTTACTAGGTTTTTTGTTAAAAAATCAAACCAAAATTTATATACTGAAATAAATAGTAGCAATTTTAATAATTCAATCTCCTCAAATCTTTACGTCCCAATTGAACTTCAATGGTTAATCTCTGGGGAAAAAGAAAAAGTAAGAGAAATAAACGCAAAACAAATTGGATTTGTAGAAAAGAATTTACAAATTATAGGCTTAGGAGCGTATTTAAGATTTAATTACCTTCAATTCTATCAAGAGTGATAATGTAAAAAAAAGGTTGTATATTTAAATAAATGTTTTGGTTAATAGAAAATAAAGAACAATTTGAGGTTTTAAAAAATAGTGGTTTTAAAGAAGCGTTTGTAGAGGTTATTACAAATAATCCTTACCAACACCCAACACAAAACTCTATTATTGGCTTCTATGTAAGACCTATCCAAGGTCATAAGGGATACATTCTACCTATATCTCACCCCGAATGTGAAAATTTGTTTGAGGATGAGGTATATTTATATTTGAAAGGGTTAGAGACGATATATGTAAGAGACAAAAAAGAATTTCTACACTACACGATTTTAAAGCAACTTGTAGATATAACATTAGGATCTCCTCCGTATATACCTCCACAAACAACAGCTCATTCTACATTATATAGGAGATTTCCCGATTTACCAACTGTTAACCAACTCGTGCCGATTACCAAACATTATGAGGTTTGCGAGCAGATATATGATGATTTAGAGCACCGTGTTAATACCGCGGTAAACCCGTTTTATAATGACAAGGCTACGCTCGTGTTTAATGCGATAGAGCGTAATGGCATAAAAATAAATAAAGATGAATTCGAAAAAAACTTTGACCGGAGTTCGCCAGACGAGTATGTTTTTACTTCTTACAATTTTAAGACCCTTACTACTAGGCCTTCCAACAAGTATGATGGTATCAACTACGCGGCTCTCCCTAAAGCAAACGGTTGTAGGAAAAGCTTTATTCCTCGTAATGATGTGTTTGTGGAATTTGATATTAGCGCCTATCATCCTACTCTTAGTGGGATGCTTGTTGACTATGATTTTGGTGATCATGATATACATAAGGCTTTTGCAAGCATGTATGGTGTTGATTACGACAAAGCTAAAGAATTAACATTTAAACAACTATACGGAGGAGTATTTAATGAATATAAAGATCTTCCGTTTTTTAAGGCAACATCTGAGTATATACGTACGACCTGGGAAACCTTTCAAACAGAAGGCGTTATTACTTGCCCTATCTCTAATTACGAATACAAACGTGATGTTTTAGAGAACATGAATCCTCAAAAATTATTTAACTATATTTTACAAAATATGGAAACGAGCTTGAATGTTGAAGTATTATTTCGTATATTCAAGTTATTGAAAGGTAGGAATACCAAATTGGTTCTTTACACGTATGATTCGTTCTTATTGGATGTAGATAATAGCGAAGTAGAGGTGTTAGAACAGATTAAGCAGGTTTTTTATAAATTAAAGTTACAACTAAAAGAAAAAAATGGAATCAACTACGATTTTACCTAGATACGATTATATTTATGGGTTAGACACACATTCACCCCAAAATACAATTGATTTGAATAATAAGTTATTTTGTACCTTTACTAGTCTTGAGAATCTTGATAGATTAGTAGAGGATTTACAATCCCAATATACAATTATGTACAACAAAATGTTTGTACTACATATAAAAAGCAATGATGAATACGTTGTTACATACAATGTTGATCAGGGCAATGTATCCTCTATTCCAGATAATACAATTTTAGTTCATCGTAAAAAAGATAGTAACACACTTTATACCATTAATGCCCTAAACGAGTTAATTAAGGGTTTAAATGGTGGTATCGTAGATTCCAGATTTAGAGTAAACTGGCAACACTATCGTAATACAATCCTTTTAACTCAACAAAACGAGCTTAAAGAACTAAAAACCAAAATTCACAAAATTATTGAACTATAATTTGGATTAGTCCAAAACGTTTCGTATATTACAGTTATTAATAAAAAGTTATAAACATGGATTTAGACGTAATCAAGCAGCGTTTAGAGGCTCTGCAAAAACCCACCTCTAACAACAATAACAATGGTAAGTCATTGTTCTGGAAACCATCAGTAGGAAAACAAACAATTCGTATTGTTCCTTCTAAGTTTAACAAAGCAACTCCTTTTAGCGAATTGTATTTCCATTATGGTATTGGAAAACCAGTAATGATTTCTCCAATTAACTTTGATGAGAAAGACCCATTAGTAGAGTTTGCTAAAAAACTCCGTCAAACCGACCAACCAGAGAACTGGAAATTGGCTAAAAAGCTCGAACCAAAAGTTCGTTACTTCGCTCCTGTTATCGTTCGTGGTATGGAAGATGAAGGTGTTAAGATTTGGCAATTCGGTAAAGAGCTATATTCATCATTCCTGTCAATGGCAATGGATGATGAAGTAGGTGACTTTACAGATGTAGTTGCTGGTCGTGATATCAAGCTAACTACTGAAGGACCAGAGATGACAGGTACTAAGTACAATCGTACTGTAGCTTCTCCATCAATGAAGCAAACACCACTAGATGCTGATGCTTCAAAAGTAGAGAGTTGGTTGTCAAACCAAGTAGATCCACAAGGAGTATTTAAACAAGTTCCTTATGATGAAATGAAATCAAACCTAGAGTCTTGGTTATCTCCAGAAGATGCTGCCCAAGAAGGTGATATCATTGATGACGAAAAGGAAGTATCTACTCCTCAAACTAACTATTCTTTAAATACTTCTACAGACAATGTTAAGCAAACCAAATTAGATAAATTTGATAGTTTGTTTGATGATGATAGTAGTAATGATCTTCCATTCTAAGTATGGCTAGAAAGGCAAGTAAATCACTAACAGCAGCTGTGTCTGCTGAGATTAAAAGTAAATTTGATCTAAGTAATTTCAAGGATAAGAAAGGTCTTAGTGGGAACGTTAAGTTTAAACCCCAACAGTGGGTCCCACTAAGCAATGCCTTCCAAGAAGTTACTTCAGTACCTGGAATACCTACAGGACATATTTGTCTACTTAGAGGACATTCAGATACAGGAAAGACTACAGCACTTATTGAAGCA
>Ga0206129_10007467_pt1 | contig 10760 bp, 9 predicted proteins | sample Helgoland_Spring_8_FD_148616 | JGI IMG/M metagenome (GOLD analysis project Ga0206129, IMG submission 148616) | Pelagic subsurface seawater microbial communities from Kabeltonne, Helgoland, North Sea - Helgoland_Spring_Bloom_20160502_2 | ecosystem: Environmental > Aquatic > Marine > Epipelagic ...
CGTGCTGCTGATCCACATGGCCATGGGTCAGCAGCACGTATTCCATGCTGGCGCCGCTGTCGGCGATGGCGGCCTCGACCCGGTCCAGATCGCCGCCGGGATCGACAACCGCGCCCTTCATGGTCTCCTCGCACCAGAACACGCTGCAATTCTGCTGAAAGGGCGTGACGACGACAATGCGGACTTGCATGAAGGGAAACTCCTAGCGGAACGGCGGCTCAGGATCGGGGGCCAGAGACGATCTGCTTCAGATCGACGGTGGAACGCTCGCCAATATCATCGAAATGCGCCGCGATCCACCGGTCTGCCGCCTCGCGGCCAATCTCGAACAGGTGGCGCAGGAAAGCCATCTCGGTGTTCATCTTCGACGACGCCCCCAGCGGGCGCATCTGCTTGCGCGCCTCCACCATATGCACGTTGATATGGCGGTAGCGGCTGCCGTCGAGACTGCCCTCGTCCAACAGGCGGCGGACGAACTCGATGGCCCGCATTTCGGCGATCAACGCGCTGTTGAAGGTGATCTCGTTGACGCGATTCAGGATTTCCGGCGCGCTCCGCGGCACGCCCTCGCGCACGATCGGGTTGATCTGGACGACGATAATGTCGTCGGAATGGCTGCGGTGAAAGAACGGATAGAGCACCGGATTGCCCATATAGCCGCCGTCCCAATAGGCCTGCCCGTCGATCTCCACCGCGTGAAAAATATTGGGCAGGCAGGCGGATGCCATCACGACATCGGCGGTGACCTCGCTGCGCTGAAAGATGCGGACGTGGCCGGTCTCCACATTGGTGGCAGAGAGATAAAGCGCGATGCTGTCGGCGTGGCGCACCTTGTCGAAATCCACCAGCCGCGCCACCAGATCGCGCAGCGGATTGAGCCGCAGCGGGTTGATGTCATAGGGGGAGGCCAGCCGGTTCATCAGGTCCATCATCACATAGACCGGCGCGTTATCCAGCGACCAGTTGCCCATCCAGACATTGATCGGGTTGCGCTTCAACGGGCTGGCGGCACCGGCCCGGGCCAGCTCGCACCAAAAGGCGTCGAGCGCCGCTCTCGCCCCGTCCCGGCCGTCATCGAACAGGCCCTGGGCGGCGACGACGGCGTTCATGGCGCCGGCGCTGGTGCCGCTGATCGCCTCCACCCGGATGCGCTCGTCCTCGAAAATCCGGTCCAGCACGCCCCAGGTGAAGGCGCCATGCGAGCCGCCGCCTTGCAAGGCGAGATTGACAGGCTTTTCGGTCGCAGGCTTGGGCGACAAGGGGATGCTCCATCGGGTGAGAACCGCCCACACTCTGCCACGAGGGACGGCGTCTGCCCAGCGCGGCGATGGCTGCGAGCGGCGCTGCCGGATGCCGGCCTTCGCTTTTTCACTTGAAATTAGAACATTTATCGAACTTAATGGCGTTCAGGAGGAACAAAATGAGTCGCCGTTATCTCTCGCTATGGCTGCCCCGTTTCGCAACCGACCGGCTGGGCCGGACGGCGGACCCGCTCGCCACTGTGGCGGAAAACGCCGGCGTGCCGCGCGTGGTCGCCGCGAACGCTGCCGCGGCAGCACTGGGCGTTGCGCCCGGCCTGGCGCTGGCCGATGCGCGGGCGCTGCATCCGGCCCTGCTGACCCGCCCGGCCAATCCGCTGCGGGAGGTGCGCGGCCTTGGCCGGCTCGCCGACTGGTGCGAGCGCTACACACCGCTGCTGGCACTGGACGGGGCGGACGGGCTGATGCTGGACACCACCGGCTGCGATCACCTGTTCGGCGGCGAGGCGGCCTTGCGCAGCGATCTGCTGGCCCGGCTGGATGGCTTCGGCTTCGAAGCGCGGGCGGCCATGGCGGATACGCCCGGGGCGGCCTGGGCGCTGACCCGCTATAACGGCGAGATGACCGCATCGCATGGGGTGGCGCCGGCCGGCGCGGCGGCATTGCGCCGGCTGCTGGAGCCGCTACCGCTGGCAGCACTGCGCCTGCCGCCGGAGACGGTGGCCGGGCTGGCGCAGGTGGGGTTGCGCCGCATCGGCGACATTGCCCGGCAGCCGCGCGCGCCGCTCGCCCGGCGCTTTGGCGCACAGGTGCTGCGGCGGCTGGACCAGGCGCTGGGACAGACAGTGGAGACGCTGGCGGCCCGCCACCCGCCGCCGCCCTTCCGCCTGCGCCGGGATTGGGCCGAGCCCTTGCAACGCCTGGAAGACCTGACCGCAGCGACGGAACAACTGCTGGCCGGCCTCTGTCGCCGGTTGGAGATGGCGGAAAGCGGGGCCCGGCGGGTGGAGCTTGCCTGCTATGCCACCGACGGCCGCGTCCACCGTGCCATCGCGCGTACCAGCCAGCCGGTGCGCCAGCCGGCCCGGCTGCTGCGCCTCCTGGAAAACCAGTTGCAGACCTGCGACCTGGGCTTCGGCATCGAAACCCTGGTGCTGGCCGCACCGCAGGCCGAACGCCTGGCGCCAGCGGAGCAGGGCTTCTGGCAGGACCGGAACGCAGTCAACGACACCATGGCAGCACTGATCGACCGGCTGAGCCAACGGCTGGGGCCGGAGCGGGTGACCTGGATGGCACCGGTTGCCAGCCACCTGCCGGAACGCCGGGTCGAAAAGCTGCCGGCGCTGTATCACGCCCAGAGGGAGGTGGCGGCCCGCTGGGCCGGCTGGCAACCGCCGGCGGGCGAGGTGTTGCCGCTCCGCCTGCTGCCCCGGCCGGAGCCGGTGGCGGCAACGGCGTTGCTGCCGGACTATCCGCCGGCGGCGATCCGCTGGCGCAAGGTCCTGCATCGCATCGTCCGCGGCGATGGGCCGCAGCGAATCGCGCCGGAATGGTGGCGGGAGGCGCTGCCGGACGCCCCTGCCGCTCCCCTCCCCCGCCGCACCCGCGATTACTACCGGGTGGAGAACGCCGCCGGCCAGCGGCTCTGGGTGTTCCGGCAGGGCCTCTACGGGGGCACCACCGACGGGGGCACCATCGACGGGGGCGAGCAGCCGCCCGGCTGGTTCGTGCACGGGATTTATGCCTGAGATGGCTCAGATGACAGCGATCTGCTAGCATATATAGGAATAATTCCAGAAAGGACTGCTTGCCATGGCCACCGTCACCATCCGAAACCTGGACGACGAAGTTGTCGAGCGGCTGCGCGCCCGGGCCCGGCTGAACGACCGCTCGCTGGAGGCGGAGCTGCGGCAGGCTCTGAGCCAACTCGCCGCCACGCCGCCGGCCGCCGACCGCCTTGCCGCCGCGCGGCGCATCAAGGCACTGGCCGGCGAGGCCGAGTTTGCCGACAGCACCCCCCTCATTCGCGAGGACCGGGAGCGATGAGTTACGTCGTCGATGCCAGCGTTGCCGCAAAGTGGTTTTTCCGCGAGCCCGGCCAGGAAATGGCCGAGCAGTTGTTGGCCATCGACCGACCGCTCTACGCCCCCGACCTGATCGTGGCGGAGGTGACGAACGTCCTCTGGAAGCGATGGCGCACCGCCAGCCTGTCACCGGACTACGCCACGGGCATCGTCCGGACGCTGCCGACCCTGTTCGAACAATTGCTGCCCGGCGGCTTCCTGGCGGATGCGGCTTGGCAATGGAGCCACACGCTCGATCACCCGGCCTATGACTGTTTCTACCTGGCCGTGGCCCAGCATCTGGAGACCTGCATGGTCACCGTCGACGCCCGCCTGCTGGCGGCGGTAAAAGGCACGGAGGCCGGGCCACTGGTCTGTCATCTGCGCGATGTGGTGACGGCGTGAGGCCGACGCCCGCCTGCTGGCGGCGGTGAAAGGCACGGAGGCCGGGCCACTGGTCTGTCATCTGCGCGATGTGGTGACGGCGTGAGGCCGACGCCCGCCCGCTCTGCCCCAATCCGAGTGAAAACCAATGGCCGCCTATGCCGAACTGGCCGCTCTCAGCAATTTCAGTTTTCTGGAGGGCGCCTCGCATGCCGACGAACTCGCCATCGCCGCGGCGGCGCGGGGGATCTCGGCGCTGGCGATCTCAGACCGCAACAGCCTCGCCGGCGTGGTGCGCGGGCACCGGGCGGCAAAGCAGGCGGGACTGCGTTATGTGGTCGGCGCCCGGCTCGACCTGGTGCGGGATGGGACGGCTTACGAAGCCAAACCGCTGGACGCCGGCGGCCGGCCGCGCGTGCCGGACGGCTTCAGCCTGCTGGCCTGGCCGGAGGACCGGGCCGCTTACGCCCGCCTCTCCCGCCTGATCAGCCGCGGCCGGCAGCGGGCACCGAAAGGCGCGTGCTGGCTCAGCCTCGCCGACGTGCTGGACCATGCCGAGGGGCAGGTCTTCGCCCTGCTGCCGGACACCATTCCCGCCGCAGAAAACCCCGACACGCTGGCCGCCCGGCTTCGCAGCGACCTCAGCGGCAGCCTCTACCTCGCCACCCACCCGCGTTTCGACGGCTCGGACGGGTTGGCGCGGGATGCGGCTTTGGCGGCCCGGCACCGTATTCCCCTGCTCGCCACCAACCTGCCGCTGATGCACACAGCCAGCCGCAAGCCGCTGGCCGACGTGCTCGCCTGTATCCGCCACCGCACCACCATCGACCGGGCCGGCTTCCGCCTCGCCGCCCATGCGGAACGCCACCTGAAAGCCCCGTCCGAAATGGCGCGCCTGTTCCGCGACCGGCCGCAAGCGCTCGCCAACACACTGGAAATCCCGGAGCGCTGCCCCTTCTCGCTCGACGAACTGCGCTACGAATACCCGGCGGAGATCATGGTGGCGGGCGAAACCGCGCAACAGACCCTCACCCGCCTGACGCGGGAAGGCGCGGCCAACCGCTACCCGGCAGGCGTACCGGACAAGGTCGCCGGCGCGATTGCCAAGGAACTCAGCCTGATCGAAGAATTGGGCTATGCGCCCTATTTCCTGACGGTCACCGATATCGTCCGTTTCGCCCGCAGCCAGGGCATTCTCTGCCAGGGGCGCGGTTCGGCGGCGAATTCGGCGGTGTGCTACTGCCTGGGCGTGACCGCCGTGGATCCGGCCCGCATCGACCTGCTGTTCGAGCGTTTCGTCTCCGCCGCCCGCGACGAGCCGCCGGATATCGACGTCGACTTCGAGCACGAACGGCGCGAAGAGGTGATCCAGTATCTCTACAACCGCTATGGCCGCCACCGCGCCGGGCTGACGGCGACCGTCGTGACCTACCGGGCGCGCGGCGCGATTCGCGATGTCGGCAAGGCGCTGGGCCTGTCGGCCGATACGGTGGGAGCGATCAACGGCCATCTCTGGGGCTGGCACCAGGCCGACATGGCGCAGCAGCGTGTTGCCGAGGCCGGGCTGGACCCGACCGACCGCCGCATCGCGTTGACGCTGACGCTGGCCCGCGAGCTGATCGGCTTTCCCCGGCACCTCTCGCAGCACACCGGCGGCTTCGTCATCGCCCGCGACAGCCTGGAAGACCTGGTGCCGATCGAAAACGCCGCCATGGTCAAGCGCACGGTGATCGAATGGGACAAGGACGACATCGACGCGCTCGGCATTCTGAAAGTGGACGTGCTGGGGCTCGGCATGCTGACCTGCGTGCGCAAGGCGTTCGACCTGCTGCGCCAGGATTATGGCCGCGACCTGGGCCTCGCCAGCCTTCCGGAGGGCGACTGGTCCACCTATGAGATGCTGTCGCGCGCCGACTCGCTCGGCACCTTCCAGGTGGAGAGCCGGGCGCAGATGTCGATGCTGGCCCGCCTGAAGCCGCGCAATTTCTACGACCTGGTGATCGAGGTCGCCATCGTCCGCCCCGGCCCGATCCAAGGCGACATGGTCCACCCCTATCTGCGCCGGCGCGAGGGGCGAGAGAAGGTGGACTACCCGTCCAAAGACCTGGAACAGGTGCTGGGCAAGACGCTGGGCGTGCCGCTGTTTCAGGAACAGGCGATGAAAATCGCCATCGTCGCCGCCGGCTTCACGCCGGACGAGGCAGACCGTCTGCGCCGCGCCATGGCCACGTTCAAGCGCGGCGGCGACATCCACAAATTCCACGAGAAAATGGTCGGCGGCATGGTCGCCCGCGGCTATAACGCCGATTTCGCCGAGCGCTGCTTCAAGCAGATCGAGGGGTTCGGCACCTATGGTTTTCCGGAAAGCCACGCCGCCAGCTTCGCCTTGCTGGTCTATGTCTCCTCCTGGCTGAAATGCCATTATCCGGAGGTGTTTGCCGCAGCATTGCTGAACAGCCAGCCATTGGGTTTCTACGCCCCGGCGCAGATCGTGCGCGATGCGGCGGAGCATGGCGTGCGGGTGCTGCCGGCGGATGTGAACCGCAGCGACTGGGACTGCACGCTGGAGCCCGGCGCAGGGCCAGGGCCGGCGCCGGGCTCGATCGGCTGGGGCGTAACCGCGGCACGGCCGGAGCGCTCGCTGCGCCTGGGGTTGCGCCAGATCAAGGGCCTGCGCCAGGCGGATGCGGAGGCGCTGGCGGCAGCGCGTCCGCCCCAAGGCTATGCCGATATGGCAGAGATCAGGGCGCGGGCCGGCGCCTCCGCCGCCGTGCTGGAGCGGCTGGCGCAGGCGGATGCGTTCGGCTCGCTGGGGCTGAACCGGCGCCAGGCGCTCTGGGCCGTGCGGGCGCTGCCACCTACGGCCGACGACCTGCCACTGTTCGCCGCCGCCGGCGAGGGCCGAACAGAGCCTCGGGTGGCCCTCCCCGACGCCGGCCTGGGCGAGCAGGTGGCGGAGGACTACCGCCGCCAGCGCCTGACGCTCCGCCGCCATCCGCTGGCCCTGCTACGCCCCCGCCTCGCCGAAGCCGCGCCGAACGGCCGCCTGCCACACCTGCCGGCGAACAGCCGCGTCACCGTTGCCGGCCTGGTGCTCGTGCGCCAGCGCCCCGGCAGCGCCAAGGGCGTGATCTTCGCGACGCTGGAGGACGAAACCGGCATCGCCAACATCATCGTCTGGCCGAAGGTGTTTGCGGCCTACCGTGCCCAGGTGATGCGCGCGCGGCTGCTGTGGGTGCGGGGCCGGCTGCAGCGCGAGGGGCTGGTGATCCACGTCGTCGCCGAGCACCTGGAGGACCGCTCCCACTGGCTCAGCGATCTGGACGGCCCCTACGACCCCGCCTGCGCCCGCGCCGACGAGGTGTTGCGGCCGGAGCCGGGCAGCAGGCGCTTCCCGGTCAAGTCACGGGATTTTCATTGAGGAGCCATGGCCGCGACACCGCCATTGCCTAAACCCAGGCGAGTTGCGCGTCTGCCCCCACATCCGCAAGAAAGCCCACAACGCCGGTGACGGTCACGCCCGCCGGCGCACGCACGCCCGCCGCAAGCAGTCCGGAATCGCAGGCCTGAAACCGGGCTTCGAGGGCCTCCAGGCTCTCCCAAAGCTCTTCGACGCCGGCGATGCCCCTGGCTTGCAGGTCGGCGTCATAATCCTCTGGCGAGCGGCCGTCGTCGGCCGGCAGCAGGGCGGAGAGGCCCTCCAGCGCATGACAGCCGGCCATGGTGAAGAACAGCGTCACCGGCCGCCCCACCGCCGCCGCACCTGCGGCAAACAGCAGGGCATAGTGCACCCGGTCCACCCGGCCGCTCTGCACCACCAGGCCGAGGGAGCGCTTTTCACTCATGACCGGACAGGTCCCGAATCGCCGGTGCCTCGCCGCAGAGCGGGCAGGACGGGTTTTTGCGCAGTTTGATATTGCGCCACTCGGTGTAGAGCCCGTCATACATCAGGAACCGGCCGGAGAGACTCTCGCCGATGCCGAGAATTTCCTTCAACACCTCCACCGCCTGCTGCACGCCGACCGCGCCGGCGACCGCGCCGAACACGCCGGCCTCGGAGCAACTGGGCACCGTGCCGGGGGCGGGGGGTTCCGGAAACAGGCAGCGATAGCAAGGGTGGCCTTCGCCCTGATGGCTCTTGAACACCGAAAGCTGCCCCTCAAACCGCAGCAGCGCGCCGGAGACCAGGGTCTTGCCGGCCAGATGGCAGGCGTCGTTGAGGAGGTAGCGCGTCGCAAAATTGTCGGTGCCGTCGGCGACGATGGCATAGGGTGCGATCACGTCCAGGGCGTTCGCCGCCGTGATGCGCTCCCTGTAAAGATCGACCCGCACGTCCGGATTCAGCTCGCCGATCATGCGGGCCGCGCTCTCCGCCTTGGAGACGCCGACATCCTGGGTGCGGTGGATGATCTGGCGTTGCAGGTTGGAGAGGTCGACCGTGTCGCCGTCGATCACACCTATCCTGCCCACGCCCGCCGCCGCCAGATACGGCAGCATCGGCGAGCCGAGCCCGCCGGCGCCGACGACCAGCACCGAGGCCTCCAGCAGCTTCTCCTGCCCGACGCCGCCGACCTCCGGCAGCAGGATGTGACGGGAATAGCGTTCGAGTTGCTCGTCGGTCCAGTCGATCATCGTGCTTTCATCCTGCACCGCCACCTGCGGTGTCAACACCGTCGGTCGATTCAAGCGTTCCAATCTGCCGATCAAGCGTTTCAATCTGCCGATCGATTGCTTTGCCGCAAAGAACAAACAGGCCCAAAACCAACAGGCCCCTCACCCCGTGTGCTCGCCGATTGCCCCCGCCAGCCGGAGCGCAATCTCGGCGACACGGCGCCGGTCTTCGGCGGACTGCATCAGCGTGGCCGTCACCGCGGCCGCAATCGTCAACCCGGCGGCATCCGCCGCGTCGCGCTCGTCGATCACCAGCCCGTCGAGCAGGCCGTCATAGTGCGCCACGAGGCCGGCATTGCTCCCATCCAGCCCCAGTTCGGCGAACATTTTCGCAGTCGGCCCTTTTACCGCCCGGCCGCCGATCAACGGCGAGACCGCCACCACCGGCGCGTCGAGGCCCTTCAGCCACTCCCGCATGCCCGGCACCGCCAAAATCGGCGCGATGGAGATGAAGGGATTGGAGGGGCAGATCACCACGGCTTCCACGCCGCGAACGTCCCGCAAAGCCACCGGCATCTCGGCCCGGTCGGCGCCCTGGTGGGTGAAGCCGGTCACCACGGGCGCACAGCGCTCACGCACGAAATAGTGCTGGAAGGCGAGGTCGCCATGCCCGACCGTGTGCACCACGGTCGGGCATGGCGTTTCGCTCATCGGCAGCACGCGGGTGGCGATGCCGGCGGCGTCGCACAGAGCCGCCGTTACCGCGCTCAGGCTCTCACCCGCCCGCAGACGGCGGGTGCGCTCCAGATGCAGCGCCAGATCCCGGTCTCCCAGGTTGAACCAGGTTTCGCCACCGATCTGGCCCAGCGCGCCCATGCAGGCCCAAGTCTCGCCCGCCCTGCCCCAGCCGCGCTCCGTATCGTTCCAGCCGGCGAGCGCATAGAAGACCGAGTCGATATCCGGCGCGATATGCAGGCCCAAATGCGCGAAGTCGTCGCCGGTGTTGGCAACCACCACCAGATCGCCCGGCGGCAGGATATCGGCAAGGCCCGAAACCAGCTTGGCGCCGCCGACCCCGCCCGAGAGTGCAACGACCGTCATCGGAACATATCGTCGATGGCGGGCCGCACCAACGCGGCGGCGGGCAGCGGCTCCGGCTCGACGGCCAGGCCGCGGATCAGGACGGCGGGCGTGCCCTCCGCCCCCTCGCCCATGGCGACACAGGCGGCGGCGGCCAGTTGATCGGCATGACCGACAATGGAGACTTTCAATTCCCGCCCCATCATGTCGGCTTCGCCGCGGATATCGTTGACCGAACGGATCCCGGCGCAGCCGATGGCGATGCCGCAGGTGCCGATGCGCCAGGCCCGCCCGACGCTGTCGGTGATCAGCACCGCGGGCCGCACACCCGTCAACCGCTCCAAAGCGCCGGCCAGCGCTTCGGCGGAGCGGTCGGGGTCTTCCGGCAGCAGCAGCACCTGCTCGCCGGCGCCATCGATATTGCTCTGGTCGATGCCGGCATTGGCCATGACCATGCCAAGGCGCTGCTCCACCACCAGCAGGTTGTCGCGATAGCGCAACACATGGTTCGCCTCGTCCAGCGTCACCTGCACCAGGCGCGGGTCCTTGCCGGTGCGGCGCGCCCAATCCTCCGCCTCTGCGCCCGGCACCACGTCGGCGAGGCGGCGGTAGCGGCCCTCTGCCTTGCTCACCACTTTCTGCGCCAGAGCGATCACGTCGCCCGGCTCCAGGCTCAGGCCGTTCGCGGCCACGCAGTCGGCGATCTGGCGGGCCAGGTCATCGCCCGGCTGCACCTGCGGAAAGCCGTCGAGGATGTGGTGAGTGAGAGTTGCTGCCATGGCCTGCTCCTGCCAGTGGTCTGATCGAAACGCTTGCTACGGCGAGTGCTTCGTGAATCGGCCCACTATTTCAATAACCTGGCGGTTCGATTCAGCCAACGCATGGGTACCATCTGTCGGCATCGAACCACTTGAGGCGAGCGCATCGTCCACAGGTGAACGCGCTTCGGCAAGGGCGAAGCAGCCGCACCGGCTCTTTGAAAAACACCGGTAAAAACACGGGGGAAAACACGGGGCGAAGGACACTGCCCCTCACGAACCGCGCCGGCAATATCCGCCGCCACCGCGCGATCATGATCGCGCTCTACGGCTTCGCGCTGCCGGCCGCCGGCGGCTTTACCTTGATGCCGGGCCGGATCAGGTACCAAGTGGCGTTCGGCGCCTGATCGCCGGCACCCACGGTAATGCCCCTTGGCAGCGGGCGCGAATTGGGGCGACAATGCCCGCCAACCAATCAACACGCCGGAGGATACGCCCCAGAATGCCCGCCCAAATCGGCTATCTCATCCCCACGCGCGAGGCGATCATGGAAGGCCGGCCCGAGGCCGCTCCCCTGTTGAACCTCGCCGAACAGGCCGAAGACC
>Ga0206129_10007475_pt1 | contig 10753 bp, 9 predicted proteins | sample Helgoland_Spring_8_FD_148616 | JGI IMG/M metagenome (GOLD analysis project Ga0206129, IMG submission 148616) | Pelagic subsurface seawater microbial communities from Kabeltonne, Helgoland, North Sea - Helgoland_Spring_Bloom_20160502_2 | ecosystem: Environmental > Aquatic > Marine > Epipelagic ...
TGTAAAGGATGACCTAAAAAATGGTGCTCAAGGAATTGATGAATGGGTTAAAATGGATGGTGGAAATGCTTTTGTGCTAATAAACTATAAATGGATAACCGTTGACCAAAATGGAGCAACTCAACTTCATATTGATTTTGACACCATGAAATGTGAATAAAAAACTATTACCAACACCGTATATAATTTATTGCTTGGTTCTAAACAACTTATGAAAGTCCTCGCGGATTTTCTATTTGGTTTTTATTTGCTAGATTTAGTGCTTAAACCACGCAACTAACCATACACAATCACGTTGTGTGCAATCAAAAAAACGGAGTAAATGAAACAAAATTTAACATCAATACTCATTCTATGTATTATCCAACTGAATTTGGGCTGTTCTCAACTGGAAAAGTCTAAAACTGAACAAAAGGAAGCAACAAAAATTGAACTAAAAGACAATTGGTACTACCTTAATGGAGAGAGATTTTTTATTAAAGCAATAGGTTACGAAATAGCTGCACGTCCTGGACAACATCCTTATGAAGATGAAAGGAAAGATCATTTAGAATTAATGAAATTTGATCTTGAAAACATTAAAAAAAGTGGTTATAATACAATAAGAACTTGGAGTCAATTTTCTGAAACACAATTAAAATTGGTACAAGAATCTGGTCTAAAACTTATTATGGGTTTAGAAGTTAATCCAGAAGAAGATTATAGTGATCCTAAATTTATAAATCATTGTAAAACGCAGCTTGAAAACATCTTAAAATATGCACCAAAATATGATTGCATAATTACGTATTTGGTTATTAACGAACCTCAAACTGATCACATTCATAAAGTTTCAGCCAAGGCGTTTAAAGACCTTATGAAAATGATGGTAGATATGATTCATGAAAATCATCCAAATATTCCAGTAACCCTTTCTGCAAATGCAATGATTAGTGATTGGATGGACCAGAGTATGTATGATGTATACGCTTACAATTGTTATGGCTACAATGAAGGCCAAACAGCAACAATGGGATTTAGAGATTATATAAAAGGTTTAAATGAATTAAACGGATTAGATAAACCATTTATAATTACTGAATTTGGACATTCAGTATCACCAAAAGGAGGCTTTGGTAGTTTTGGCTCACGAACTTTAAAAGAACAAAGTGAAGGACTTGTTTCTAATTACCGAGATTTAATGGATGCTGGAGCTGTAGGAATGTGCCCATTTTATTATGCAGATGGTTGGTGGAAAGGTGGAGAAAAAAGTATACATAATAAAGAGCAACCAGAAGAATGGTTTGGATTTTGGGGTTATAAAGATATAAACGACAAATATGGTTCTCCACGTCCAGTTTGGTTTGCAATGCAAGATTATATGAAAGGACTTATTATAAGCCCAAAAAACAAAACAGTACACACTAATACAACTATACCTTTAGAGTTTTATAATGATGCGAGTATTAAAAAAGTGGTTGTGAAAAATCGTGATAAAGTAATCTATTCTAAAAACATAACAAAAGAAGGTTATTTTGCAGACCAATTAACAATAAATCCAGTAGGATTAGAAGCTATGGAACTTGCTTTTGAGTTTTTTGATAGCAAAGATAATAGTGTTAAAAACGAATCTATTATAATTCTTGCTTCCAAAACAGCTATAGACTTGCCTAAATTAACTATAGAAGTCACACCTGAAAAAGATTTAAACAACGTAAAAATTGGAAGCATTAAAACAACAATAGAAACCAATGAAAATTTTAAATTAATTAGCGATTTAATAGTTAGTTATAATACACACCTTGGTTGGGACGTAGGTCCTCAGGCATCAGTTTCTGTTAAAGACCAAATGGATAAAAAAGTAATTACTTCTGAAAATTTCTTTAACATTCCTGATAATTGCTGGGTTGTAAATGCATCAGCAGGAATATCAGTTAGGTATGGTAAATTCACCTTTAAAATTCATGACCAAAAAATAATTTACAGAGGTGATTGGGCTAAAGGAATCAGTCGCTAGTAAGACAGCACACAACAACGTGTATAGTCAATTGCTTGGTTATCGCCTACTTGGAAATTCCTTCGGAATTTCCTCTGGTTCGTTTTTGTTTACTAACTTAGTCCTAGCCAACGCAACTAACCATACACAAACACGTTGTGGCACATTACGTCAAAACATTTTTATAAATAGTAAAACCCAACCGCAATATTTATGGGAATCAATTTCGAAAGCTAACTAAAACTATGAATGCAACAGAAGATTTTAAACAATTTAAAAACCTTGACGAAGAACAATTACCAGTAGCCAAACATAAATTACACGATTGGACCCATTTTGCGGGACTCTACGCTGCCGAGCATGTAGCAGCGACAGAGTTTGTGATCGGGGCAACCTTTGTTGCGCTTGGAGCCTCGACGATGGATATCATACTCGGTCTTTTAATCGGTAATATTCTGGCCGTACTGAGTTGGAGATTCATCACTTCCCCAATTGCCGTTGATACGCGCTTGAGCCTCTATACCTATCTGAATAAGATTGCGGGCGACTCGATGACCAAGTTATACAATTGGGCCAATGTCATCATTTTTTCGGTGATTTCGGCGGCAATGATAACGGTCTCATCGACGGCGGTACGTTTTGCTTTTGATATTCCTGCGCAACTCAATTGGTACCCTACCAATGCTTGGTTTATTTTAATTGTTTTGGCAGTAGGTATTTTTGTGGTTTCTATTGCGCTATATGGTTTTAATGCCGTTTCTGAATTTTCAGGTATTTGTGCGCCTTGGCTATTTGTAATGTTTACAAGTGGCGCTATGGTACTCCTGCCTGCTTTGTCGTTAGATGTTTTAGATAAAACTTTACCGGGCGGATTGACCGATTTTATGACCCTCGGCGACCAGAGTATCTGGACAGGCATCAATAGTGACGGAGCTCCGGGCATCGGATTGGTCGAAGTCATCGGCTTTGGTTGGGCCGCCAATACCATCACCCATTTCGGATTGATTGATATGGCCCTCCTACGTTTTGCAAAAAAGAAGAACTACGGATATGCCACCAGCACCGGTATGATGTTCGGTCACTATGTGGCCTGGATAGCTGCGGGAATCATGGGTGCGGGTGCTGCTGTTATCTTAGGAAAGTCTATCGTAGAACTCGACCCGGGTGATGTGGCCTATTATGCCCTCGGTTGGTCAGGTTTTGTGATTGTTATTGTGGCAGGTTGGACGACCGCAATCACCAATTTATATAGAGCAGGATTAGCTGCACAAGCGATTTTCTTCAATCATTCTAGAAAGAGAACGACCATTGTAGTCGGTTTGGTCACCGTTGTCATCGCCTGTTTCCCCTTTGTGTTTTCACAAATACTGCCGTTACTGACCTATGCTGGGCTACTTGTCGTTCCTGTGGGGGCAATTGTGTTTACAGAGCATCAAATTTTCCCTAGAATTGGCTATACGCGCTACTGGTCTTCGTACCGCAAGCTGACTTTTAGTATGCCTGCCGTTGCTTCTTGGGGCTTGGGATTGGTCTTCGGTTTTGGACTGAATGCTTTGGATGTGATTTCTTTCTATTACCTGTTTATCCCAACTTGGTTTTTTACCATCGCGGTGTACACGTTGCTCGCGTCTAAGTATGGAGCAAAAGAGACCTATGCGAAGGAAGCAAAAGATGAGGAAGTTCGAAATGAAACGATTGAACGCTTTCAAGAACAGCAAGCGAATGAGGAGCCTGTTATTTCTAAAGATCTTTCCCTGTTTTCTAAAGGATTGAAATTTGTAGCGATTGCGGCTTTGGTCGCTACCTTGGTTTTGGCTTGTAATGTGCTATTCGGAAGTGCATCGGAAACGGATTATATCGCAAATAGAGAACTCTTTTACACTTACGCATTCATTAGTACCGTCATTTATTTCGTAGTCGCTTATTGGGCGCTCAAACGCGGGAAATCGAATACAGCAGCATAAGCATGGAAAAACCAATACAACTCAACCAAGCTAATCTACAGGAAGTGGGAAGCCATATTCCCGTGCCGAACTATTCTCGTGCTTCGGATAAAACAGGAATCGTACATATCGGCGTCGGCGGGTTTCATCGCGCACATCAAGCCTACTATTTACACCTATTAAATAAGGAGGGATATGCCCAAGAATGGGGAATCTGTGGAATCGGTTTACGTGAAGCGGACAGCAAACTATACGATATTTTCAAAAAACAAGACCACCTCTACACCCTGATCGTCAAACACCCCGACGGAAAAATCGAACCTGAAGTCATCGGGTCGATAGTTGATTTTAAAATGGGAATCACGAACCCCGAATCCGTAATCGCCCGAATCGCAGCTGCCGACACGAAGATCGTCTCGTTGACTATTACCGAAGGAGGTTACAATTTTAATCCCAATACTGGGGAATTCAATTTTGACAATCCGGACATTCAGCACGAGCTACAAAACCCTAATGACCCGAAAACCGTTTATGGTTTTTTAACCACAGCCTTAAAAAGACGTCGCGATGCAGGATTGCCTGCCTTTACTATTTTGTCATGCGACAATATCGAACATAATGGGGATATAACGCGTAGGATGATGCTCGCCTTTGTCGCAAGACAAGATGCAGACTTGGCAACATGGATAGCCCAAGAAGTCTGCTTCCCCAATAGTATGGTTGACCGTATTACGCCAGTAACCACTCTAGCGGATATCGATTCCCTTGCACAAAACTATGGCGTAGCTGATGCCTGGCCTGTTACCTGCGAGCCTTTTATACAATGGGTGGTAGAAGATAAATTCTCCAACGGAAGACCCGCCTTTGAAAAAGTAGGCGTACAATTCGTACCCGATGTTGGGCCTTATGAAAAAATGAAACTGCGGTTGTTAAATGCGGGGCATTCGGTCTTGGGGCTTTTAGGAGCCCTTCATGGTCACCCCACCATTAATGCCTGTATAGAAGATGAAGTATTCTCTTCCTATTTGCGGACCTTCCTAGACCAAGAAGCGACACCCATTTTAGGAAACATTGAAGGCATTGATCTGGAGGACTACAAAGACAGTCTATTAGAGCGTTTTGCCAATCCTAATATCAAAGACAGTGTCAGTCGTATTTGTTCGGAAAGCTCCGCCAAATTACCTAAATTTTTAATTGCAACAGTACATGATAATTTAGCAACTGGTGGCAGTATCAAATATGCAACATTGGTTATTGCCGCTTGGTGTTATTATAGTGATAAAGGAATGGATAGACATGGACATCCAATCGAAATTATAGATGTCATGAGCATCGAACTTCATCAAGCAGCCGAACAAACCACAACCGACCCATTAGCCTTTATAAGACTAGAATCTCTTTTTGGTGATCTTATTAAAAATGAGAAATTCACAAAGATGTATACTGAAGTAGTTCAGAAAATCTATACCGATACCAATATAAAAAAGTATATGAAGGATACGATTTAAAATCTACCAGTCAAATTCTGAAAAGAAAAGAAAAAAACGTGCCACAACAACGTGTATAATTCATAGTGTTTAATAATGGTTCAGGGAAATCTGCCGTATTCCTGAAATCTTCGTCCCTTTTTGCTAACTTAGTTCCTCAACACTACAAATCATACACAAACCCGTTGCCACCAATTAGAAAAATGACCAAAGAAGAAATCTACGAAAAAGCAAATAGTGTTGTCGGAATTGAAGGAATGACAGGAAACGAACGCCTTTATGTGAGTGGATTAATGGACGAGTTTGAGAAAGCCAAAAAGTCGGACAAATACAAAGCTCGAACAATACTACAAGCATTAAAATTTGATGAGCTTTCAATTGGTGGAATAGTTGGATTCTCAATGGATTCTCTGAAATATCCAAATGCGTGGGATTTTCCGAATGAAAACTCAAACGGACAAGAAGACGAAAATAAAGCTACATTGGAATATTCAAATCTTAACGAAGTTGGAATGGGTGCACCATTAAGTGGAAAATGCAAAGTCAAACTTAATGACAATAAAGAAATTTTGATTTTCGAAAATTGTGGCGGACCAGCAATCTGGACTCGTAACGGACAAAAAGTTGCTGTACCGATTTGGGACAGGTCATTTTTTAACGGAACATTCCAAAGAATCGGTATTGTGGACTTGAAAAAGAAAACGCTAACTAAATACAAAAAGAAATTTCGAGTTTTGGATTTAAGGTCATTTAGTGGAAACAATATTATTGGATTTGATAGTCCAATACACCGAATAAAAAAACTTGAATTTGATTATATTAACGAAACGATTGAAAACATTATCAGAATAAAATAACTGGTGGCAACACTGTATATAGCAAATAGGGCGTTCGGTGGTTTAGGAAGGTTCAGTGCTATTTACAAACACCGCCAAATCGTTGATTTGGCTTTTAAGAATGAATAAATTAAAAACAAAATACAACGTTTTGGCTCAGTGCAAACTCGGAAGTTTATCGCTTTCTACTGCCCTACTTGCCATATACTAAACGTTGTACACAATATAACCCAACATAATGAATAGAAAAATAATTACAATTTTACTTCTAGCAATATTCACAAAATTTGGATATTCTCAATCGGACAAAATCAATATCAAAACCGAAAATTTGACAGAAGCGAATTATCTAAAAATGGATGATTTTTATTTAACTCATTATTTATACATTGACTTGTTTTTAAGAGAAAATCTGTTTCCAGAAGCAAACGCAGAAAATGTTTCTTCAATTTTAAAAGCTTTGAAAAAATATGTTTCAGTAGATAACAAACTAGACATTGAAATTGAAAAGCCTGGAAAAAGAAATTACTTGATTCGATTTGCAATTTTAAAGAAAGATGACGGAACTGAACTTTTAATAGCTTTCACGAATTGGAGCGTTAAGAAAAAAGAGTTTGAAAAAGATATTAAAATGGAAAATGATTCCTATACGAGATGGTATTTTCTAAATGGAAACAAAATGACCTACAGAAAAGATATGTCCAATCAGAATGACTATTCAAGTATGACCAAATCTGACTTAGCCAATGCATATCTATTCGATGAACTAACTGAAAACGATACTAAGATAAAAAGCACATTAGATGAAATTCTAAATGAAAGTGATTTGGGTGTATCAGATAAAATTATGGCTAATTTACTTCTCTTGAAATATCAAATTTTCCAAAAAAATAACGACAAAGTAACAAAGCAAACCGAGTACCTGAACGAATTATTTGAAACAAATAAAACCGAACCTAATCTTAGAGGATTAAAAATGGCATTTGATGCTACAAAGTTTCAAATAGAATTAACAGAATAAATACTGTGTACAACAACGTGTATAACCCATACCTCTATTTTGTACCCAAAAATTAATTACTTTTAATCAAATCAATTTTTGTGTAACCAATCTGACTGAAAATCGGTACAGGTCATACACGAACACGTTGTAACCAATTTGAAGAGAGACCGAATTTAAATGAAAAGACGTTTAAATATTTTGCATTTCAGCCTTTATTTAATTGAGAACAAATTACATTCTCTTTTCAATAAAATCAATCCTGCGTTATTACTTTTTAAAATACCTTCTGTTAAAAGGCGAATGAAAGAAAAAGAAGGAATTGAAAACCCGACTGAATGGTATGATGAATTTTGGACTGATAAAAAAAATGGATTTGGTCTATGGTTTATCGGAGGTTGGCTTATCGGAATTGTTGCTCTGACTTTTATTGGATTAGGAATTATAACTATTAAAATATTATCTCCTGAATTAGTTTTGAATAAATATTTTTTTATTTCATCTGGTGTTATTTCATATTTGATTTGTTACTTTTTAGTATTTAAAAATGACCAATATTTAAAATATTTTAAGGAATTTGAAAATTGGACTATAAGTGAAAAAAGAATAAAAACATTATCTAGTATCGGATTTATATTGAGCGTAATTGTCTTATTTTTTTTAAGTCTTGTATATTTTTAAAAGAAAAAACTGGTTACAACAATGGCTATAATTAATACGGGTTTTGATGCTTAATCCAAGGTTTAGGAGTATTAACTAAGTCCGCCAAATCTTTTGATTTGGCTTTAGAACAAAAAAGATAAAACAAAATAAAAAGTTTTGGCTAAGTGCTTAATCGGAAATTCAGTAATTTTAATTCCCGTACTAACCATAGCCGAGACGTTGCCAGTAATTTGACCAATCCTCAATTTTACGCATTTACTCAATCAAATGGACTATTTACTCATTCCGATTTTTTATGCTAAAACAACTGAATTAGATTTGATAAAGAATTATAGAAAATGAAAAAAGCAATCTTTATCTTTTTTTTGATAATTACCTCATTCTCATTTGGACAAATCCTAACCGAAAAAGTTGGAGAAATTGAAGTACAATTAATTTATCATTACTTCAAGACAGATTCATATGGCAAACCAACAAAGAAAAAAACAAATAGAAAAAACCGACCTCACACAAAAATGTATTTTGATTCAAACGGTATATTGTTGAAAAAAATCGGTTTTGGAAAACACCACAATACCGATTTAAGACTAACAGATTATATTGAAGTTTATAAATATGACAATAAAAAACTAACTCAATCAATTAAATATGAATCTGATTACCAAAAAAATATTTATCCTTATTGGAGAACGGATTTTATTTATGATGAGAAAGGACAGTTAATAGATGATTCTATGTTTTATTATCAAACAGATTCTCTTTTTCATAAGACAACATATGAATATGATTTAAATTCAAATAAAATCAAATCGATTTTCAATCCAACTTATTATTATCAAAGAGATTTTGACTCTATAAATAGAATGATTTCTTGTAAACAAATTTATGACAGTAAATTAAGGTGGGAATGGAACTATACATATTCTGACAATCAACGAATCGGAATTTTCCAAACCCATTATAATGACCGAAAAGATTACTCTAAAAAAGAAATCCAGACTTTTAATGAAAATGGACTGCTAATTGAAATAGAAGAAAAATATATCTCAAAAAGTGGACTTGAAGAGAAAGTGAAGATTTTCTTCGACCAAAATGGAATAATATCTAAAATTGAGCAATACGAAACATACGGAAGTGAATATGTATTTGTTTCTTATACAGATATTAAGATTAAGTCAAAATTGGAATTGAATCCAAATATTGTAGAAAAGATAAATGAACAAATTGAAATAGAATAAAAACTACTGGCAACAATGTGTATAATTCATTGCTAGTTATAGCCTACTTACGAAAGTCCTCACGGACTTTCTATATGTGATTTATTTGCTAACTTTAGTGCTTAAACACGCAACGAAATCATACACTAGACCGTTAGCGTCAATGATAAAAAAAAGCCTTTACATATTATTAATTTTTGGATTTTGGATTTCTGCCTGTGCGCAAAAAAAACAAATAAATTTTGAAAAGGAAATTATAACTCATTTTCAAAATAAAAATTGGGATGATAAAATAATATCTAGAGACTCGTTATACAAATCTAACTTCTTAAAATTTGATTTTAATGTTTCTTTAAGTAACAATCCTATGGAATTTAACACAACTCAAATTATCATTAAAAATCCCTATTTCGGAGAAAAATATGAAGAGGCAGAAGAAGACAAAGAATACGTTAAAAACTTCCCTAAATCATTTTCTGTAATTTATCAGAAATCACTATTAACTCTTTTTGAAAATGGAAAATTTGCTTGTTTTAAACTTGGCAATTTTGAACGAAATAAAAAGCTTGAAAATAAATTAAACACCAAAAAATTCAAATATCATTGGATAATTAATAACCAGTTAGGCGCCATATCAGGTAGTTCAATATTTTTATGGAATGGTAATAAATGGATTAGATACAAAGAAAGTTTTCCTTTAAAAAATCAACCGAAACTTTTTGAAGATAATGAGTTCATCGTTTATAGAGATTGCCACGGGGAATGGGGAGGAACAGTTTATTTTTATGAAAAAAAGACCTCAAAAACGTTCTTCACAGAATCCACTTGTGCTAATTCAGTCATCAAAAGGAAAAATGGTTATGAAGTTTTAGCAAAGTTGGGCCATGGAAGTGGTTCTGCTGAAATAAAAGTAATTGATGACCCAAGAAAATTGACATTAGCCAAAGACAAAAAAATAAACACAACAATAAAAGGAGAAGCTTTGGGCTATACAGACAAATCAAATGCATATGAGAAAAAATTAGACTTTTATGGTATTCAAATATTTTCTTCCTTCAATTATAAAAATAAAGAACTGTATATTGTTCATCTTGAAGATTTAACTTTTATCGCAGAAATAAAAAATAATGAAATAGAAATAATTCATCCTTTATTCTTTAATGACTTATATACTCACAACCCCATTACTACTCAATATGGGGATTATACGCTAATAAATTTGGACTTCTATGGAACAGGTTTGTATAGAGAAATATCGGTAATAATTATAAATGGAAGTAAGATTACGAAATTAGATTGGAACGAAAATCACAGCCGCTAACAATGCCTATAATTAATACGGGTTTTGGCGCTTAACCCTAAGTTTAGGCATATTTATGAAGTCCGCCAAATCTTTTGGATTTGGCTTTTAAATAGAAGAAATAAAAACAAACAAAAAGATTTGGCTAATTGCTTAAACGGAAACAAAAGCGCCTTTTTATTCCCGAACTAATCATAGCCTGAACCGTTGTAACAAATTAAAAAGAATTGCTAATGAAAAGATTTATTTTACTATTAATAATTTTACTAATTGGAATAAATTCGTTTAGTCAGAAAAAAGAAAAATTCAAGTCTGGAATTAAATTAGTTGAA
>Ga0206129_10007485_pt1 | contig 10747 bp, 10 predicted proteins | sample Helgoland_Spring_8_FD_148616 | JGI IMG/M metagenome (GOLD analysis project Ga0206129, IMG submission 148616) | Pelagic subsurface seawater microbial communities from Kabeltonne, Helgoland, North Sea - Helgoland_Spring_Bloom_20160502_2 | ecosystem: Environmental > Aquatic > Marine > Epipelagic ...
AGATGGTATTAACTCTCTTTGGTCTTTTTTCTAAAGTGATGCCCTTAAAAAATTAAGACTTCAATAAAAACAAAAAACAAGCGATGTATTTTCGCTTGCTTTTTGAATTATTTGTACACCTTGGGTTTTTAAAATCGAACTCATTTTACAAAGGATTGATTAAACTGAGTGAATTAAAGGGATTTCTGATAAGCAGAGGATATTGGTCTAGTAAAAAATTGAGAATATAATTTTATTCGTAATTTTGATATAAAATTTTATCATGAAAAATTTATTTTTACTGTTGTTTATATTTATAAATCAATTAGTTTATGCACAAACATTTAGTATTAATTCAGGAAATACACTAGATTCTGAAGATGAAGTATATATGTCATTTGAATTAGATTCTATAATCGAAAATGAAATTTTTTCAAATGAAGATTTAGCCTCTGAGCCTCTTCTCGTAACATTTGATAAGGTCGAAACAAGAGGTTATGTATTGGTTGATAGTGAATATAGATATGAAACAATTGAGTATACATTTAATGATTTGACAATTGAATTAAGTCAAGAACCAGATAGTTATAAATATTCATATAATTCTAATCAAACTTTCCTTGAATTTTTCAATATCCCTGTAAATGAGGTTTTGCAAAGCATGCATTTTAGCATTAATTTTCCGAATTCAAATTTTTTCAATAACGATTATTATGACACAAATTCTGAACAATATATTGGAATTACCTATGCAGGAAATCAATTTAATATTTTCTTCAAAGAAGGATTAGATGAATCCAATTATTCTAATGTCTTATCTATCGAGAACAATATTATTTCTTCAAATTTAAGTGATTTGATTGAAGATATAAATTCAGATATAATTATTGAAATTAATGAAAATTGTGGTTCTGATAACTGCGAAGTATGGTTAGCAAATGCTGATAAAAATTTAGATTCAGTAATCCTTGAGGATTTTACTGGAGATGGGATAAATGATTTAATTGGTAGGACATATTCTTTGTATTTAGGCGATGTAGATTGGGTACTTAACGACGATGAAAAAGACATGTATTTTTCAAGATGGGTTTTACTTGAAGGTGAACTTATTGATGAAGATCAAGTTGAATATTCTTTAGTTTCAAGTTTTGATCAGATCAACGAGGCTATTAGGTTATTTTCAAAAGATTTGGATAATGATGGAGATTTAGATATTTACACAATTCCTGATGTGTATCACGGATTAGAATCAAATAAACCAGATGATTGGGACGGAAAGGTTAAATTATATTTAAATGATGGCAATGGAAATTTCGCAAATTTTGATGAGAATGAAATTTTTCCCGCCAAAGGTTTTATTGGTCAATTAGATTCTGACACAGATATAGAAATAGTTACAGTTATTGGAAAATATGACGCTAGATATTTGAATTTAGAAGAAGACAGTTCAGTTATAAAATTCGCTGATAAAATTGATGGAGTTTATGTTGAAACTATATCACCAGAAATTTTTCTTCAACCTCAAAATGGTAAAGAAATTTTCACAAGACAAGTAGTTGATTTAGAATTATATGATTTCAATAATGATGGATATGATGATATTTTATTTTGGTTGTGGCAGCAAGAAATGTTTGAAGAATTTTTCGACGCTAGCGGTAATTTTATTGGTGAAGTTGATTCAACCTCAAATGAAGAATTTGGTTTGACTTCTAATAATTATTTTATCATTGTTCGAGGTAATGAAGATGGTTTTGATTTAGATAATTCAAATTTTTCTAATGACATTTTGTATACTTATAGTTCGCCCTCATATCTCGATCATTATTCTTTTGATATAATTAATACAGGATCAAAAAATATGTTATTCTTTATGGATGTTTTTTCTAATGCCAGTTATGAATATTGGCATGATGATTTATATAGTGGTCCAAAATCAAACTTATTTGCTTTAGAAATAAATGAAGAAAATTTACTTAATGTTACAGATTCTCATTTCCCAGATTTTGAAAATATTAATTATATTTTTCCCTCAAATGAACCTGTTTTTAAAGACTTAAATAACGATGATTTACTTGATATCTATTTTTGGGGCGGATGGAGCACAACTGTAAATCAAACCCAATCATTATTTTTAATAAATAAAAATACACATTTTGAAAATGTTGTAGTTCCATACGCAGATAATGTTAATCCAATATTTGGAGATTTCAATAATGATGGGTATACAGATTTATTTCAAACTTTGGGAAATTCTTTGAAATTTGCAACTAACATAAATGTTTTGTACGAAAATGGAAAAAAAATTATTTCAGATGAATTTGATCCTAAGCAAATTTTAAAATTAACCTTTAATGATATTGACAGAGATGGAATCAAAAATTATTTAGATAATTGTCCTGAAGTTGAAAATTTCGATCAGTCAGATATTGATGATGATGGAATTGGAGATGTTTGTGATAGTAATAATTCCATGGGAGTTTCATTAATAGATTTAAATAGTTTTTTCTCATATCCAAATCCTGTTTCAGATTCTTACATAATTGATTCCACTAAAAAATTAAAACTTGATATTTTTGATTTAATGGGAAGATTAATTTTAAGACAAAATTTGGCATCTGGTAAAAATATTATCGATACATCTGAATTTATTAGAGGAATTTATTTATTTAAATTTAACTACAATGGTGTTAGTGTAGATAAACTGGTAATTAAGAAATAAAATTTGATGGACAAAAGTATCGAACCCCAAAGTTTAAAGAAGGATTTGGTTTTATCTATCTGAAAATAAACGAGTCACAAGCATTTAAAAATGAAAAAGGAGACAAACTTTTTCGAATGTCCCCTTTTAGTACTCGAGGTGGGAATACAAACCCTTATATATTAAATATTTTACAGATACCTAAAAACCTATTTTTTACTACATATTTCAATAATTATATGGATTTATAAAATATTTATATTATCTAAATTTATTTAATGATATTTATATCGGTTGTCAAAAGGTTGTCAAAAGGTTGTCAAAATAAATGGTTTTACATATTTTTGTTGGATCAAATAGTTTTTAAATATGGCATCTATAAAATTTGAAGTCTTAAGCAATTCAAAAATTGCACCTATTTATTTAAGGTTATCAGTTAAAAGAAATGTAACTCCTAGATCAAAAACAGGCTTATATATTGATAGTAAAGACTGGAGTAAAGAGACCAAACTTCCTAAACAAACTAAATCAGTAAATAAGAATTTAACTACTGATTTATTGAAACTAAAAGTTTTCATTTTAGATAAATTAAATAAGTCAATAATCAAAAACGACACCATTAATAAGTTATGGTTAGAACACCAAATTGATGTTTTTTTCAAACGAGTAGATGAAAGTAAAAACAAAGTTTTAGTTACTAGTTGGATTAAATATATCATTGAAAATTCTCATACAATGCCAAACCAAAAAAAACAAAAAGGATTGAGCAAAAACAGAATTAAATCATATAAGAGTTTATTGGTGAAGTTTCAGAAGTATCAAGAATATAAGAAAGGTAAAAATTACAATATAATTGATATTGATAAAAAATTCTTTTCAAATTTTGAGACTTGGTTATTGACTATAGAAAAATATAGTGCCAGTACCTCAACTAAGTTTCTAACAGATCTTCAAAAGGTAGTTAGGGTTGCATCAAATGAAATTGAAATTTCAAAAGATTTTAATAGTATTAAATTTCAAAAAGTAGAAACCTATGATGATGATATGGATGTTATAACATTAAATGAAAACGAAATTGAAAGAATACATAATCTAGATTTACAAAAAGAAGCATTAATTAATGCACGAAAATGGTTAATTCTTTCAATTTTTACTGGGCAAAGAGGAACTACATTAGTTGAACGTATAAATCAAAAAAACTTTCATCATTATGGTAATGAGTATATGATTGAATTAAAGCAAATCAAAGGGAATAAAAAAGTTTATATACCAGTATTACCTGCAGTAAAAAAAATATTTGAGGAGGGTTTGCCATATAAAATTTCAACTCAAAAACTCAATCAATATATCAAAACCATTTGCAAACTTGCCGAAATTAATGAAATGGTAATGGGTAATAAAAGGAATAAAGAAACTAAAAGGAATGAAAAAAAATTAAGACCAAAATATGAGTATATATCAACTCATACAGGTCGCAGAACTTTTGCAACTATACATTACAATAAAATACCTACTCCAACTATTATGCGAGTAACTGGTCATAAAAAAGAAAGTACTTTTTTACAATACATAAATCAAAATAATGATGATCATTTAGATACGTTTATTGATTACTACAAAACCAAAGAATTGAAGCAAAGAAAAGAGCCTATTTTGAAAGTTGTTAATGATAAATTTTAAAAACTAAAAATATTTTTTTAATTCCTACAAACTTATCAACGTTTTAAGCAAATTGTTGATATGTCTCAATAACAATGCTTGATTGTCACCTATTAGATTGCATACATTTGTAAACGAACAAAGAGTTCATACTAATAAAAGTATAAACCCTTGTTTATTGTTTATTTAGTATTATTTCGACGTACTACTAAATAAGATAGTTTTTGAAAACTTATACGAAAGTAGTATATATTATAGATATATACAATTTCTGAAGTTATTTAACCTACAATAATCATCGGTTTTATTTTTAAGTGCTAGGGCTCTTATTAAAAAATAATCTATGAGTAAAACTCCCACAACAATTCAGTTTGTACAGGTAAGTACTGAAGAATTACAAAGTCTAGTTTCTAATGTACTAGAAAGTAAGTTAAACGATTTCAAAAGAAATTTCAAACCCATCGAGCCAAACGAATATTTAAGTCGTTCAGAGGTTGCAAAAATGCTTTCTGTAAACGAATCAACAATTTTTAATTGGAAAAAAAGAGGGATTCTTTCTGCCTTTCAAATTGGAGGGCGAGTATTCTATAAACGTAAAGATGTTGAAGATGCAATAGTTAAACTTAAGAACTAATTGTATGGCGAAAATATCTAAACCAATTATCTATGTTTATAAAGAAATAAATGTAGGGAAATTCAGTACGACAAAACATTTTGAACTTGTTAATCAAACTAAAGATTTTAATAAACTTACCAATCAAGTAAAAATTACAAAAGATAGATGTTTTGCAAGGGTTCAGCCAGTTTATTGGTTACATACAAGAACTGATCATAAGTGGGATAAACCCTGTTTAACTGGATTATTCAAAACCTCGATAACAAACCTATTTATTGGGGACACTGAAAAGAAAAAAAACTTACTTCTTTTTAAATTTTCAAGTACTGCTGATACATTAACTATTTATTGTTTTAAGAATTACTATTCATTGGATATAAAAGAAGCATTAAAGTATTTGTACTAGTATAATTTAAGAGGGTGTAAAAACCCTCTTTCTATTTCTTATCTCTTTTTAATAAAATTCCTTATTCCTGTATTTGATAGATTTCATAAAAATATATGTTCAAAATATAAATGCCGATATTATTGAGAATAACGTCTTGCTTGATTTTTTACAATTAATAAACACAAATACAGGTGAAGTTAATAGTTATAAAAGTGCATATTATAGAGGGTTGGAATTTAAAATTTATGAACAAACAGAAGTAACAAAATTTAGACGTTTAACCATAGAGGGTAGTTTGCATAAATACTGGAACAAAGGCGCACACAATTTTAATGATTTTGGAATTGTTGAGGTTGAAAACGTTATAAGAGATTTAGAAACAAAGTTTAATATTGACATTAAATTATGCGTTTTAAGGCAGTTAGAAATTGGAATCAACATAAACCCTCCAATCGCCACAAAACAAATCTTAAAAGGGTGTTTAAAATACAAAACGAATGATTTTAAATGGGTTTTTACAAGTGATGAGGGAAATTATATTCAATCAGTAAATCAAAGACATTTTATTAAGATTTATGACAAGAAAACCCACTATGAAAATAGAGGTTTTGAGATAGAGCAAAAACACATAATGCGTGTAGAGAAAAAATGGCGTAAAATGATTGAGTTAAATAAAAAAGGCATTTATACTTTGGATCATTTAATTAATTATGGTTTAATCAATTTTAAAAACGATTTATTAAAGTTATGGGATAACGTCTTATATTGTGATTTCAGTCTTGTAGAGAATACAAAGTTTGAAAACAAATATACCAATGTAAACTGGTGGGAAAGGTTAAACTATGATCAATTAAAATATCACAGAAACAACCTCAACAAAATAATTAAAAAGAATACAGATAATATTAAAAATATAATTTCAAAATTGATTAGTTCTAAAGTCGATATTTTAAATGTAAAAACCTCCGATATTAACCCTTTATATATAGGGTTAAAAAAGGGTATTGATGATATTCTTAATCAAGATAAAAATAGACGTTTTTGTATGATTACAGGATTAAATATTTCAATGCAGAAAGGCAATAGTTTTCTGCTTTCTCATACAGGTTTGAAGTATTATTTTAAAACTGATAAAAAAGTTTTTTTAGAAGTAAAAAGAAAATACTTATCAAGGAAGTGGTTAGAAGCAAATCAAAAAATACAGATTAAAGAGATTGCTCATAATATCCGTAATAAGTATAACAACAATTTAATTAGTCAGTCGAGGTTTAAAAATCAATACAAACTAGATTTTCATATTTAACTAATTTAAACTGATTATTTTAATTTTATATCAAACATATTCGGACACTATAAAAAAGAGATTCTATGATTTTTTAATATAAGAGTTACATATATCATTTATAGATTTCATTATCCTATTTAACTCTTCATTCATTTTATCTTTTTTATCAAAATACTCTCTCTTAATTTTTTTTAAATCCTCATCTTCCGGATTGACTATATGTTTTTCCTTATTTTTTATTATTGATGAAGAAGCCTTAATCAACTCATTTCTCAATTCTATAATATCTAAAAAAGGTTGACTTTCATCATCTGACATCAGAGCCTGAAAAAAGTATTTGTTTTTTTTTATTTCATTAAAACAAGGTTCACCTAACTTGAGTTCATCAAGGTTTGCTTTTGCTCTTTTTAATGGATCAACTACTCTTAAAAGAACTCCATATTTAGTTTCTGTAAACTCAGAAATCCTTGAGCGTCTGATAATATCACTTGCTTCTAAAAACAAACTTAAAACCTTATGAGATAGATTGGATTTTTTTTCTTTTTGCCAGGATTCTAAACCTTTTTTACCTATGAGATAAGTACTTATTGAGGCTGTTATAACAGCGACACTAGACAGTATGTTCATAAATATTTCCCAGTCAAACTCACACATAATAAATAAATTTAGTTTTTAAAACTATAATATATATAATGATCATACAATACCCATAAAAGGGGAAATTTTTTATTACCTATAAATGGTTGAATTTGTATATTTAGAGAGTGAAAAAGATCATTAATAACCTCTTTGATTTAATTTATCCTGAAATAAAAACAAAGTTCAAAACAAAGGTTTTTGTATTGGGGTTATTCATTTTTATGATTTTGATGATATACATTTAAAAAATGTGAGTATATATTTCTACTATCTTAAATGTTTTTATTACTTTCGATAAAAAACTATTATGAAAAAGATTATCATATTATTTATAATGATACTATCTACAGTATCTTATTCTCAAACAGCAATAACAGACGCTAATTTTCAAACTGCTATAAATACTTGTTTATCTACTAATCCAGAAGATGGTTTATGCACTAATAGTGAATACGGTTCAATGCCAGATTGGGATGTAAGTAATGTGACTAGTATGAGTTCTGCTTTTAGTGGCAATAATACTTTTAATGCAGATATAAGTGATTGGGATACAAGTAATGTAACAAATATGAGTTTTATGTTTCAACAAGCACCTGATTTCAACCAACCAATAGGTGGGTGGGATGTGAGTAAAGTGACTGATATGAGTTTTATGTTTAGGGTTGTATCGACGGGTATTGGTGCTTTTAACCAACCTTTGAATGAGTGGGATGTAAGTAATGTCACTAAAATGAATAGAATGTTTGAAGGGTCGTTATTTAATCAACCCTTGAATGAATGGGATGTGAGTAGTGTCATTGAAATGGGTGGAATGTTTCAAGATTCATATTTTAATCAATCTATAAATAATTGGAATGTTACGAATGTTACTTATATGGGTTCAATGTTTTATAATGCTAATTCTTTCAACCAACCTCTCAATAGTTGGGATGTGAGTAGTGTTATTGATATGAGTTATATGTTTCATACTGCGTCAGCTTTCAATCAACCTATTGGAGACTGGGATGTTAGTTTTGTGACTGATATGAGTTGGATGTTTCATAATGCTGGTAATTTCGTTCAGGATATTTCAAGTTGGTGTGTTTCAAATATTGCTTCAGAACCAACAGGTTTTAGCGATGGTACTCAAAATTTTCCTGAAAGTAATAAACCAGTTTGGGGTACTTGTCCAACTGCTAGTGTAGATGACTTTAACCAATTAGACATTTTAATCTATCCAAACCCCTCATCAGATATCGTATACATAGACGGTAATTATTCTCAATTAAAAGTAGTTGTGTATGATATACTAGGAAAGCAAGTAATGAAAGAATCTATTACAAATAGCATAAATATTAGTCAATTAGAAAAAGGAGTTTACATACTGCAACTTTCTGATGGTGCTAAAGTAACTACTCAAAGAATTATAAAGAATTAAAAAACTATTTACCAAAAAAAATTCTATTTATTATGAAAAAAATATTGATTGTTTTATTTTTTGTTATTTCATCTAGTTCGTTATTTGCACAAGACAAAATAACATATTCCACAGACCCATCAGGTAACTTAGTAGCAAAAAATAAATATGGAAAAATTATTGCCATTGGAAAAAAAGATTTTAATGGTGATTTTGTTTGGAAAGATGCTTACGGTTCTGTCATTAAAAAAGAAGTTGTAAACTATCTAGGAGGAATATCCACAAAAGATAAGTATGGTAAAGTAATTTCAAATTCAAAAAAAACCTATTATAACGAAATTGAAGAAAGGAGTGTAACGGGCGAATTAATTGCAAAGTACAGAACTAATTATTTAGGTGAGGTAGAAAAAATAGACAGGAATTATAATATTATTGGGAAATATTCAACTACGCCACTAGGTGATATAGAATATGTGCAAAATAAAAGTTATGAGGCACCTAAATATGAAAAGAATAAAGAAGGTGGTTATGCTAATCCAAAAATATATACACCTGTATATAGTAAGCCTATAACTTATAGTGATGAATACTATGCTGCTATGGGAAAGGCTTTGGCAGAACACTTATCAGGCTTTGGTATTTATGTAGGATATAATTCTGGAATTAATTTTGGATTTGATGTCTGGTTAGGAAAATGGGCAAGTTATGGATTGCATTATGGAAATACAAATATTGACGATGCGCGTTATGGAGTAAATAATCGTGAGGAAATGGCATTAAACCTTGGTTTTTATATTAACAAAAAGAAAAATATAATTTTAAAAACTAGCTGGGGTTATACTGACTTAGCAAAAGATTATTCTGCTTACCCAGGCGTACCCTCTAACTCAACATTTGAGGAATGGGAGGTAGGATACAATGAATGGGCTAACGAAGATTATCAAAAATTTTTCTATAAAATAGGAATTCAATTTGCATTGAGTAAAAAAAACAAGGGTACTGGATGGTCTCCTGAAATTTATTATTCAAATAATGGCATTGGTTTTGGATTAGGTTATATTTTTAATAGGAAAAATCCTAGATACTAATAAACCTAATTATATAATAAAATAACCCTACAGAAATGTAGGGTTTTTCCCCTTAATTTTTTTTTGATAAAAACTATTATGAAAAAGATTACTATTATTTTATTGCTATTAACTAGTTCTGTCTTTGGTCAGAAGTTAGTTGATTCATTGTTCACATTTAAAGTTATGGACAACGAGGTAATATGGCAGAAAATCTTTACTTCTGAAGTTGAGGATTTACAAAATGCTTTTAAGAAAGAAGTTGTAACAAATATGCAATTAGAAAACCTGCAGGAGATTGGGAATACAATTTCTTTTAACGTTAAAGGTGAGAATATTGACTATAAAAAATATGGAGGAACTTGGGGAGGTACTGCAATTTTTCTTCAATATCCTCAAAATTTCTTGGTTGTTATTGATTTTAAAGATAATAGGTATAGGGTTTCTGTTAAGTCAATTAAAATAGATTTCTCATCTTCAGGAGTAGATGGTATAAATAATTTAGAAGATTATATTCTTAAAAAAGGGAAGTTTAAGAATACTAAATATTTAAAGAAAATGTTGGGTTATTGCCACAGGCATTACACAAGTAAATTTACAATTAAAGTAAAAAATGACGATTGGTAGGTTTTACCATAATCATAAATATAATATTTAGACTATCTGTTTAAGTAGTTATATTTCCCTATCTGTTCGCGCGTTTATTCAGATTTAAATAAACTTTGAACTAATAAAACCAACAAAAACCGACACAAAAAGGGGTTTTAAGACCCAAGCATCAGTTCAATAATTTAATGTGTTAAATATGAGTATTTTTTGTAGTTGTTGTTAAATGGTTGTCAAAGTTAGGTATATAAAAACCCTAACTAATTAAAAATAATATAGTTAAGGTTTTAAAAAGTACTCGAGGTGGGAATCGAACCCACACTCCCGAAAGAACTGGATTTTGAATCCAGCGCGTCTACCAATTCCGCCACTCGAGCATTATTAATAGTTTGCAAATCTAAAAAATATTTTATG
>Ga0206129_10007488_pt1 | contig 10745 bp, 9 predicted proteins | sample Helgoland_Spring_8_FD_148616 | JGI IMG/M metagenome (GOLD analysis project Ga0206129, IMG submission 148616) | Pelagic subsurface seawater microbial communities from Kabeltonne, Helgoland, North Sea - Helgoland_Spring_Bloom_20160502_2 | ecosystem: Environmental > Aquatic > Marine > Epipelagic ...
TCGAACGACGAAGTACCGTTGTGCAATAGACAACACTTTTTTTGCACCTAAGTGGACAGCTCTTGAACCCTCAATCTTGAGCCAGGATCGTGAGGGAGCGGTTTGTGCTAACGGACATTTCAGAACCCAGCGTGTGCCATGCTATACCAGTCAGTCTGGGAAGAAAGGCATGCATCGATGTTGAGTCTTGAGCATGTGGATGGTTCAACAACGACTGCGGAAGCTGTCAGCTCCATCCTCGAACGCGATGGTGCAGCAATTGTCGAACAAGCAATCGGGGCCGAGATCCTGGATGGTCTGAACTCTGATCTCGATGGATTCGTGGATGAGCTCGGCGTCGGCCTGCGAAACCCGACGAGCGACCACATGGTCCAGTTCTATGGGTCGTCGACGGTCCGATTTGATGGTCTGGCCGCCAAGTCGCCGAGCTTTCTGGAGCTGATGCAGTTGCCGCTACTCCAGGGAGTCGCCGACCTCTGGCTTAAACCGCACTGCGAGGACTATCTCCTCAACACCGCTCAACTCATCGAGATCAGACCAGGTGAGACAATGCAGTGGCTCCACCGCGATGAAGAGGCGTGGCCCCACATGCCACAGGATCGGCCACAGCTTGAGGTCGAGGCAATGTTTGCGCTGACCGATTTCACCAAGGCCAATGGGGCAACCAATGTCGTTCCCGGCAGTCACCTGTGGGAACCGGAACGCGAAGCGGAACCACATGAGATCACCCAAGCCGAGATGCCAGCCGGTTCGGCGCTGATCTATCTGGGATCGACGCTGCATAGTGGCGGAGCTAACACGACCACCGACATACACCGACGCGGCATGTTCTTCGGCTTTGTGGTCGGCTGGCTCAGGACCGAGGAAAATACGTTTCTCACGGTGCCGATTGAAGCGGTTCGGACTATGCCGCTCCGGGTGCAGGAGCTACTCGGTTATAAACCCCACGGGCCTATTGGCGTCGTTGACGTCGGCAGCCCGATGGCGCTGTTGACTTCCGAAGCCTCTCTCGCTTGAGCCTGGAGTTGGATTGCTAGGTGCTTCTAGCTTGACTATGAGTCGGAGCGGCTGTTTGACCTCGCTTCTATAGCGCCCTAGCGTCCCGATAAGAATTGGAACGTCACCCACAGGTCTCCGGCATCGTTGTTCTTCGGCGTGACTTGGACCGCTGCAAAGTCGACTACGAAGCAGCGATCCATAAGCGTCACCTGTCTAGTCTAAGGACGACCGGTGTCACTGAAAGTGTTGTGATGACCACAACGGAGTGCCCGGGACGGGACTTGAACCCGTACGAGGGTTTCCCCTCTGGGGGGTTTAAGCCCCCTGCGTCTGCCAATTCCGCCACCCGGGCGAGCAGCTAGATGTTAGGCGGTTCGGCGCTGTGATTCGCGGGATCGCCCCACCGACTTATGCCGCAGCCTCGATTGGGTCGCTCAAGGTCTCCCACAGATCGTCGCGAGCCCGAGAAGCGGCAGCGCCACTGAGCTCGTTGATATGCAAGATTCCATCGATCATGTCGGCCAACACCGCGTTCCACGGCCGGCTTCGGAACGCCACCGCTATCACCGCCTGACCATCGGACCGACGCCGAATCGTGCGACTTACCCCGACGATACGGGGCGGGGATTTGAATACCGGAGTGAGGAGCTCGAGCGACCTGGCGCGTGATGCCAACGAACGAGCGGCTTCTCCAAATTGGACTGACTGTGACTCCACCACACAAGCAGTATCGCGCTGGGGTGTGACAGTCTCGACCTGGCTTCGCCTTCGTGGGACCTATCCGTTGTTTTGACTGTTGCGCTGGCGGGCCAAGGCTCGGGCTTGCGCCTTCCAGTTGTCGCGTTCGATGCGACCTCGGAAGGTCTCAAGCTTGGCATCGACTCGGGCAATGTCAGCCTTGGTGAACGAGGCGATCTGCTCAAACGTATACACGCCTTGGGCATACAACATACGCTCAATTTTTGGCCCGACACCACTGATCAGCTTGAGGTCGTCGCGCCGATTTGGACGGCGAGCAGTCGTCTTCTTGGCTGTGGCCTTCTTCGCAGGTGCAGCAGCCTTCTTCGCGACAGTCTTCTTGGCCACGGCCTTCTTCGCAGGTGCAGCAGTTGACGCAGCGGTGGCGGCACGCTTCTCTGCCGCTGCTGCCGCTCGTTCGGCGCTGCGGGCTCGGTTTGTGGCCTCGCGGGCAGCCAGCTTGGACGCTGCGTCTGCCGTGGCAAGCTTATTGGCTCGTTCGACAGCACGCTCGGCGCTTCGGGCCTGGGTAGCAGCAGCCCGCTCGGCGTCGGCAGCGGCCTTCTGTGCGGCGCGGACGTCGGCCGCTGCTGCCTTGACCGCATCTGACTGAGCCTTCTCGCTAGCCCGAAGGGCTTCGGCAGCGGCCCTTTCGGCCACCTTCATCTGGTCGGACGCAGCTTGCTCAGCGGCCTTCATCGCAGCCGCTGCTTCGGCAGCAGCCTTCACGGCGTCGGCAACCTGTTTCTCAGCAGCTGCCTGTGCACTCTTGGCCCGAGCGGCTTCCTCGGCGGCCTTCATCGCCTGAGCTGCGCTCTTGTCCGCTGCCTGCTGGGTCTTGACAACAGAACGCTCCGCGGCCCGAATACGAGTGATCGCGTCCTGTTCGACCTGCTTGGCCTGGACCGCTGCAGCTGCCTGGGCGTCGACGGCTGCTCTACGGGCCTCCACGGCAGCCGTCAACTCACGTTGCATAGTCGCCAGCTTCTCGTTCGCTGCTGACAGATCAGCAGCTATCTGCAGGCTTTCGCCCGCTACAGAACGGGCGTGTTCGGCGTCGTCTTGAGCCTCGGCACGTGCCTTCTCGGCTCGCTGGACATTCAATCGTGAGGTCACGAGTGCACCCTCGGCTTCGTCGGCCCGCAAACGAGCCGCGACCAGCGCGCTACGTGCTGCGTCGAGGTCGGCGCGGATAGACGTGAGCTCCGCTTGTTCTTGACGCAGCGAGTTGTTTTCTCTCTGCAATGCAACGGCGCTCTCGGCGTCGGCTCGCAGACCAGTGACTTGCGCCCGCAGCGCTGCCATACGATCGAGGTCGACGCGAGCCGACCGCAGTTCAGCCCGCATTGCTTCGGCGTCGGCAGCCTCGTGGGCACGGTCAGCCGCAAGTGCCTGCGCAGCTTCAAGCTCAGCATGGGTTGATGCCAAACCTTGCTCGGCGCTCTGTGCCCGCTCGATCGTCGCGTTGTATTCGGCACGAAGCAGCCCAAGCTGCTCTTCGAGCGCCTGGACCTCTTGGGTTGCGGCCGCCGCTAATGCCGTCTCGGACGCACGTTGGGCCTCGGCGACCTGTTGTTCGAACGTCGAGGCTCGGCTCTGAGCTTCGGCAACCTGCGCAGCAAGTTCGGTTGATCGGCTCTGGGCCTGAGCAATCTGGCCTTCGAGCTCGGCGGCACGGCTTTGCGCTTGACCAATTTGGTTTTCGAGATCGCTCGCGCGACTTTGTGCCACCTCGACGTCGGTCACTGCAGCGAGCAAACGAACTTCGAGATCGTCGGCCCGCTCGACGGCTTCTTGCGCATCGATCAGACGCTGCTCAAGATCCGGAACCTTGGCTGCAAGCTGGCGCAACTCGGCAGCTTCGGCTTCGAGGTCGGCAAGCCGATTCGCATCGGCCCGTAGCGTGAGCACCTCGGATTGGAAGGCCGCAGACTGCTCGCTGGTTTGTCGAGCATCAACCAGCTGGAGTTCCAACTCATTGATGCGACGCAACAATTCGACTGGACTGGTTCCGGCGTCGATATCGGCAACAGTCTGATTGAGCAGAGCGGCCTCGGCCTGCACCCGCTCAAGGTCGGCCTGCACCTCGTCGATACGAGCCTGATTGGAAGGAGATAACAGTGGTCGAGCGTTCGCACGCATCTCGCCGAGTGATGCCTCGAGCTGAGCTGCCTGGCCGTTCGTGGCATCGAGCTGGGCACGGAACCCCGCAGCCTCGCCTCGTGCGACCTCGAGGTCATGTTTGTGTTCGTTGGCCAGACGTTGAGCCGCTTCGAGCAGCTGTTCTTGCTCGATCGCTGAACGACGAGCAGTTTCGAGCTGTCCTTCGCGTTCTGCGGCGGCGGCCTTGGCACCTTCGAGTTCAGCCTCGATTTCGTGCACGCGCTCGGCATCGGCTTGCAGGTCGGCAACCCGTTGCCGCAACGCTGATAGCTCGGCAGCGGACTCAGCCCGAGCCATAGCGAGTTCTCGTTCGAGCTCGGCCAGCGACTCACCATGTTCGTCGACCGGCGAGGCTGCCTCGAGCTGGGCATCGCGTTCGGCTCGCAATACCTCGAGTTGGGCTTCGAGCCCAGCAACACGCCCTGCTTCGACCTCAAGGTCAGCAAGCCGGCCTTCGACCGCGCTGGTCTCATCAAGACGCCCGCGGAGCTGTCCGACTTCGGATTCGAGTTCGGTGATCCGGGCCGACGATGCAGAGGAGATCGCGGCCTCGGCATCGGCGTTGGACAGGGTGAGTTCTTCAATACGGGCTTCGAGGTCCAATACACGGTTGGCCTCTTGCTGGGTTGCTGCAAGGCGCTCCAGCAGATCTTCCACGTCGGCCGAAGCGGACGCCGCTGGCGCGCTGCTGCCAGCTTCAAGCAACGGAGAAACCTCGACGCTGGCCATGTCATCATCGTCGAAGTCGTCGGTGTCATCGATTGCCGGTGTTTCGACCTGTTCATCGACCGTGCTTGGCAACACGATCTCTGGCATCTGCGACGTCTCAAGACGCACTGTTTCGGATGCGTCGGGCCGCCCGGTGTCGTCCAGATGTGCGACCGGGTGGATATCGGTGCCTCCATTTCCATCACTGTGGGCGGCATTTGGTGCTGTCGTCTGGGCTTCGACTTGCACCTCGAGGGCTCGCATCGCTGTTTCGAGTTCGCCAACCTGTCGGGTGCGGGCATCAAGGTCGGCAGTGAGCTGCACCTGTTGTTTGTTGAACGACGTGCGATCAGCTTCGGCTTGCTTCAACTCACGCTGGGCGACATCCCACTCATGTGGGCTCACCGGGCTGCGGCCGCGGGTGAGCAGCCACATCAGCAACAAACCGAGCACAAAAGCCGCTATGAGCCAACCAATGATCTCGAGTGCGGTGTAGAGCATTTCAGTTCCCTTCAACGACGAGCACAACCCGCTGGTTGGCGGCACGTCCCTGTTCAGTTGCGTTGTCGGCGATCGGCACCTGAGCGCCGAAGCCGCGAGACGTCAACAACGAACCGTTGACCCCTCGATCAATCAGATAGGCCACGACTGCGTCGGCGCGGTTCTGGCTAAGCAAGAAGTTGACGTCGGGGTCGCCACCACGGTCGGTGTGTGCTTGCACCTGCACCGGGCCGCCCGAGAGGCCCTGCAGGTGGTCAGCAATGTTGTCAAGGACAGCAATGTCTTGAGCGGTGAACCGTGAAGTCCCAGGCTCAAAAGTTACCTCGGAGAGGTCGAGGCCATCCACAATCTCGTCGAGAGTCGGTTCGACCGCGACTGGTTCCTCAGTCGGATCCGGCGCAGGCACAACAGTCGGATCCGGCGCAGGCACAACAGTCGGATCCGACGCAGGCACAACAGTTGGATCCGGCGCAGGCACAGCAGTCGGATCCGGCGCCCCAATGGCACCTATAGCCGGATCACCTAACAACTCGACCGATCGCACACCTCTGATTGCCTCAAGCCGAGTCGCAAGTTCGTCTCGGTCGAAACCCGGTTGCATGACCTGCGGCAGTTGCACACTCAGCGCTCGTCCGTCGGCGATGATCACCACATCGTCGTTCGCAACGACGGCTCTGGCTTCGGCTTCGAGAGATGACTCGATGCCAGGTAGCCCAGCGAAGGGGCCAGTGGTGTTCAGCACGATGGCCAGCACACAAACCGCGACCAAACCGAGCAGGCAGAACAAGACACCCAGCTTGCGAGGCGTGCTCATGTAGCTCCTTCTCACGGTGTGTACACGGATGGTTGATAGACCGATCGTGAGGTCGGTAACACCGCCCAAAGACTACTCCGTCCTAGAGTCCGATATGTGAGCGAAGCAACACCAAACGCACTTCTTGGCCTGAACGAGGCACAAGAGCGTGTGGTTCAAGAATTGGGCGCTACTGGTGAACAACGTCCCGTCTTCCCCGACGGACTCGCGGCAGGTCTGCGCGAACGGCTGACGACAGGGCTCCAGGGGGTCGCAGCCAACCTGGAAGCCGGCGATAATTTGTTCATCAGCAAGTTCCTGCTCAGCCAGGTTCTTGGCTGTGAAGCCCGCCACTTACATGAGCTGCAGCGCGAGTTCGCATGGAATGTCCCGGTCGCCAGGGGCACCGTTGCACACAAGGCGATCGAACTGTCGGTCCATTGGCGCACCGTGCCGATTGCCAACGAACTCGTTGACCAAGCCATTGCCACACTGACAAACGACGGCTCCCCCATCGCCGATTACCTGCTGCATCTGCCCGAAGCCGAACGGGCTCAGCTCCGAAGCGACGCAGCGAACGCAACCCAAGCGTTCCTCGATGGTTTTCCTCCGCTGCGATCGAAACCACAGTGGAGGCCAGCAGTCGAGGTCCGAGGACGTTACGAATTCCTGAACAGCAAGCTCGTATTGTCAGGGAAGGTCGATCTCAGCTTGGGCGGCCCCACCGGCGATCGGAGCGGCCGAGTATTCATCGACCTGAAGACCGGGCGTCGCAGCCGCACACATGTCGATGACCTCCGTTATTACGCTCTGATCGAGACGGTTCGATATGGCACTCCCCCACGGGCGCTGGCGAGTTATTACCTCGATGAATCGCGACTGAGCGTCGAGATCGTGTCTCAGGATCTGCTGTGGAGCGCCGCCGAACGGGTTATCGCCGGAGTCAAACGTCATCAGACTCTGCTCAGTGGCGAAGACACGCCAGTCTTTCGGCCCAGCATCGTCTGTCGTTGGTGTCCAATCGTGGGTGACTGTGACACCGGCACCGCATGGCTCGACTCCACCGACGAAGACGAACTCAACATCTTGAGTTAGCTGGCACACTCTGCCGTATAGGTAGCGAAGTGGTCCACGACCGTCGAGGTGGGCGCTGAAACGAGGACTACCCGGACTAGAACAACTAGCCCAGCCAGGTGGGAATGAGATCGATGCATCGCACTGCCCATTCTTCGCTGGTCATCGCGTAACGGATGTGGTCTTCCCACACGCCATTGATCTGCAGGTACCGATTGGCAACACCTTCAGCCCGGACATTGAGCTTTTCGACGACGCGGCGACTCGCGCTGTTGCGGGGAATGATCGAGATCTGAAGCCGGTGCAGGTTGAGCTCGTCGAAGCCGAACTGCATGAGAGCGACCAACGCTTCGGGCGTATACCCGTGGCCAGCGCGGCGATGATCGATCCAGTACCCGACGTAAGCGTTCTGATGGGCACCCCGATGAATCGAACTCAGATTCATTTCGCCAGCAAAGTTTCCATCGACAAATACGCCGAAGCTGAACCCGACCCCGGCTTGTCGATCACGGCGCCGAGCGTCGCACCGCACCAGGAATGCCGAGCGGTCGCGGACAGCATCGGGTGCGTTCGCTGGACGCAGCGGCTCCCATTTGAGCAGCCATTCCTCGTTCGCGAGCCGGACCTCTTGCCACTGCTCAAAGTCTTCTTCGCGCAGAGGACGCATAGTGATGCGATTGCCGGTCAACCATGGAGCTGGTTCTGGAGCAGGTGGGCGACGCCTCATCATGTTGGCCGATTCTGTTGCACACTGCGGGCGAGCCCATCAAGTATGTCGGATTCACTGGCGAGCAAGCTGTCGAGACCAAGGTGACGCATGATGCTTACCAGAATGGCCATACCGCCCACGATCGTGTCAACCCGACCCATCGGAAGGCCCGGATTGCAGGCACGATCCTGACGGTTTTCGGTGGCGAGTGTGCGGAAGACATCCTCGGCGGCTTCACGAGTCAGCGTGAAGTGATGGATCAGATCTCGGTCATATTCCGGAATACCGATTTCGACCGCAACGGCGGTGGAAATTGTTCCAGCCACGCCAACAACGGTCGTGGCGTGATGTGCTTGCGGTAGTTCGCGATCCACATCGTCGAGCCATGCCGCGGCATAGGTCACGCAGTTCGACAATTCCTCGGCCTTTGGCGGGTCAGTCTCGATGTACATGTCGGTGAGTCGGACCGAACCAATATCGAGCGAGATGGCGTCGTCGAAACTGTCGCCGCCGCACGAGAATTCGGTCGAGGCTCCCCCAATGTCGATGACCAGAAACGGCCCATCAGCCGGATTGAGCTCGCGTGTCGCTCCAAGGAAGGTGAGTTCACCTTCCTCGACCCCCGAAAGAACATGGGCCGGTGACCCAACAATTGCGGAAGCAGCAGCAATGAACTCTGGCCCGTTTGACGCATCACGAGCAGCAGCAGTGGCGGCCACACGCACCCTTGCTGGGTCCACCTGATGGTCATCGAGCAGGCTGCGGTAACGACGGAGCGCGGTGTACACCCGTTCGAGCGCCTCGGGCTGCAGTTCCCCCGCTGCGTCGAGCCCTTTGCCCAGTTTGGTCAACTCGACCTCGCGAACCAGCGTGGTATCACCATGCATGATCAGCAGCCGGGTTGAATGCGAACCACAGTCGATGGCCGCATATGGCAAGTCAGTAGTTGTTGTGTCAGTCACGAGTCGTCCAGGCCCGCCGAGAGTGCATCCGCCACCCACTGGCCAACGGGATCGTGCCCACCGGCCAGGAAGTACGCATAGTGCGCGTGCAGGCACTTGACGCCGACACGGGTCCCGCCAACGCCGGCGCTTGGGCGATGACCGTCGTAGCCGTCGGGAATCAGTGCTTCTCGTTCGGCCCGATATGCCTGGTGGGCTGCAACCAGTTCATCGGCGTCGACCTCGGCCTCGGCGACATCGACCGCACCCGTCGACTCCAGACGACTTACGACCAACCGATCATGAGGCGACACGAGCCAGTAGAGCGTGGGCATAGGACGACCGCTGCCCAGAATCGGAGCATTACGAATCACTCGTGGTGTGCCATCGTCATGGCGCAACACGATCTCAAAATGTCCTTGCGGGTGACGACCGAGCAAATCGGCCACGACAGCGAAGTCTGCGTCGTCGACTGGGGTCCATGCCGCCGGTCGGGGTATCGCCATGACGGGAACTTTCCGGTCGGTCCGTTAACCCTTGCGGAACATTCGGCGCAAGATGAGCAGGAGCGCTGCAACAGCAGCGACAGGAAGGACCCGCTTAAAGACCGACGCACCCGCAGCATCGAGCAAGTCGACTGCTTCAGCTTCGGGCATGTTGATCTTGCGAGGACCGGTATGGACAACAGGGTCCTCGGCCTTGGTTTCCTCGACTGGGGTGTCCTGCACAGCTTCATCGGCTGCTTCGGCATCGCCGCCTGCCTGTTCTTGTGCGAGAACTTCCTGCAGGTTCTCGGCGAACTGGCCCATGAGTTTGGCGCTCACTTCGGCCATGACGCCACGACCGAACTGTGCTGCCTTACCGGTAATCGAAAGGTCGGTGTAGACGTCGACGCGGGTGTTGTCGGCATCGATCTCGTGCAGCGTGGCGGTAATGAGTGCGCTTGCGTTGCCAGCGCCCCGGCTATCGCGACCGTCACCCTTGATGACGACCTTGCCCTCGGCTTCGTTCTGTTCGATGAACGTGGCCTTGCCTTTGTACTGCGCCGTGACAGGTCCAACCTTGACCTTGACATTGCCTTTGTATTCGTCGCCGTCGATCTCTTCGAGCTGAGCGCCGGGCAGACACGGAGCAATCCGCTCTACGTCGTTGAGCACTCGCCATGCAGTGGCACGGTCTGCTGCGACTTCGAAGCTGTTATTCAGGTCCATGAGCCAAGTTCCTTCGTCATTTGGTTGCGGCGTACTTGATCGAATTCGACAACGGTGTCGACATCTACCGCACTTCCTGGGCAGGGTACCTCGGTCACCAATTCAGGGCGACTTCTGAGGAGTTGTCGAGCACCTTCATCACCGTCTAATGGCAACAGGCCCCACACATCGCTGTGCAATCGCACCGGCGGTGTGGCCTGTTTGTCGAACTTGGCCACAGCAATAGGACTCGGGCTTGAGGACACCAGGCGCCAGGCTTCTGGCGTTACAAAAGGCTGATCTGCCAGCCCGATCACCAGCGTGTCATAACCAGAAAGATCGGCGTAGTGGACGGCGACCTGAAGCGAACGTGACTGCCCATCGGCCCAATCATGGTTGTGCACGATCGACACTGCGTCGGGAACGAGTCCAGTCACTGGGATCGAACCTTCGATGACCAGGACCTCGACAAAACCGGCCGCTAGTGCATGGGTGGCCGCCCACCACAGAAGTGGCTTCTTGTTCAGCTTGGATTTGAGCTTGTGCTCAGGTCCGTTGAAGCGGCTACCGGCACCTGCGGCCAAAATCACAGCCAGGGTTGTTTCGGGTGGGGTCGGCGTGCCCGCCAATTCCTCGGAGGACACGGAGGACTCGATGGACTCGTCTTCTGACTCAATCACAGTCGGTCAGTCTGGCGTGTGATCGGCCGTGTGCCTCGCGCTGGCACGTATGGTGCTGGTGTGGAAGATTTCGTAGCCCCGTCTGGCCTCCGTGTGAACATGCTGCTGTGCGACGCTGCTCAAGCCAGCAATGGCAAGTTGTTCGTGCTCGGCGGCGGGTTGTCGGTCATTGGACCGAAGCCACAACCGTTGGCGCTGGCCATCCATGTGACCGTCCCCTGGGACCGAGCAAATATCAGCCATGAATGG
>Ga0206129_10007499_pt1 | contig 10734 bp, 9 predicted proteins | sample Helgoland_Spring_8_FD_148616 | JGI IMG/M metagenome (GOLD analysis project Ga0206129, IMG submission 148616) | Pelagic subsurface seawater microbial communities from Kabeltonne, Helgoland, North Sea - Helgoland_Spring_Bloom_20160502_2 | ecosystem: Environmental > Aquatic > Marine > Epipelagic ...
AAAAACAACGAAAAAATATGTGGTAAAATAATACCGCATAAATAAGCCACTGTAAGAATTGAATAATTCTATTTTTCGCGTGAAAATAATATTTGACGCTATCGCCGAAACTGCCTATAACCCGCGACAGGACAGCTTGTAATGCATGGCGTGCCATGTCTTGCGGGCTCATTTTTTTCTGGAGATGATAACATGCCTTTGCCAAGGACTTATGTTGCAACGCCAAAAGACATCGAGAAAAACTGGTTCGTCATTGACGCCGCCGATCTCGTTCTTGGGCGTCTTGCTTCGCTTGTTGCCATGCGCGTACGCGGTAAGCACAAGCCAACCTACACACCAAATATGGATTGCGGTGATCACATCATCATCGTCAATGCCGAAAAGGTGCATTTGACCGGTAACAAGCGTAGCGCCAAGACCTATTATTGGCATACAGGCCATCCGGGCGGCATTAAAGAGCGGACTGCTGACAAGATTCTTGACGGTCGCTTTCCAACCCGCGTGATTGAAAAAGCTGTCGAGCGCATGATTCCGCGCGGGCCGCTTGGCCGTCAAGCAATGCGCAACCTGCATATCTATGCAGGCCCAAGCCACCCGCATGAAGCACAACAGCCCGTCGCGCTGGATATTGCTAGCATGAACTCAAAGAATGTGAGGTAGTCATGGCCGAAGATACACAAAACACAGACACTCAGGCCGAAGGTTTGGCAGCATTAGGCGCAATCAGTGCCGACGCACCTGTTGCCGAAGCTCCAGCAGCACCTGTTGAGCCAAAAATCGACAATCTTGGCCGTTCATATGCAACAGGTCGTCGTAAAGATGCCGCAGCCCGCGTATGGGTAAAGCGCGGCACAGGTCAGGTTACAATCAATGGCCGCAAGGTTGAGGTTTATTTTGCCCGCCCTGTTTTGCAGATGATTTTGGCACAGCCATTTGATGCAACCGAGCGCGCTGGCGAATTTGATGTAATTGCAACGGTTCGCGGTGGTGGCCTATCTGGTCAGGCCGGTGCGGTTCGTCACGGCATCAGCCGCGCCCTAACCCTGTTTGAGCCGGGTCTTCGTCCGGTTTTGAAAGCTGGCGGGTTCCTGACACGTGATTCACGCGTTGTCGAGCGTAAGAAATATGGTAAGGCGAAAGCCCGCCGTAGTTTCCAGTTCTCCAAGCGTTAAAAATATTTTTGGTACTGGGTTACTCTGGTGCTTGATGGTTTGAGTAATTCGATAATCCGGTGTTGGAAGATCTTAATTTTGAAAAGGGCTGGCTTTTGCTGGCCCTTTTTTATGGGCGCGATTTTGATTTCGATAGGGATTGCGCGGTGGGGTTTGCTCAACAGCCTTTATAGTTTTTGCCGATACAGTCTTTAGCCCGTGTCTGCGCCGCGTGAATTTGGGCGGGGGTCATTCTTTTGGCAATTGCATTTCGCAGTTTTGGTGCGATCTTATCGCCATTCATTGATGCAATATTTGCCCACATATGCGCGGTAACATAATCCTGCAGAACACCGTGTCCTTCTGCATACATCACCCCAAGATTATTTTGGGCTTTGGCATCGCCTTGTTCGGCAAGGGGCGTCCATTCACGCAATGCCGCCGCATAATCACCCTTTTGAAACGCCGCAAATCCTGCCTGAAAGTCAGCCGCCAGCAACGCGCCGATTGATCCAAAGATCAGCGCGACAACAATTGAAATCATGGCAATCGTCTGTTTCATGTCGAAACAATCACATAAGAAACCCAATTTTAAAAGCCAGAAATAGACCCTAATGAATTGTTTTTATTATATAGATTTTCACTTTATTAGACGCTTTAATGTTGCCGCGCTCAATCTTGCCAATGTCACCCAGCGCATTAAAATAACCCAGCGCTTTAAAATATCTTATTGTGCATTTGATAAAGGCCGTAGGCTGTTCGCTAGGCCAACAGAAGGAAACACGATGTTCATCCCAAGCGAATTTGCCGAACAACGAGACAGCGTGATCAACGCGATTTTGGCGCAATATCCGCTGGGGACTTTGGTCACCCAGTCAGATCAGGGATTGGCGGCGAACCATATCCCCATTTTGCCCGATGGTGATTTGCATTATGGCGATGATCAGATTTGCCGCGGTCGGTTGATCGGCCATATTGCGCGGCGTAACCAGCTTGCTGACATCTGCCAAGATGAAAGCGAGGTTCTGGTGATTTTCCAAGCCGCAGATGGCTATATCAGCCCCAATTGGTACCCAACCAAGGCCGAACATCACAAACATGTGCCAACATGGAATTATCAGGCAATCCATTTTCAGGGAACCATCCGCTTTGTCGATGATGTCAAAGGCAAGACTGCCATTGTTGGCAAGCTGACCAAATTTTTCGAAAACAAAACCAATGGCAAACAGGGCTGGAAAATGGCCGATGCGCCGCGTGATTATTTGGCAAAACAGATTGACGGCATTATTGGCTTTGAAATTAACCTCACCGGCTATTTTGCCAAATCAAAACTCAGCCAAAACCGCGATAAGATCGACTTTGATAGTGTCGTGGCAAATTTAGACCAAACCGGAAATCATGCGCTGGCGCGCGCGATGACCGATCTTGATAGAGATAAAAAATAATGACTGTTTCCCCTCACGATCAAAGCCGTTTGCATGGCCGCTGCCATTGCGGGGATATTGTGTTTTCAACGCCGACGCGGCTGGATTTTGCCGCGGCAAGGCGGTGCGATTGCAGCCTGTGTCGGCGACGCTGGGCGGTTATGGTCAGCTGTCCTCTTGACCAATTCATCCTTGAAAAAGGCGCTGAATCACTGAGTCTTTATCAATGGAACACGGCGATCGCCAAACATTATTTCTGCAAGACATGCGGGATTTACACGCATCATATCCGACGAAGCGACCCAAGCGTCTATGGCGTGAATATTGGCTGTTTCGACGATATCAATATTCGTGACTATCTGGCGACCGATATCAATGACGGGATAAGCATGAGCCTTGCCGATGATCATGCAGACAGCTGATCATTCTGACATTGACATTTTGTTGATAATTTATAAACGTTGTCGCATCACAGTATTTTCACGGATGATGACAAATGACAAAGCCCGATCACAGCAAGACAGATGATAAATCAGGTTGGCAATTCTGGGTTGATCGTGGCGGCACATTCACCGATCTTGTCGCGCGCACACCGGATGGCACGTTGCTAACACATAAATTATTGTCCGAAAATCCCGAAGCCTATGAAGATGCGGCTTTGCAGGGCATGCGCGATCTGATGCATATCGCCAAAGATGCGCCATTGCCAGCCGATGCGATTGATGCTGTCAAAATGGGAACAACCGTGGCGACAAATGCGCTTCTCGAGCGCAAGGGCGATAAAACACTGCTTGTTGTGACCAAGGGGTTTCGTGACCAGCTGCGCATTGCCTATCAGGCGCGACCACGCCTGTTTGACAAGGAAATCATCCTTCCTGAAATGCTATATGACCGCATTGAAGAAGTGATCGAACGCGTTGATGCGCGTGACCAGATTATCACGCCGCTTGATCTTGATGATGTAACGCCGCGGCTGCAGGCCGCCTTTGATGATGGCATCCGTGCCATTGCCATTGTTTTGATGCATGGTTACCGCGTGCCGGCGCATGAATTGGCGATTGCGGCGCGTGCGCGCGAAATTGGCTTTACGCAAATATCGACAAGCCATGGTACCAGCCCGATGATTAAATTTGTCGGGCGCGGCGACACTACCGTTGCTGATGCTTATCTGTCGCCGATTCTGCGGCGCTATATCGACCGTCTTGCCCGCGATATTGACCAATCCAAAGGCACCAAGCTGCAATTGATGCAATCAAATGGCGGCTTGACCGATGCCAGCCTGTTTCAGGGCAAGGATGCCATTCTGTCAGGCCCTGCCGGCGGTATTGTCGGCGCAGTGAAAACCGCAAAACAGGCGGGGTTTGACAAGGTCATTACCTTTGATATGGGCGGCACCTCAACCGACGTTGCGCATTATGAAAATGCCTATGAGCGCGTGTTTGACACGGTTGTTGCCGGCGTGCGGATTCACGCGCCAATGCTGCTGATTCATACGGTCGCTGCTGGTGGCGGGTCAATTTGCCGGTTTGAACATGGCCGGTTCCAAGTCGGGCCGGAAAGCGCTGGTGCCAATCCGGGGCCTGCTTGCTATCGCCGTGGTGGCCCGCTTGCCGTAACCGATTGCAACGCCATGCTTGGCAAGCTGCAGCCGCAATATTTTCCGCATGTTTTTGGCCCCAATCAGGATGAGGCGCTTGACGTGGCGCCCGTTCGCGCTGGTTTTGCCGTGCTTGCGGCGCAGGTCGAAGCTGAAACCGGTATCAAACGAAGCGAAGAAGAAATTGCCAGTGGCTTTTTGCGCATTGCGGTTGAAAATATGGCAAATGCGATCAAGAAAATTTCGGTTCAGCGCGGTTATGATGTCACTGAATATGCGCTTCAATGTTTTGGCGGGGCAGGCGGCCAGCATGCCTGTTTGATTGCCGATGTTTTGGGCATGAAAACGGTTTTAATTCATCCTTTTGCTGGCGTCTTATCGGCTTATGGCATGGGATTGGCAGATGTTACGGCGCTTCGCGAACGCACGCTCGAGGCCGATTTTAATGAAGGTCTGACAGCGCGATTGCAAAGCGAGCTTGATCAGCTGGCCCGCCAAAGCGAGGCTGAACTTGCGGGACAGGATATTGCCAGCGCACGCATTGAAACAAATCGTTATGTCCATCTTCGCTATGACGGGTCGGATACGGCGCTTGCCGTGCCGTTTGGCTCCATTGCCGCGATGACGGCTGATTTTGAAGCTGCCTATCAATCGCGCTTTGGCTTTTTGATGCTTGATAAGGCGCTTGTTGCCGCCACCATTTCGGTTGAGTCAATTGGCCGGAATTTTGATGTTGAAAACAATGTCACTGCTGCCCCTGATACGCCGCTGGACAGTCTGGATCATGTTCAATGCTATATGGATGATCAATTTGTGACGGCGCCGGTCTTTGCTCGCAGCACGATTGCCGCGGGGCAACGGATCATGGGGCCAGCCCTTATCACCGAAGCCACCGGAACCAATGTGATCGAACCTGGTTGGCAAGCCGAAATGACCGCGATTGGCAATCTTGTCGTCCGGCGTGTTGTTGCGGTGGCGCCGCGGGTGGCGATTGGCACGAATTGTGATCCGGTTATGCTGGAAGTGTTCAATAATCTGTTTATGTCGATTGCCGAACAGATGGGCTATACGCTGCAAAACACCGCGCTTTCGGTCAATGTCAAAGAAAGGCTGGATTTCTCTTGCGCCATTTTTGATCCGGTTGGAGCGTTGATTGCCAATGCCCCGCATATGCCGGTTCATCTGGGATCAATGGGCGAATCAGTTCGGGCCGTCCTCCGCAGTAATCAAGGCAATATCAACGCTGGTGACGCCTTTGTGCTAAATAATCCCTATAATGGCGGAACACATCTTCCTGATATCACCGTTATCACGCCGGTTTTTGACGATGCTGGTAAAGATATCCTGTTCTTTGTTGCGTCGCGCGGGCATCACCCTGATGTTGGTGGCCGCACCCCGGGTTCGGCACCGCCGGATTCAAAACATATCGAAGAAGAAGGCGTGTTGATCGATAATTTCAAGCTTGTCGATGGTGGACTCTACCGCGAGACGGAAATGCGCGCCATTCTGGACTCGGCAAAATATCCGGCGCGCAATACCGATCAAAATATCGCCGATCTTCGAGCTCAGCTTGCGGCCAATGAAAAAGGCGTTCGTGAACTTCACAAAATGGTCACGCATTACGGGCTGGCAACGGTTATCGCCTATATGGGCCATGTTCAGGATAATGCTGAAGAATCAGTTCGTCGCGTTATTGATGTTCTCAAAGATGGCAGCTTTACCTATCCAATGGATAATGGACAGCAGGTCAAGGTCACTATTTCAATCAATAAATCCAGCCGGTCGGCAATTGTAGATTTCACCGGCACAAGCAAACAGGGCGCCAATAATTTCAATGCGCCTGCTGCTGTTTGTCGTGCTGCTGTTTTGTATGTTTTCAGAACCTTAGTGGCCGATGATATTCCGATGAATGAAGGTTGCTTAAAGCCTGTTCATATCATCCTTCCCGATGATTGCATGTTAAAGGCACAATATCCTGCGGCGGTCATTGCTGGCAATGTGGAGACCTCGCAGATTGTCACCGATACGCTTTATGGCGCGCTTGGTGTGATGGCTGCGGCGCAAGGCACGATGAATAATTTCTTTTATGGGAACGCAACCTATCAATATTATGAGACCTTATGCGGTGGATCAGGAGCAGGGCCAGATTTTGACGGCACAGATGCCGTTCATACACATATGACCAATAGCCGCTTGACCGATCCTGAGATTCTGGAATGGCGTTATCCGGTTTTATTGGAAAGCTTTGAGATCAGGCACGGGTCTGGTGGCGTTGGCCGCCATCACGGCGGCAATGGCGTTCGCCGCAGGTTACGCTTTCTTGAAGAAATGGAAGCCGTCATTCTGGCCAATCACCGCGTGATCCCGCCCTATGGCATGGATGGTGGCGGCGAGGCTGCGCTTGGGCGCAATTGGGTCGAACGAACCGATGGCACGATCGAAACCTTGACCGCAACCGATATTCGCAAAATGGGTGTTGGCGATGTTTTCGTGATCGAAACACCCGGTGGTGGTGGTTTCGGTAAAAGTGATGAGTCCGCAAAATAGCCCATGGAACAACAAGTGGCGCAAATAGCCACATCACCAACCAAAAGTGCGAATGACGAAAGGAGAGGTGATGGCACGAAAAGATTCGAAAACGCCTGATGCCAAAAGGATTGTGTCGTCATCACATTTGGTTTCGGAAAATGCTGCTGAATTAAGCGAGGTCGAATATGGCCTGATTGTCGCTTGGAACGCCTTTGGCAAATGGATGGTCAAGGCAATGGCAACGGCGGTTGCCGAGTCTGGCATAAGCGTCAGTGGTGGCACCGATCTTGGTGTTCTTGATATTTTATGTCTTCATTCGGTCAATCATCGGGCGCGGCCGAAAAAGCTGGCCGATATTTGTTTCAAACTAAATGTCGATGACAGCCATACGGTCAATTACGCGCTGAAAAAATTGATTAAAGCCGACCTTGTCAGCAGCGAAAAACATGGCAAGGAAGTGCTTTACGCCACAACCGGTTTGGGAATTGATCTATGTCTTCGTTATCGCGCCGTTCGCGAGGCCTGTCTTATCGATGGCTTTATTCCCTTTGATGGCGGCAGTAGCGCCGAGCTTGGTGGGGTGGCGCGTCAATTACGTCTATTGTCGGGTCTTTATGACCAGGCCGCGCGAAGTGCAACCAATTTGTAAACCAAGAAAACATGGCAAATCGGCCTGAATGACCGGCAGGAGCCTTGCCAGAAATAGGGCAAATGGTTACACCATTGCAATGCCGCTTGTTGCCGGCAAAAACGAAAATTTGTGAAAAGTGAATTTGTGATGACAAAAGCAAAGTCCGGTTTAAAAATTGCGATCGCTGGCCTTGGGGTCGTTGGATCTGAAGTTGCCCGCCAATTGATCAATCGGTATGACGAATTGGGTATGGTTGCAGGTCAATCGCTTGACGTTGTCGCCGTTAGCGCGCGCGACCGTTCAGCGGACCGTACCTTTTCGCTTGATGGCATTGATTGGTATGATGATGCAACCCAGCTTGCCACCCGTGATGACGTTGATATCATTGTTGAAATGATTGGCGGCAGTGAAGGTGTGGCATTGGATCTTGCCCGTGCGTCACTGTCATCAGGGAAGCATTTTGTTACGGCCAATAAAGCGATGATTGCTCATCATGGCACCGAACTGGCACAGCTTGCCGAAGCCAATAACGCGCATCTCATGTTTGAAGCGGCGGTTGCTGGAGGCATTCCGGCGGTAAAAACGCTTCGTGAAGGTCTTGCCGGAAACCAGATTAACCGCGTTGCCGGTATTTTAAACGGCACCTGCAATTACATCCTATCAACGATGGAAACAACGGGGCGCGATTTTGACGAAGTACTGGCTGACGCGCAGCGTCTAGGCTATGCTGAAGCCGAGCCAAGCTTTGATGTTGACGGCATTGATGCCGCGCATAAATTGACCATTTTGGCCGCCATTGCGTTTGGGCATCAGCCTGATTTCAACGCAGTGTCGATCCAGGGTATCCGCGATGTGTCATCGGTTGATTTTGCCTATGCCAATCAGTTGGGCTTTCGGATTAAACTTATCGGCGTCGCCGAGCCTGGTTTAATGCCACATATGCAAACCTGTTTACTGCCCCTTAGCAGCCAGCTTGCCAAGGTCAATGGCGTTTTAAATGCTGTTGAATTTCACGGCACGCCTGTCGGCAGCGTTCTGGCTGTTGGCCCGGGTGCGGGTGGTGGCGCAACCTCATCGGCGGTTTTGTCTGATTTGATTGATATCGCCGCTGGTCGTGGAGGTCTTGCTTTTGGCAAGCCGGTGGATCAGCTTGCTGATGCCAGCGCGGTGAAAAACGGGGCAGGGCCAGATAAGCCATTTTATGTGCGTTTGATGGTTGTTGATCAGCCCGGCGTTTTGGCTACCGTAACCGCGATTTTGCAAAAACACGATATCTCGATTGAAGGCTTGCTGCAACAAGGACGGGCACCGGGCGACGTTGTGGCGCTTGTCATGACAACGCATGAAACGCCTGTTGCCAGCCTGAAAAAGGCCCTGGACGAGATGGAAGAACTGCCGATTGTCAAAGCCAAGCCTGTTGCCATGCCGATCTTGCTGGCAGATGTGGAGGGGTAATGGCTGAGGACGCTTTCCTTGGCATAACCCATTCGACAAGCGGCGCCCGCTGGATCGAGGCGTCAACGCAATTATCAGGCCCAAATCAGGATCGGCTCGCCGCCGCCTTGATGGATGTTTTTGACGATCTTCCCATTCCATTAGCGCGGATCATGGCCGGTATGGGGTTAACCGCGGAAACAGCGCAGCAATATATTGATCCGAAAATCCGTGATTTACTGCCCAACCCGTCTAGATTTAAAGATCTGGACAAGGCGGCTAAACGGCTGGCCGACGCCGTTATAGCCAAAACCCCAATTGGTGTTTTTGGTGATTATGATGTTGACGGCGCGGCGGCAGCGGCGCTGCTGATTTCGGCGATGCGTGATCTTGATGTGGTTTGTGATGTTCATATCCCTGACCGCTTTACCGAGGGCTATGGCCCGAATACGGCTGCCTTAGTGGCATTAAAAGAAAAAGGCGCAAAGCTATTGGTCACGGTCGATTGTGGCATTACGGCGCATGCGCCGCTGGCGGCAGTGGCTGAAATGGGGCTTGATGTCATTGTTATTGACCATCATATCGCCGGCCCAGAATTGCCGCGCGCGCAATCAGTGGTGAATCCCAACCGGCTGGATGAAGATGGGCGTTATGGCTATCTTTGCGCCGCTGGTGTTGTTTTTATCGTGCTTGTTGGGATGGTTCGCGAATTGCGTGAACGCGGCCATTTTGCCGGAGGCCACACTCCGCCTGATTTAATGGCCTATCTTGATATTGTTGCGCTGGCCACTGTTTGTGATGTGGTGCCTCTGATCGGGCTAAACCGCGCCTTTGTGCGCCAAGGGTTAAAAGTGATGGCCGAGCGTCGTCATCCCGGGCTGACCAAGCTTGCCGATGTTGCGGGCATGAACACGGCGCCTAATGTCTATGCCTTTGGCTTTTTGCTTGGCCCACGAATCAACGCCGCTGGCCGGATTGGCGGATCTGGCCTTGGGGTCAAGCTACTTGCCTGCAATAGCAGTGACGAGGCGGCCGGTCTGGCGCTTCGGCTTGATGAAATGAACCGTGAGCGTAAACAGATTGGAGAAGGCATCCGCATTGCCGCGATTGATCGGGCTGCCGAAATAGTCCATCCGGTTTTGATTATGCATGACCGATCATGGCATGAAGGTGTGATTGGTATTGTTGCTGGCCGGGTTCGCGAACGGTTTGGCAAACCTGCTTTGGTGATTGCCATGAATGATGATGGCATTGGCAAAGGATCGGGGCGCAGTATCGCTGGTTTTCGGCTTGGCAATGCCATTATTGCTGCGCATCAAGCGGGCATTCTGGAAGGCGGTGGTGGGCATGATATGGCCGCGGGCTTTACCGTCAGGGCTGATAAGATTGATGATCTGCAACAATTTTTGAATGATCGGCTTATGGCTGATCTGAATGGCGTTATCCCGCAAACAATGCATAAGGCCAGTGGTCTGTTAAGTATTGCCGGATGCAAGCCCGATCTTGCCGATTGGCTCGACCGGCTTGGCCCGTTTGGCAGCGGCAATCCCGAGCCGCGATTTGTTATTCCAGACTGCCGAATCAAATCGGCAAAATTTGTTGGCGAGGCAGGCGCGCATTTGTCTTGCCGGTTGGATGATGGCAGCGGTACCTTGAATGCGATTGCGTTTCAGGCAGGCGGCACACCACTTGGTCAGGCGGTAGCTGATGCCCGCGATGGGCATTATCTGCATATACTTGGTCGGGTACGGCGCGACCGGTTTCGTGGCGGTAATGCCATGCAATTTGAAATTGATGATGTTGCTGTTCCGCCACTGGCATTTGCGCGCTAAGCCTTGAATTTCGTCCCTGTTTTGTTTGTTTTGCGGAAAAACACAAATTGATGATAAAAGCGGCTTGATTTGGTCGGCGGTTTTGACTAATACAAGCGTCATTGGCTTTGCTTTTAAAGATGTCCCGTTCGTCTAG
>Ga0206129_10007501_pt1 | contig 10734 bp, 9 predicted proteins | sample Helgoland_Spring_8_FD_148616 | JGI IMG/M metagenome (GOLD analysis project Ga0206129, IMG submission 148616) | Pelagic subsurface seawater microbial communities from Kabeltonne, Helgoland, North Sea - Helgoland_Spring_Bloom_20160502_2 | ecosystem: Environmental > Aquatic > Marine > Epipelagic ...
AGAGAAGATATATTAGATGCTTATTATTTTAATGACATCTACCAGCTCCAAAAGATTAGCGATAACTGGAGAGAGGATTATAATTTTAACCATCCTCATAAATCTTTAGAGAACATATCTCCCAAAGAATACATGCCCAGGTTTGATGAAGAATTTAAATTCTTCATCAAACCTGACATTAATAATAATTATTTGTCGAATTTAGAGGTGTCCTAAAAAGGGGAAGCCTACACTATCAAATTTTATTTCCTCTTTTTCGTTTTATCGTATTTTTTAGGTGCTATATTTTTGTTTCATAAACACTATTATTTTTCGAATTTCTAATCAAGAAATATAAAAACACCAGCATTATTCAAAAGTGATGGTTACTTATGTCTATTTTTTCTCTTTGACATAGTAGGTTATTTATCTTAAAGTAAAATTTTTAGCATAAACAAAAAAACAACTTTTTAATCTTTAGAATTATGTTTCGATTTAAATACTACACTTTTCTAGTTCCTTTAGACAGTTTTATACTGTATATAGAACACTCTTTGTTAAATTCTTTTAGATAAGATTTTGAAATTTCTTTTTTAAATTTTTTTGCTTGACTTTTTAAAATCAAATTTATTGTACAGCCACCAAAACCCCCACCCATCATTCTTGCACCCAAAATATTTGGATTTTCTTTAGTACTATTCACTAAAAAATCTAATTCTTTACAACTTACTTTATATTGTTTACTTAAACCTTTGTGAGATTCATATAAATAGGCACCCAAAGCAGCAGTATTCTCTTCTTTAATAGCTTTAGAAAATAATTGTACACGTTCATTTTCTTCAATAATGTATAAACATTTCTGATAATCATCTTCAGAAATATCATTTTTCACCTTCTCAAGAGCACCTTTAGTAGCATCTCTTAGTGCATTAATATTTAGAAGACGAGATACTTTTTCACAAACTGCTCTTCTGTCATTATATGCACTTTCAGACAAATCATGTTTTACGTTTGTGTTGATTAGTAATAATTTGTAATCCTTAAAATCTATTTTATAAGTCACCGACGCTACAGTTCTACAATCTAATAATAAACCACTTTTTTTCTTGCCAAACATGCTTGCATATTGATCCATAATACCACATTTTACACCTGCATAATTATGTTCTGCTTTTTGTGAAATTAAAATCATTTGTTGTTTAGAAAAACCTAAATCAAACAATTCATTCAACCCAAAAACAACACTGTTTTCCATAGCTGCGGAGGATGACATACCTGCTCCACTGGGAATATCTCCTGTAAAAACAATATTAAAGTTTTCTAATTCAATTCCTGTTTTTTGAATTTCAGCAATAACACCTAAAATATAATTTCTCCAACCTCCATTTTCTAAAGGCTGAATAGCATCCAAACTAAACTCATGTATTTCATCTTTATTTAAAGCATATACGCTGCTTTTTTTTGAGTTACTTTTTTGAATTGCTAATGCAATCCCTTTATTAATTGCAGCAGGGAAAACAAAGCCTTCGTTATAATCTGTATGCTCCCCAATTAAATTAATTCTACCTGGAGAAAAAATAACTAAAGGTTTTGTTTTAAAATGACTTATAAAACTTTTTTGCACCTCTTTGACTATCTTTTTATTCATTTTTAGTTTAAATTCTATTAGCAAAAGGAAATAAAATTGAGGAAACAAAAGTGTCTTTAGACTTTAAAGTTGATTCCTCCTGAATCATTGAAATGCTGTTAAATTCCATTCTTTGCAATCTCCCACCTTAATATAAAGAAATTCTTGCTTTTGTAGTTCCTAAATTATTTTTCAATTCTATAAAAGAATGCTTATTTTCGATTATCATTTCTACTGTAAACATGCTATAATGATTTTCTAATAATTAGATTACTCGGGTTTTCGATCCTTATTTGTCTGTTATTGCTAATTATTTCTGCCAATTGTTTTCCCATCAAATTAAAATCTGTAGAAATAGTGGTAATTCCGCCTTCTACAACCTCTTTTAAGAGCGTGTCATTATAAGAAATAATACCGATGTCTTTTGCTAAAACTAATTCTGATGCTTTGAATTTCTTAATAATTCTCAATAAATTTTTATCTTCTAAAATAACATATACTTCGCCCTTTTTTGGAACTCTATTTTCTAGTGATGAAATGACTTCATGCTCCATATTATTTTGGTTACAGAATAAATTAAATCCAACTAATAATCCTTGAGGCTGTTTTTCTTTTAAAAATAATATGATGAGTTTTGTGTATTTTTTTAAGTGAAAAATTCCTTTGTAAAGACCATTATACATGTCTTTTTCAAAATTTTGATAAATCGCAGGATACTGAGTTAAGTCCTTATGCACTTGATCTAAAATATAGACCTTATCTTTTGGTAGTTTCTTAATAATTTCTGAAGTATTTTTCAAATTTGCAGGCATAATTATATATGAATTATAATCACCTACATTATCAGAAAGAAGTTTGTTAAACGTAATTGGATTAAAATGATGAAAGAATATATCTACCTGAATATTGTTTCCTATATTCTCTAAAAAAGAATTGTATAAATCTTCTTTAAAAAAATTTAGTTCATCAAAAAGTAAAAATATTTTTTGTGAAATACTAATATCTTCGCTCTTTACATAATATCCTTTTCCTACTACAGAATGGATAATTCCACGATTTTTAAGCTCATTAAATGCCATTAAAATAGTGTCTCTAGAAAGTGAATGTTTGATTTTTATACTATTTAAAGAAGGTAGTTTGTCTCCTTTTTTAAATATACGTTTAACAATGGCATCTTCAATAGAAGTTACTATTTGTTTGTATTTTGGTATGCCCAACTTTTTATCTAAAGATATAATTTCCATGATGACAAATATATGATATTTTTACATAAAACAACCAGTACCTACCAGTTGTTTTGTGTGATATAATTTTGTAGCTTTGCTTACTTAAAAGAAAAGAGTTAATACTTATGAATGATAAAATAATAGTAACTGGAGGTTGTGGTTATATAGGGTCTCACACAGTAATTGAATTAATTAAAAATAATTACAAAGTTATTATATTAGACGATTTGTCTAATTCTAGTGAAGAAACACTCGATAGAATTGAAAAAATTACAGGCAAAAAACCAACATTTATAAATATTGATTTAAAAGATGCTGACATTACCAATGAAGTATTTAAGAGTCATAAAGATGCAAAATCGGTTATACATTTTGCGGCCTATAAAGCAGTTGGTGAATCTATAAATAATCCACTTAAATATTATCAGAATAACTTGTATTCATTATTAAATACTCTCAGTTCACAAATTGAAAACGGAATTAATAATTTTATTTTTTCCTCATCTGCAACGGTTTATGGTACACCTAATAAATTACCAATCACAGAAAGAAACGAAACACAAAGACCTTTTTCTTCTTATGGAAATACAAAAAAAGTGGCGGAAGAAATTTTAGATGATTTGATTAATTCGAACGCTACTTTTTCAGCCATTTCATTACGTTATTTTAATCCGATAGGCGCACATGAATCTGGTTTAATAGGGGAATTACCAAGTGGGACTCCCAATAACTTAATGCCGTATATTACACAAACCGCGGTTGGAATAAGAGAGAAATTAATGGTGTATGGAAATGATTATCCAACAAAAGATGGAACACCTATAAGAGATTATATACATGTTGTAGATTTAGCAAAAGCACACGTAATTGCCGTAAAAAGGTTAATACATAAAAAACAAGAAACCGCTTTTGAGACCTTTAATTTAGGAACTGGAAATGGTTTTTCTGTTTTAGATGTAATTCATACATTTGAATCGGTAACCAATTCAAAGTTAAATTACGAGATAGTTGAAAGAAGAGCTGGAGATGTACCAGAACTCTATGCTTCAACCGATTTGGCTAAAGAGAAGTTAGGTTGGACTGCAGATAAAAGTTTAGAAGAAATGATTCGTTCTTCTTGGAATTGGGAGCAAAAATTAAGGAATAAAACAAGCTAAAAATTACGATACTATAATTTTAGTGATACTGTTTAGATTTTTTAAAATAAGAAATTTTAACTGAAATAAAGGCTTCAGAGATATTAGTGGAATTTCATTTTCATCAATCTTATTAGGTGAAAAAAAATCAAAAAAAACCTCCCCGGCTATTATTGAAATACTAAAGCGATACAACAAGACAATTGGAAATGTGTTTGGCATAATATAAATTCAAAAAGAAAGGTTCTTATGAATTATATTATTTATCAAAAAATATTTCTGAAATAACAAACGTTGTCTATAAAAAACCTATTATTGTAAATGAAATGAAGAAATTGATAATAGCCTCAAGGTCTTCATCAGAATTATTACTCTTCAAACAGAATAACTAATTAACTAAAAAAACAATCATGCAAATAGTAACTTTTTTAAGCTTTACAATACTTGTCGCGGTCATCGCATACTTAAAAACAAGAAATACTGAAGAATCATCTTCAGACGGTTATTTTCTAGGAGGAAGAAGTTTAACCGCTGGTGTAATTGCAGGGTCATTATTGCTTACGAATCTATCTACAGAGCAAATTATAGGGTTAAATGGAGCTGCCTATCAAAGTGGGTTGTCTGTAATGGTTTGGGAAACACTAGCAGCAATTGCAATGGTTGTTACAGCGATATTTTTATTACCTAGATATTTAAAAGGAGGTTTAACAACAGTACCAGGGTTTTTAGCAAAACGTTTCGATGTTACAACAAAAACACTAACATCCGTTTTATTCCTTTCAGGTTACGTTGTGGTTTTACTTCCAGTAATATTATACTCAGGGTCTTTAGCTATTAGTGGTATGTTTGATGTGCCAGCATTATTAGGTGTTACTCATACACAATCTATTTGGATTTGTGTCTGGGGAATTGGAATTATTGGTTCTATTTATGCTGTTTTTGGAGGGTTAAAAGCTGTTGCAGTATCAGATTCTATTAATGCGATTGGATTATTAATTGGAGGTATTTTAATTCCAATATTTGGTTTAATGATGATTGGTGATGGAAGTATTTTAGAAGGTTTAAATACATTAACTACTGAAAATCCAGATAAATTTAAATCGATGGGTGGCCCAACAGATCCTGTACCATTTTATACCATTTTTACAGGAATGATGTTAGTACAGTTATTTTATTGGGGAACAAACCAACAAATTATACAAAGAGCTTTAGGAGCAAAAGATTTAAAAGAAGGTCAAAAGGGATTATTATTAGCGTCATTTATAAAAATACTAGGACCAATAATTGTTGTTTTACCTGGTTTAATTGCTTTTCATTTATTTCAAGGAAATTTAGAAAGTGTAGATAGTGCGTATCCAGAATTAGTAAGAAAAGTATTGCCTGGTGCTTGGGTTGGTTTCTTTGCAGCTGTCTTATTTGGTGCTATTTTAAGTTCATTTAATAGTGTTTTAAATAGTTCCGTTACACTTTTTGGAATTGATGTTTATAAAGAACACATTAATAAAGATGCAGATGAAAAAACAGTTGTAAAATATGGTAAAACATTTGGAGTTATTTTAGCAATTGCAGCAATGTTTATTGCACCATTAATTGCGAATGCAGGAAGTCTATTCGATTATTTACAAGAAATTAATGGTATTTACAGTATTCCTATTTTCTCTATTATTATTGTTGGTTATTTAACAAAACGAGTACCAGCAATTGCTGCCAAAATAGGCTTAGTTTCTGGGTGTTTACTATATATAATCAGTCAGTTTTTTATGCAGCCATATTTTATTGAAACTGCTTTAGCATCTGCAAAAGCAAATGGAGTTACAGGTACTGTTGAATTAGCTTTGGTAGCGGCACAAGCGTATCCACATTTTTTAGATGTTATGGCACTATTATTTTTATTTAACGTAGTAATCATGTTAGTTGTTGGAAAGATAAAACCAAGAAAAGAGGCTTTTGTTCAAGAATACACAAAACAAGTAGATATAACGCCTTGGAAATATACCAAACAAACTGGTATTGCCATCTGTGCAATTGTAATAGGTATTTATATTTACTTTGCTTAACAATAGAAAACACACTCTAAAAGTATCATGTGATGAAATTCGATTCGGCAATGTTAAAAAATCCTTATTCATCTTCTTTTTATCAGTATAAAGTTCCATTTCGAACCAAAAACTGCTCAACGTATTAGAAAGATATTAACAATGAAAAGGATGTCTTTAATTATTGAAGCTTTGTGAAATTGTTCTTAGGTTCGTCTATTTTTAATTGCGTTTACTTAGTTTTTTGTGCCTATAAATTATAATTTTTTTTTATTACTTTTAAAAAATAAAAAAACTATTTGTATGATTGATGCCATTGAGAAAAAATTAAAAAAAGGACTCCATTTATTAAAAACACTTTCTGACGAAGAGTATTCTGATAGTTCCATTAGGTCCATATCATTCTAGCATTGGTTGCCATATACGGCATGTTTTAGATGTTTTTTCTTGTATTTTTAATGGATTGGAAAGTAATTTTATAGATCTATCTATAAGAGAGAGAAGCGAATCTGTTGAAAAAGAAACACGTGTAGGAATTGAATATTTTGAAATTGTAATTCAGCAACTTAAAAAAATAAAAAAAGAAGATTTTCAAACAATAATTAAAGTTTCTGATGATATGGGTTTCGGTAATGAAACAGCAAATTATACAATTAAAGCAGCATTAATGCAAGCGCAAAGCCATGCACTACACCATTATGCAACTATAGGTTATCTTATTTATCAACTAGGGATTGAGTTACCAGATGCAATGTTTGGTTATAATCCAACAACGCCTAAAAAATAGGTATTTAAAGAATTATTCCTTTTTCTGAAAGCGGAATGTTTTGTTTTTTTGTAGAATAAATACTTCCTTACAACTTGTAGGATATATGAATTGATAGTCTTTTAAATGATTAAAAGCAGTATCAGTAATTGTGAATAAACCTTCAAAATCCTTAATTCCACTACTTGTATACCTTTCAATTTTAAAATATTTTTCTTCTAACTTTTCTTCAATTGTAAACCAAGCACCACTTCCAATTCCACCCAGCCAAGTTCCATTTTTTAATTCAAAAATTTCTTTGTTTGGCAATTCTGTTCCAATTAAATTGGGTTCACTTTCAAACTTATTCTGAAAAAAATCTTTATACTCTTTAAGAATTGATCTATTTTTATAAAAAGTAATTTTTTGATGATGTACTTCATAAATTTCATCAGTTGATGTACCTTTTATGACATTTCCAATAGGACTTGGTGTAAAAAGGTTCGACTTTTTTAAATGAGATCTTATTTTTTTATCTGTTGAAGAATCGATAATCGTATCTGTCACAAATCTTGCACAGTTAGTTCCCCCTTTTATAAAGGCTCCGTAAGGAATTTCTTTCTGATTGATTCGTAATTCGATACTCTTTTTCGCTTTACTAAAACTAATTTCAAAATTTATTGTTGCAATCAATCGACCTTCTCCGTGTGATTTTTCTGGATGCTTTTCTACCCAAAGTAAAATTTCTTTAAGATTGCTTAGCGTACCCTTTTCAAACTTCGCATTTACGGGTATATAAAGCTCTGGATCTGTTTCTTTAGAACGAACACGCCCCTTACCAAAACTCGTGATATACCTTCCAAAATCGAAATACTCAATCTCTGAACTGTCTTTTTTAATTAATAAAAAAGCAGCATGCCCAGCCTGTACAGCATGTTTACCACCAACACCAAACAATGGCCAGATTTTACTTGAAAACTCACCATAAGCAGGTCTTACAACTGTGTCTGGATAGGAAAGAATAATGATGATTCCATCTGGTTTTTGCATTCGAATTAATTATTAAAAATCGCTTTTAATAAAACCTTAAAAGTTTTGAAAGCGAAGTAAATCGTAAAAATTATTAAAATTCCTGCAGCTAATAAAACAATATAAGATAGGTATTCATTCGAGGTGTTTTCAAACTTTTTCAATGCTTTAAATCCTATTGTAAGTGCAATTGGTGAGGCAATGAAAAGAAAAATCAAGACACCTAAATACTTCAAACCTTTTCCTAGTAAATCGAAATTAGTGCTCATTTTTATAGTTTTTAATCGCATTTCTAACGTTCCCAAATTTAATTAATAATTCACTCGCGTCCTGTATGTCGATATTTAATTCTTTAACTAACATCTTTTTTCCCCTTTCTATTAATTTAGTATTAGAAAGTTGCATATCAACCATTTTGTTTCCTTTTATTTTACCCAATTGAATCATTGTAGCAGTAGAAAGCATGTTCAATACTAACTTTTGTGCTGTACCAGCTTTCATTCTAGAACTTCCGGTAACAAATTCTGGACCCACAATTACTTCTATAGGAAATTGAGAAACTTCAGATAAGGGACTGTTTTTATTACAAGTGATACAACCAGTAATGATTTTGTTTTCATTGCATTTTTCTAAAGCAGCAATTACATAAGGAGTTGTACCTGATGCAGCAATTCCTATAACCACGTCCTTGTTTGAAACTTGATGGTTTTGTAGATCTAACCAACCCTGATTTGTAGCATCTTCTGCAAATTCAACGGCATTTCTAATGGCAATATCTCCACCTGCAATAATCCCTACAACAAGTTTGTCGGATACCCCAAATGTAGGCGGACATTCAGAAGCATCAACAACTCCTAATCTACCTGAGGTGCCTGCACCCAAATAGAAAAGCCGTCCACCATTTTGCATTTTGAGGATCACCTGTTTCGTTAAGGTTTCAATTTGTGGAATCGCTTTTTCTACTGCTAAAGGAACTGTTTTGTCTTCGGTATTTATATTGATTAATAACTCGTTTAGAGGCATCTTTTCTAGATGGTTGTATTTTGAATCTTGCTCAGTTGTTTTTATGAAATTCATATTTCAAAAATACAGTTTTTTCCTTCAAAGTTTAAAAAAACCTTGGAGGTATTTGAAGTTTTAAAATTAAATAGGCAGCAATTATAAATAAGACTTTTTAAGAGTATTTATTTTTTTTCAACCAAATTGATGGTAAAAGTGTCTGTTTCTGAAATATGAAAATATCCCAAAGGAAAATTATTTTCATTAGTGGTGTTTATCATATTTCCTAGCAAAGAGGAGGGAACAGATTGAAAAGGTCCACCACTATTTTGTCCGCTTTGACTCTGAAGTATTCTGAAATACGTATGATATCTTTTAGAAATTCCAGACATGCTAACAGTGATTGTTTCAGGTAATTCTATTTCATCTTCACTAAAATAGTTTGAAATATCATACATTTCCCCATCAAAAAAACGATCTTCTAAAATAGAAAAACTATTTTTAGAAAAATCGAATAAATAATAATTTTCTATATTTATTGGATCATTAAAGGTTGCGATAACTTCCGTTTCGTTTCCAGCAAATAAAGTTTTATCGCCTTGTTTCACTTTAAGCAAAGGCGAAGATTTTATTTTTACTGCTTTACCTTTATAAGTTTGACCCTCAGATATAATCGTTAATTCATATGCTTCATTATCGGCAGGAATAAATGAATTTATAGGTTCATAATTTCCATCTAAATCAGCATCAGAAAAATTAATAACACTATTGTCTGTTAAACTTGTTAAAAAAACGGTAGCATTTGTAACCGTTGGAATTTCTGTCTCAAAATAATCTGCTGATAATCTTAATTTTACAACGGTATTTGCTGTAACCGGAAATGCATCAAATAGCACTTCAAAAGACGCATCGATTACTAATTTTGGTTCAATAGAACGCACATCAACATCGATCACTTTTTCGCAACTTGCAAAAAGCATTATGAATAGAACGAAAATAATTTTTATATTTTTCATAAGAGTAAAGTACTTAAAAATTTCTAGAGGATTTAGAATTTAAAATTATAGGTTACAGAAGGTACCATTCCAAAAATAGAGGTTTGTGTTGCTTCATTTCTTAACGTTTCACTATTCTGAGTAAAGTTTAAGGACGCTGCATTCTGCCTTGCATATAAATTATAAATTCCAAAAACCCATTCTCCTTTCCACCTTCTTTTATTGTTTTTTCTTGGTGTTAATGTTGCAGATATATCCAATCGATGATAGGATGGGAGTCGGTCTGAATTCCTACTATTATCGTCATAAATTGGCACATTTAAACCTTGTATTTCATATTGTCCTACAGGATAATTTGTAGGTTGACCCGTTTGAAAAACAAAATTTGTATTGAACTTCCATTTCTGATTCAACTCATAACTTGCATTGATAGAAAAATCATGGGTTTTATTATAGGGAGTGTTGTACCACTCTCCACTATTGATTCCAGTTTCCTCTGGTGTTCTGCCTGCAGTTAATTGTTCTGACCTTGAGAGTGTATAAGCGACCCATCCTTTTAATTTTCCTTCGTTCTTTTTAAATAAAATTTCCAAACCGTAAGCACGCGCTTTTCCGTTCAAAATAACCGTTTCAATTTGATCATTAGCAACGAGATTAGCACCATTTATATAATCGATTCTGTTTTGAATATCTTTGTAAAAAACTTCAGTTTCTATAGAGTAATCTCCGTTTTTAATCGATTTAAAATACCCAATCGCATACTGATCTAACAATTGTGGTTTTATATATTTTCCACTTGGCATCCAAACATCAAGTGGAGTAGGAGAAGCCGTGTTAGAGAGTAAGTGTAAATACTGAGCCATTCTATTGTAACTGGCTTTTAATGAGGTCTTCGTGTCTAACATATAAGAAATAGAAACTCTCGGTTCGAAGTTGTTAAAACTACTAATAACATCGCTTCT
>Ga0206129_10007514_pt1 | contig 10723 bp, 7 predicted proteins | sample Helgoland_Spring_8_FD_148616 | JGI IMG/M metagenome (GOLD analysis project Ga0206129, IMG submission 148616) | Pelagic subsurface seawater microbial communities from Kabeltonne, Helgoland, North Sea - Helgoland_Spring_Bloom_20160502_2 | ecosystem: Environmental > Aquatic > Marine > Epipelagic ...
AATCATGGTATCGTCCAGCTCACCGGCACGCAGCTTTTTGCGAAACATTTCACGGGTCGCATCGCGCGCATCAGAGCCTGCGATGGCTTCGATTACGCGCTCTTCGGCTGCGGCACGCGCGTTCGTTTTCACGTCTTCGCGCATAAGTTCGCGGGTCATAGCAATCGCGCTATCTACCAGATCGCGGATAATCTGTTCAACATCGCGTCCGACATAACCGACCTCGGTGAATTTGGTGGCCTCAACTTTGAGGAACGGAGCACGGGCCAATTTTGCCAGACGGCGGCTGATTTCTGTTTTGCCCACACCCGTTGGGCCAATCATGAGGATATTCTTAGGATAAACCTCATCTCGCAGATCATCGCCCAGTTGGTTGCGGCGCCACCGATTTCGCAGGGCCACGGCCACGGCGCGTTTAGCGTCATTTTGCCCGATAATAAATCGATCAAGCTCTGAGACAATTTCGCGAGGTGTTAAGTTGGTCACGTCAATACTCCGACGGTGGTGGGGTTAGGGTTTGCATTAATGGAAACAAATGTCCAAGCAAAGGCTTAGGCTCCGTGCGGTGGCAGGTGGACCTTCCCCGGAAAGGCAGGAATTGCACGCATTATCGAGCCGCGCAGCCGTTCCCATTGGGCGCCGAGAACAACCAAAAGTGCCCCGAGGAAGAGTATGGACCAAGCTGCTCCGCTGCCATCAGCAAAGACAAAAGACAGCGCAACCGTGTACCCCACCCCGGCCACCAAAAACGACCGTCGGTCGATGACGATCGACACCACTGACAACGCTGCCAGCACGCAGATCAACGCCCCGTAGGATGCATTGCTATCAACCTCAAACAAGGTCAGTGCGACCGTGTTCACAATCGCAGGCGCTGCAACGATATGCAGGTAAAATCCAGTGGCGCTGCGCCGGGACACGCGGTGTGGATCAGACATATCAAATGACATCGCCACGGCAAAGCCGATGACCCCCAATGCAAATGTGATCCAAGCAAAAGGCCCATCGTTCGATAACAGAAACAGATCTTTGATGCTGTTAAATTCGGCGCCTTGAAAAACCGTGAAGCTTAACGCAGTTGCAAACAGGCTAAGCGCGACCAATGCCATCGAAAACGGGATGCGAAATATCAGGTACCAGCCCATTAAAATGCTACTGAGTAAAGCAAGGATAAGTGTCGCCTCTCCGCTATCAGAAAGATCCATTTGCGCAGCCGCTGACATCGAAAATTGAGCACCCGATATCGCCGCCATCACTGTCAGCGCGTTCGAGGGGGCCACCATGCGGCGCTTTAGTGTAAAGTATGCCGCGCCCAAGGCCACGCCCACCATCCCGATCACGCTTAGCCCCAAACCGTCACCGTTGCCGATGATTTTCGAAATCGCAAATTGGAAGCCCGTAATTCCGAGCCAGCCGCCGTATAAAACGACTAGCCCAACCACGATGAAAATCTCGTTGAAGCCTTTAAAAAGCTCAAAAGGCTCTTCTTTTGCCAAGGTTTCTTGGCGATGACTTTGGCGTTCCTGCGCCAGTGCCAGCACTGATGCGGCCTGAGCTTCGTTTAGAATACCAGCAGACACCGCGGCGCGCATGTCTTTTTCGTTGATGCTCATGGTGAGATTACCTCAACCGTTAAGTTACCATTGGTATAAACACAAATGTCTGCGGCAATCGCCATTGATTTGCGAGCGATCTCTTCGGCGCCGAGATTGGTTTCCATCAAGCCGCGCGCCGCCGCCAGGGCATAGTTGCCGCCTGATCCTATGGCTGCGACGTTATGTTCTGGTTCCAGAACATCACCTGCGCCTGTGATGACAAACAGATTGCTGCCGTCGGTCACGATCAGCATCGCTTCAAGCTTTTGCAAATATTTATCTGTTCGCCAGTCTTTGGCAAGTTCGACACTGGCGCGGGCCAATTGGCCCGGCGTTGCTTCCAGTTTGGTTTCTAGTCGCTCCAACAAGGTAAATGCATCTGCTGTTGATCCGGCGAACCCGGCAACCACATCAAAGCCGCCCGGTGACAATTTGCGGACCTTGCGCGCCGTGCCTTTTATGACGGTTTGTCCAAGGGATACTTGTCCGTCGCCCGCGATAACGACCTGGCCATCTTTTTTAACACCAATGATCGTGGTCCCGTGCCAGCCGGGAAATTCGGAATGTGACATTTGGTGGCTCCATTTGATTAAAACCTATATGGGACGTTCGCGGGCTGGCTTCAATCCGGCGTGGCGATATGATCTATTTTGACCATGGTACTGGGGCACAAAGATCCGCGAATGAAACAGGCGCTGGGCGAATGGGCTAGGATTGCGCCTGATCTTGGCTTTGACCCGGCTATTTTTCGTGCAAAACTGCTATGGCACAAGAACGAACCTACGCGAAGCCATGTTGTTCTTCGATTGCGGGGACCAAGACTGCTGATCTTGAAGCGCACATTTGCTCACCAATCTGACAGAAACCTAAACCGGATTGTTGCGGCGCAAACAGACGCATATTTTCGTCTTAGGCCCTATCCAAAAGCGCATGCCCCTGAAATTCTGTATGCAAGCGACAGTGGCGATCTACTTGTTATGGAAGAGGCTCTCGGGAAAACCTTGGACGAGCATCTTAGGTTAGCCCGCGCGCCTGTGCCTCTTTTGAAGCGAACCGGAGCATGGTTGGCCGCGTTCCATGAAAGCTGCGATACTGAAAAACGGATATATCAACCGCACTTCATGGTAACGCATTGCGAACGCATGGCGGATAAGGTCGAGGCCGGGAAAGTATCAGTCGCTGACCCGACGAATTTTATGGCTTGTTGTCGTATGGTGCGTGGCAAAGCCAAAACAGCGACTGATCGAGAAACGATATCAGCGACAAAGCACGGTGATTTCAATTTGCGCAACATAATGCTTGGATCAGACGGCGAAACAGGCTTGGATTTTGAACCATTGTCCACAGCGCCCGTCGGATTTGATATCGCACGAATCCTGATGGATTACGCTGAACTTTTTCAATCAGACGAAGATTTGGTGCCGGGGCAGTTATTGTCCAGCGTCACGATCAGAGCGTTTTTTGGTGGATATGATTTGGTGACACAGAATGATCCTGGCGTTGCATTTTTGCCGTTTACACAAATACTGAATGATTGGGTATCTATACCTTCGGACCCTCAGCAGCGCAGTTGGCGACAGGAGCACAGGTACGGAGGGATTGTAAGGTTGGTGAGAGCCGGGTTCGGAGTGTTTTAAGACAGCGACCCCGTATTGGGGCCGCTTCATTTGATATACAGACGCCGTGCTTGTTAAATCGAGTCTTCTATCCAGCTTTTGAGTGTGGCCTTGGGGGCAGCACCCGAGCGGTTTGAGACAACTTCACCGTTATTGAATAAAAACAGCGCTGGGATGCCGCGTACGCCCATTTGGGCAGGTGAGTTGGGGTTTTCATCAACGTTCACTTTAACAATTTTGACCTTGCCAACCATCTCATCTGACAGTTCTTCAAGTGCAGGGCCAATCTGTTTGCACGGGCCACACCATTCGGCCCAGAAATCCACTACAACAGGAACTTCTGAATTTTTGACTTCTGCGTCAAAGGTTGCGTCGGTAACAGGCACGGTCGCCATTTTTGTCTCTCCTGACAGGGATCAAACTCAAGGGTGGAACTTATGAACCTGACTGCCAATCGTCAAGATATGGCGTTCGCGCAATTGCTTCACTCACAATGTCGTGTGGCAGATGCATCAGGTGCCCGGATTTTGTCCAAAGCACATGTGTCTTGATCAGGTGGTTTGGATAGATCTGTGCGATTGCGTGGGCATAAGCGCCAAGTTGACGCAGTACGCCTTCGGGACAATTTACAGCAAGGCTAGGTACTGTGCGATTGGTTTTAAAGTCGACGATGTCGACGGTTGTGTCTGAGACGATCAGGCGATCGATATTCCCATGAATTCGGTGGACGCCAAGATCGGCTGTAATTGGAACCTCTGCCAAGGTTGCGTTCTCGAACAAATGTGCAATTTCGGTCTGTTGTAGCACCCTACAAGCTTCTGCCGTGGCTTCAGCCTTGAGGGCATCTGTCAATCGAGCGACTTCAGAAAGTCGTTTGATGGTCTCAGACCATTCGCCTTTTTCCACGCTCGGCAAGACTTCTAAAAACCGATGGACCAGAGTTCCGTAGGACTTGGCGGTTTCTTCATCCATTCCTTCACCGGGCAACGCTTTGGCGCCGCCAAGTTCAGATGGCGATACGATCGACAGTGGTGGTTGTCTGGCCGGCGCACTGTGTTGGTAAAGTTGAGGGAGAGCCTTTTCGCTCGGAGTGTTTCTAGCTTTGTTACCTTTGGCTTCAATCGTCCAGTTGCCATATTCTAGGCGAAGACCCGGGCCAACGGGTGTTTCCAATGCAGTTGATCCACCATCAGACATGCCCCTTTGGATACGTTGATGCCAATCGTCACCTTTGCTGTCGAGTTTGCCAGAGGCTGCAACGATCAGCCATTTTTCTGCTCGTGTCAGCGCAACATAAAGCAGGCGTAGACTTTCTTGTTTTTGTTCCTCTTTCATGGCGCTTAGCCGTGCAACCATATTGACGGGCTGCGCATCGCTTGGCGTGCGCCAAACGGGCGTATTTTTTATCGTGATAATATCATCTTTAATGGAAAGCGTGCGTTGACCGCATTCTGGAAGGATTACGATAGGCGCCTCTAGCCCTTTGGCGCCATGGACCGTCATTACCCTGATCTGGTTGGAAGCGCTGTCGATCTGGCGCTTCACTTCTAGGTCGTCTGTTTCCATCCATGTCAGGAAGCCAGTCAGGCTTGGGATAGCTGAGCGCTCATAGGACAGCGCTTGTGACAGCAATGCATTGATACCGTCCTCTGCCTCAGCTCCCAAGCGGGCCAAAAGATTTTTGCGACCACTGTGTCGAGTAAGCATGCGCTCAATCAGATCATAGGGTCGCATAAAGTCGATTTTCCCCCGTAGATCTTTGAGAATCGAGACTGTATCGGGGTATTCACTCTCCTTTTCACGCAAACTGGGCCATAGATGTTTAGTGTCTCTGTGATGCGCCAGAGTGAATAACTCCTGCTCTGACCAGCCAAATAAAGGTGACTTTAGGGCGGCGGCAAGCGACAGGCTATCATCTGGTGTTGCTAGAAATGCCAGCAGCGCACCGAGATCGCGCACAGCCGTTTCTGCGCCAACTTTAAGCCGGTCAGCCCCCGCAATCGGCAGTTCAGCTTTCTTACAGGCGCGAATGATTTCGGGAAAAATACCAGACCGTCGTTGGACAAGAATCAAGAAATCACGCGGCTCCACTGGGCGCATTGCGTTGCCATCAGGAATGAGCGTTTTGTCGTCCAGCATCAAGCGCATCTTCTGTGCAATGGCATCAGCCAGAATTCGATCTTCATGCACTGCGTTGCGGCGATCAAGCGGAACAAACCACTCTGAATCTTCCTCCTTTTCTGGCTTGGGGACCAGCGGCCATAAATCGACCCGGCCGGGCAAATCAGCGTGAAACGCAAGATGTTCTACCTTGGAAAACCCGGCTTCGTCTTGATCTTCAAAGACACTGTCAACAAGGCGCAAGATCGCCGGAGAAGATCGGAATGAATAGTCCAATGTTAATTCGTTAAGCGTTTGGTTCGCGCTTTTCAGTTTGGACTGATATTCCGCCTGCATTCGGTCAAATTCACGAGGGTCTGCGCCTTGGAAGGAGTAAATTGATTGTTTTTTGTCCCCAACAACAAAGATGGTGCGCGTGGCCTCTGGCCTCGACCCTTCCCCGCTTGCAAACTCTTCGCTTAGCTTGCGAATAACGTCCCATTGCGCCGGGCTAGTGTCTTGCGCCTCGTCTACAAGGATGTGCCCTATGCCACCATCCAATCTGAACAAGACCCAGTCTGCAACCCGGCTATCGCTGAGTAAATCGCGTGCCTTTTGAATCTGGTCGTCAAAGTCTAGCCAGCCGCGCCGCTGTTTGGCTGCTGCATATAGATCTGCAAACGCGCGTCCAAAGGCATGAAGTGTTACAGTTCTTTCCGCCGCCACCAGAGCTTTCTGTGCCTCTGTTGCATCTGCAACACGCTGCATTAGGCCGTCGAGACGCGGCATTAAGTGACCAATTCTTTTCTGCGTGGCTTTGGTTGGGAAGCGCCCAATTTTTGGCTGCCCAGTACTATCGCCACTTTTGAAAACGAACACCTTGGCCATGGATGGAATGGCATCAAAGTCTAAATTAATGACAGACCCAAGATCATCGGCGGCCTTGGTGTCATTAGCGCTACCTTCGGTCAGCGCGGACATTACATCGCGCAGCAAATCTGCATCATTCCTGAGAAAAGTAGCGCTGACGATCTTTTCACGGCTTAATGTTGGATCGGCATCGAACAATGATAAGGCTTCGGACAGGCCGATTTTTCGTAGCCCACCTTTGCTAACAATCTGGTGGGTAAACTTGAGGATGTCACCGCCGGTATATACTTGTGCCAGATCAGTCAGGAGAGCGGCATTGGGCCCGTCTGCCAATGTGTCCACCAGCTCGGCGCGTAAAAGTTCAGCGGCTCGATCTTCGATTTCGGTAAATTGAGGGCTGACGCCTGCTTCGAGTGGAAAACGCCGTAATAGAGACGCACAGAAGGAATGAATAGTTTGAATTTTTAATCCACCGGGTGTTTCGATAGCGCGCGCAAAGAGCGTGCGGGCATTGCGCAGATCAGCCAGTGTGGGCTTGCGGTCTAGGCCAAGCTCGGCCAATGCAGTTGCGAGCGGCTCATCGTCAAGCATGGCCCATGCGCCTAGCCGTTTGAACAGACGGTTCTGCATCTCAGAGGCGGCTGCCTTGGTGTAAGTCAGGCACAATATGTGTTGCGGTTCGACTTCGTTCAGCAGCAACCGAGCAACGCGATCAGTCAAAACGCGCGTTTTGCCCGAACCTGCATTTGCCGACAGCCAGGTTGATGCATTTGGGTGCGCCGCCAGATGCTGACGTTGAGTCGCTTGATCGACATCAGTCATTTGAGGGCCTCGCGCACAGGATCATCCGAGCTGTCCCATTCGCCGACGCGCGCCAGCTGATCATAGTCGCGCTCTGCGGTATCAAGGTCCATTGCGCGGCGAGAGGGGTATCCTTGGTCTTCTTTCAGATACGAGGCAAACAAACTGACAAGTTGCGCAATAACTTGCTGCGGCGGCTCTTCTTCGAGTGGTGCGTTTTTCTCTTCGGGCGTCGACCCGATTCCGATGAATGTAGCAGCACGTACAGCACGTGGCCCCACAGCGTGAAATGCGCCTTCTTCGATCATTGCTGCCTCGAGCAGCAATTGTTTGTTAAAGTGTTTTTGCTGTTTCCCCGTCGGTGGCGGTCCGGTCTTGTAATCATACACGATGGCATGGCCGGCATCATCAACGTCAATTCTATCCGCACGACCTTTGAGTGTTGTGGCAACGCTGGGCAGCATCAAGATTCCCTGTGCGACTTCCTCGAAGGCAAATGGCGTCGCAATGTTTTGCCGTTTCAGCTCACTTTGCACGATCCAGTCTGCCACACGCCCAAACCGAGCCAGCCAGAGCGTACGTGCGGCCGGCCAAGGCACATCCTTATCAAGAATACGCTTTGCGTGGTTCATTAGGTGCGGAGTGGTCAGCGCGGCGCTGTCAGCTAAGGTTTCCTTTACAAAGGCTTCCATCACATCATGTGATAGGATCCCGCGCAACAGAGCGTCAGGTGTTTGCACAAGCGGTCTGAGCGGTAGCAAGCGCAGACAATGTTTGGCATAAATCGCATAAGGATCACGTATTAGTGTTTCGATTTCTGTGACAGTGAATTGTCGAGGGCGCGCAGCAACCGGAGGGCAGGGGGCCGGGCGATGCGCCCTTTCCACTTCAGGTTTCATGTCAAGCTGTCGGGCTAGCTCCAGCCAATGATCGCCGCGTTTTCTCATTTCGTCCCATGCCTCTGGTCCGCCTTTAGTCTTTAGACCGGAAAGCAGATTGGATAGCCGGTTGACCCAGCGCGACGGAACAGTTTCCGCGTCGTCAGAACGGATCGATCGGGTCAACCAAACTTCACGCGCCGCAACCGCCTGTTGAAAATCATGAGCGGACAGCCCAATGCGCCGTTCCGGCAAGAGAAGCCCGACACGCAGGCGCATTTGCCGATTAAGCCACGGATCAGGGGCAGGCGTTTCCGGCCAAGTACCTTCATTCAACCCCGCCAGGATCACAAGATCAGCCCCCTGAACCCGTGCTTCGAGCGTGCCCCAAATCATGATTCCTCCGTGGGACGCGCGCGGTTCGCGGACTTCACCCTGTGCAAGCAGCTGACCAACCAGAGCTATGTAATCAGATGCAGACATCACACCACCGTGCTGCGCCTCATAGCGCAATTCCTCCATGGCGGTGTATGCGGCTTCGCCAGAGCTTTTCTCCCAAAGGGTTCCGGGCCGCGAGGGATCTGGCCCTGATGCCAGCGACTCACTTAAAGCGAGGTGTCGTTCGACCCAGTCGCGCAGCGGCAAGCGCATCTGGCTGTTTTGATCACAGACAAGATCGGCCACCCATATCGCCCACGCCTCTACATTTGCGGGATTATCCTTGGCCATGTGTCTTGCGCAACTGATCAAGCTATTGCGGTCAGGATACGGTAGGCCGATCTTGCGTATCCGCAGCTCTAGCCATTGTGTGTAAAGAGCGTGGGTATTGCGGTTATCGCCTGAACGGGTCAGCGGATGTTTTAGCAGCGTCAAAAGCGCTTCGGCATCTAGCGGACGTTCGAACAATGCTGCTGTGTGCCGCAGGAACCGGCCTGGTGGAGAAAGGTGCAGCGGCTCGCCTGCGCTATCATCAGGCAGAATGTTCCAACGATCAAGTGCTGCGGTTACCTGTCGGGTCAACATTCGGTCAGGTGTAATCAGTGCCGCGCGCTGACCTGTTTCGGCCGCTGCGCGTAACCGCATGGCAATTGTAATTGCTTCGGCTCTTGGCGTGTTAGCCTCGACAAGGGTGATGTCTGCGGTCGCCGTATCAAGGCCGCTCAGCTTTGGTGCTTCACGTCGCCACGCATCTGTAACGGGTGCGGGCCGTAATGCTAGAGAAATTAATTGATTGCGTGCATCGGAGGGTGGCAGATCACTGGTCCACGGCTCTACATTTGTTGGCGCCATCCCAAACCGGTCGGTCAGGTTCACGAACCGGTATTGGGGATGATCCTCACCACTCATCGCATCACCCATTGTGGCCCATACTTCGGCTGGCATGTGAAAGTCGAAACCCGGTAGGATAATGGCCCCTTGCGGCAGATGGGCCACTGCTTGCATCAACAATTGAGTTGTGCCGCGCGATCCTGTGGATCCAAAGATCAATATAGGATCACGCGGCGGAGCAATGGCCCAATGTGTGGCCAGTTTTAAAACTGTGGCTCTGCGCCTTGCCTCTGGGTCTGGGGCGCTATCAATCGTGTCGATATATGCCTGAGCAATAGAAATGAATTTTTGTGCCCGTGCCCAATGTCCAGATTGATCGGTAACGTCGATCTGGGCGATATCGTCTGGCGTGACGCCTTCGCCTTGCATTTCATCGAACAATCCAGCGAGGCTGTCCGCCAAGTCAAAGGCGGCCGTTTCCGCAGCAAGGTCTGCCTGTGACTTCATCAAACCCGCAATCAGCGAGACCAGTTCAAGACGGCGGCGCAGCGCTGATGGTGATGGGGCAAGCGGCGCGCCGGGCAAAAGCCCATCAAGCTCGGTCACAAGGCGAACTTTTGGCAGAATACGAGCTGGACCAGTGTCAAAAAGATCGCGCAGCCGGCGGGCCATCCGCTGTGTATTGACCAGCAAAGTGACTTTGGCCCAAGCTTCAGGGGGGCTGTTTTTCAGGCGATCTTCCAGCCCTCGGAGCACTGCGGCGGGAAAATCTACACCGGGTGGGCACCCAAATAAGCGTGGGTGGGAGTTTGGTTCAAACATTGGCATTGGCAATCATTTTTTCTGCAATATCGATGCCTTCAGGATGGCCGACGTCACACCATTGCCCCGGATACTCAAGGCCGAACAAACGGTCCGCTGCGGCCATCTGGTTCCAGACAACATTTAGTGAAAAACAGGCTTGTCTTACATCGTGTAACAGGTTGGTCTTTATGATTTGGACGCCACCATAGATCAGATCTCCGCCGCGCAGCAGTTGGCCATCTTGTGCGAGGTGGAAGTCCCCGTTTCCCATGTGTCCGTGCGCGCTGTTTCGTGGAATACTTACCAACAACGCATCCATTTTATATGGATTCCAATTACTTATTAGTAAGTCGATTGGGTTTTCCCCTATCCAGATAGCATCGGTATTCATAGTTATCACTGGGCTATGACCAAGAATGCCAAGTGCGTTTTTTAGCCCCCCACCGGTGTCAAGAATTTCAGGCGCTTCGATAATCGTGTCAACGGGACTATGTCTCAGATGCTGGGCCAGCATGTCAGATTTGTAATGCAAGTTGGCCACCATGGTCTGGCTGCCAGCCGAGATTGCTAATTCAAGCGCATGGTCAATCAAGGCGCGGCCAGCGACAGGAATAAGTGGTTTGGGCCGGTTGAGGGTCAATGCTCCCATGCGCGTTCCGAACCCGGCCGCGAAAAGCATTACGGGATAGGGATTGTGGCGCATTGATCTTTGATCTTTCGAAGAATTTCAGGGGATGGAACGGGCATACTTTTGGTAATCAGAGAAGCAATGTCTTGAAGATCTGGCTGT
>Ga0206129_10007522_pt1 | contig 10711 bp, 10 predicted proteins | sample Helgoland_Spring_8_FD_148616 | JGI IMG/M metagenome (GOLD analysis project Ga0206129, IMG submission 148616) | Pelagic subsurface seawater microbial communities from Kabeltonne, Helgoland, North Sea - Helgoland_Spring_Bloom_20160502_2 | ecosystem: Environmental > Aquatic > Marine > Epipelagic ...
TAAGGACAATGGAACATAAAATAGAAAATAATACCAGCCCCAAGCCAGTGAACATTTGTCATGGATCGCTTCTGGGAAGCATTGATCTCGATGGTATTTGGTCACAGATACATGGAGCCGCCGTTGAAATGGCGGAGCATGAGTCTCATTTGAAGCATATGCTAGATGATGTTGTCATTAGCCGTAATAACCTCGCTGAGAGCTTGGCGGTTCGTCTTGCACGCAGGTTGTCCCGAGAGGATATGCAGCGTGCTGAACTTGAGCCGTTGTTTGGCGACATCTTTACTGCTAATGAAGCTATTGTGCGCAGTGTGGCGCGTGACATGACGGCAATCGTAGATCGCGATCCCGCATGCTCATCGGCACTTGAGCCATTGCTCTTTTACAAGGGCTTTTTGGCAATTTCAGCTTACCGGGTGGCTCATAGCCTATGGTCAGAGGGTCGTCGATCCCTGGCGTTCTATTTGCAGAGCATTGTCAGTGAAACCTTTGCTGTGGACATTCATCCAGCGGCTCAGATTGGCTGCGCTATTCTTCTCGACCATGCAACTAGTGTGGTCATCGGTGAAACTTCCATCGTGGAAGATAATGTATCGATTCTCCATGAAGTCACTTTGGGCGGCACGGGTAAAATGACTGGTGATCGTCACCCGATTATAAGATCGGGAGTGTTGATAGGCGCTGGGGCGAAAATCCTCGGTCGTGTCGAAATTGGTGAATGCGCTAAGATCGGTGCGGGTAGCGTGGTGCTTGATGATGTGGCACCCCACAAGACGGTAGCGGGTGTTCCTGCTGTCCTCATAGGTAAGCGTACGGTAGGCAGCCCTGCCATGGATATGGATCAGAAGCTTTACGAGGGTAATGCTATTTGATCGTATCTGAACCTGACTCCACTGCGACGATGCGCCCTTTACTGAGGTCATAAGGCGTCAGCTCAAGCTTAACCTTGCTGTCAGGTTTTATCTGCTCGTGCAGCGCAATCATGGCTTTGGCTACGTGGCCGACGATGATTTTACCATTCGGTAGAGCAACCTGATAGATGTTTTCTTTGGGGGAATCAATGACGGTTCCGGTGGTGGTGATGGGAGGGTCGAACATGCTTAGGTGGAGGGGATAGGGGGGCTGGTAAGGTTTAGTAGATGTTTTGGTCGATGTTTTAGCCGATGTCTTTCCATTTAACAAGAGAGGCGAGGGGGGCAAAGCCATCGTGATGCCAAAACAAGCTGGGTTGCTGGCTCTGGCCTAGTGGGCAAATTCTGTGCGCGGGAAGGTGCTCTAGTGATACTGCGTTCTCTTGAGTGAATGGGTGAATGGCAATGGTAGAGAGGTGTTTTGCTTCAGGTCCTAGTATTGCGGTGTCTAATTCCGATGGTAGTGGTTTCACATAAACACAGCGGTTGAGGCATGATAACTTAAGTAGGGCAGAGCTATCATGGATCACGGTCCAGTTGAGGCTGTCGCTGCTTTCCCAGAGCTTAACTTCTGGGCCATTGGACGAACAGAAACGGGTGCTTTCTCTGAGGTTTCTGATGGTGCCTGCTTCTGAGGCGGTGAGGGTATCAGCAGGGTTGCTTTGGGAAAATTTTTCCATTTCGATAGCCAGCAAATCAGCAAATCGTTCGGAGTCTCCGGCCGCATAGATGGCGTGTAGTGATAAACAGCCGCGCTGATTGTAGAGGGATACGTCACGTGCGGCATGGATTGCGGCTGCTTCGAAGTCATCATAGACAATGCCTATAGAAACTTTATGGCTGTGAGGAATGAAGAGTTGGTGGGGTTTTACATGTTGGTGAATAGCTGCGATAGATTCATCCGATCCTATAGCGATGATGACATCGGCTCTTGACCAATCTTGATCCTCAAGCGAGCTGCGTATTTCAATGAGTTCTCTGAGTGCATCGGGAAAAGGCTCTAGGGCATCTGTGAATTCAGCTAAGCCTGCAGATGGTATTTTAACAACATTGTGAGAGCCGATGAGGAGTCCTCTGATGAGGCTCTGGAATGCGGCGTGTGCCGTGTTGCCGCTGACGATGTGAAGGATGCATGCGGGTGCAATTGCTTTGCTTTGCAGTGGGCCGTGAGCAAGGAATGCATCTAGGGCCATGTTGCTACCCAGTTCGTTGGTGACCCATGCGTGCAGATCATGCGCGGTGATGTCGCCAGTCCATTGCTGAATCTCATCATGAGAACATGCCTCGGCGATGAGTTGGATGCGTTCTTGGGTAGTGGTCATCTGCTGAGGGTTTCGTCACTTGATCTTGAACAGCCTCTGGGCAGAGCGGTCGGGTCACGGCCAATTAAATTAAAGTAAGGCGCGCTGACTTCAAGGTTAGTCTGGTCCCGGGTCACGAGGTCCTGGGTTGCGAGATCTTGTGTGCGTATTGCCATGACGGAGTGAAGGTTGGCGAGGTCATAAAGAACGAGGTGTCCTAGCTGGCCGGGTTTTGCGTCGGTATTGGTGATGGGGTCAATCACCCGGGTGCGAGTCCAGCTGGGCCCTTGGTGTGCTTGGTTGAGACCGCGGCTGTAAAATTGACTGCTGAGCTCAGTCATGGAGTATTCGTTAACGATGCAGTCTGAGGATAGTCCGAGCTTGGTTTCGAAAAGTCGGTGAAGTTCGCTTTTGGTCAGTTGGTGTTGTGTTCCCTTGTAGCCTCCTGTTTCCATTGCCCAGCTTCCTGGCGCGAGTTGCAGGGGAGATTCGATTGAATCAAAAAGGTGCAGGAAGGATAGTGCGGTGCCGAACAGGGCAACGGGTTGATTGTTTTTGGTGGCGTTGATGATCTTTTCAAGATCAAGTGAACCAGTTTCGTCGGTAGCCCAGCTAGACCCTTGAGCGATGTGCTGTGCGATGACGCCCATCATGTGGGACAAGGATGAATGAGGTGATTGCTCAGGATGCGGTATTAAAAAGATAGCGTGGGCAGGTTCTGGTAGCTTGAGCTCATGCCAGGCATTGATGATGGATTGATCATAAAGATCCGTAGAGTTGAAGTGATGTTTGCCTTTGGTTTCTGTTGTTGTTCCCGAGGTCAGAAATGTTTTTTGTATAGCTTCTATCGGGAAGGTAATTAGAGGGAGCGCGTCAGCTTTGAAGGCGTCTGTCGGCAGTGCGGGAATGTCATGCCAGTAGCTTACTTGTTCAGGGCTGGTGCCGGTAGCATTACAGAAATTTTGGTAAGGCTTATTTTGCTGATACTGGTGAGTGAAAACCAGCATGGCTAGTGCGTTGAATTCAGTATCGCTGATTGGTTTGCCGTTGATGGCTTGGGCCATTGATTTCTCAATGACTGTGGTTATGGGGGTGTCTGAACTCACGGGAAAAGCGTTGCTGTGTTCACCTTCTTGAGGATGTTGCTTCTATTCAAGTGTTGAATGAAGGGCGAGGCCAATATTTGGTCGTTTTTTACTATTTTCAGGTCGATCTGGTCCATCAATCACACGATTGACACGTAATGATATAGCTAGGACTTGACTTGCTTTGAGTGCGGGTCAAGTATCTGGCTTATTGCTCGCAGGGGCGTTGGTGTCAGGTCGATATCACGTTGTTTTGCGGCGTTACTTAATAAGCTTAACTATTTAAATACAATGGATTTATCAAAGAGCATACTCTTGCCACTTGGTGTCGTTCTCCTCCTAGGGGCGTGTTACCCTTATCCCTCAAATTACGGATCGCGTGAAGCTAGACCTACACAATTGCAGGTTGAGCAAACAATCACGAGCGAGGAACAAAGAAGGATTGAGGAGAATCGTCAGCAACTTGAACAGCAAGCCGCCAACCAACCCGCTGAGGGAGGTCAGTGGACTGAGCCAAATTTAAATAACTCGCTGCCAGTGCCTGCAACGAAATCAAAGTATCCTACTGCTTCTGCAGTGCCCGGAAAGCCTGGTTTTGTCTTCAACCCATACACGCACAATATTGTTGATGTGAAGGGAATTGGTTCAGGTAGGTTATGCCGCGATCCAGAGGATGCAGATCCCACTCACAAGTTCAGAGTGCCATAAAGCCTGTTTTAGGTTGCTGGTTTATGAACTTGGAGGTGTCGGTTCTTGCTTTTAAGCCGGCATCTGCCAGTCATTGCTCTCTATGAAACGTATTGCTGTGCTCGGAAGTGGCTTGCTGGGTGGGTCCATTGCCCTCGCTGTGCAATCTCGTCTGCCCTCGGTATCAGTAGCACTTTGGGGTAGGCGCGAACAGGGAATCGTAGACGCCAAGGGTCAGGGGATCGACGTGGCGAGTGTCAATCTCGACGAGGTTGTTGAGGGAGCGGATATCATCGTTCTGGCTTCGCCTGTAGGAGCGATGCTTGAAATTTTGGAGGCAAGTGCTTCAAGTTGCTCGTTAGAAGGGGTTCTGGTGACAGATGTGGGTAGTGTGAAAATGGCTCCGAGAGATATTCTTGGACCGCTCGTTTCTAAGCTTGGGGCAAAGTATATAGGCAGTCACCCGATGGCTGGATCGGAGCAAGCTGGGGTTTCCTCTGCTAGAGAGGATCTCTTTGATGGCGCTGCTTGTGTCATGACTAACGACTTTGATCACTCTGAGGAAGATGTCTCTGCAATACGATCCATGTGGGAGGCTATAGGATGTCAGTGTTATTTAACGTCATCGGATGAGCATGATCGAGTGATGGCCAGAATTAGCCATATGCCTCATATGCTAGCTTCTGTCGGGGCTCTTGTTGGGCTCAAAGACCAAGACCACGGAAAGTTTGCGGGGAATGGCATGCGTGATACTACCCGTGTCGCTTCAGGTCACCCAGGTATGTGGGCTGAGATTTTCATGAGCAATCGGGATGCGCTGAGAGAACCTGTTGAGGAGGCCATCACGTATTTGCGTGAAATGCTTGCTTTGCTCGATGATTCAAGCGAAGACGCATTGGTTGACTTGTTGGCGAAGGCTAAACACCTCCGGGATGATCTTTAATCAATCGGCCTGAGTATCAAATCGCTAACTGGTTTAGATCAATACACAGCTTTTAACGACCACTAGCACACCCTTATTTAACCGCGATATGTCCAGTATTACCGTTCACTCCATCAGTAACCTGCAAGCGGAGTTTGAAGTTCCAGGAGACAAAAGTATCTCACACCGTGCAGCGATCCTAGGGGGCTTGTCCAATGGCGCTTGTCAAATCGATAACTACCTGCCGAGTGAAGACTGTATTTGCACCTTGAATGCTATGGCTCAACTAGGGGCAAAGTATGAGACATTGGAGGAAAAGCCTGGTTACGGTCCCACTTCACTTACGATTCACGGATGCAGTATGGAGTTAAGCGCTCCTGAGGGCGGTGTTGATTGTGGCAACTCGGGAACCGGAATGAGGTTGCTTGCTGGTCTTTTGGCCGCGCAACCATTCGAATCTATTTTAACCGGAGATGCTTCGCTGCAATCCAGACCAATGGGCAGAATCATTAAGCCGTTGAAAGAGATGGGGGCATCGATTGAAGCGTGTGGCGATGCTCCAGGGTGTGCGCCTCTGCATATCACAGGAGGTGAACTGCACCCCACTTGTTATGAAATGCCAGTGGCTAGTGCTCAAGTTAAGAGCGCGGTATTGTTAGCTGGCTTGTTTGCTGAGGGCACAACTTCGGTCATTCAGCCCGCAGAAACTCGGGATCATACTGAGCGCATGCTGGCCTATTTTAAGATGCCATCGACTCGAGAGGGGCAAAAAATTTCTGTGACAGGAGGTAAGACTCCAGAAGCTGGTCGATTACGCGTTCCGGGTGATATTTCATCAGCTGCTTTTTGGATTGTGGCTGCGGCCTCGATGCCTGGTGCGCATTTGCTCATTAAGAATGTCGGGCTCAACCCTACCCGCACAGCTATTTTAGATGTGCTGATACGTATGGGCGCTGATATCAAAGCCGTTGAGCATTCTGATGAATGTGGTGAACCTTATGGTGACGTCGAGGTTCATGGCAAGGCCTTGCAGGGAACAGACATCAAGCCAGAGGAAGTGCCCAACTTAATCGATGAGATTCCTGTATTGGCAGTGGCAGGTGCGCTGGCGCAAGGGAGAATGGTCATCCGCAATGCCAAAGAGCTGAGGGTTAAAGAGAGTGATCGGATTACGACGGTTGTGAAGAATTTGAAGGCGATGGGCGCGGATCTCGAGGAGTTCGACGATGGCATGGAGATCGCAGGAGCTAAGCCGCTCCATGGAGCTGAGCTTGAGAGTTTTGGTGATCACCGTATTGCGATGGCCTTTGCTATTGCCGGTCTCTTTGCAGAAGGCGAGACGGTGATTAATAACACGGCTTGTATTGATACATCTTACCCGGGTTTTGCTGATCACCTTGAGGCTGTCCTTGCTGGCTAATCTTCGCGATCAATCTATTTACTGCCTATGTCTGACGAAACCGAAACGAACTTTTTTGCAATTGCCATCGATGGTCCTGCCGCATCCGGTAAGAGCACCGTTGCGCGCCGTCTGGCAGAGCGCCTTGGCCTGATCATGATCAATACTGGCGCCATGTATCGCGCGATCGCGTGGGCGACCTTGAAAAAAAAGGTGGATGTCTCAGACCCTGAAGCCGTAGTGGCGATGCTTGGTGAGATAGCCGTTACCTGTGGTGTTAAAGACGGTGAGTCGACGATTCTTATCGATGGCATTGATCCTGGAGATGCTCTGCGTGAAGATCAGGTGAACGCTCGTGTCTCTCAAGTTGCAGCGCTACCGGAGATTCGCGAGCTGCTGGTTGCTAAGCAACGAGAATACTTGAAGTTAGGAAGCCTGGTCATGGAAGGACGTGATATTGGTTCCGTTGTTTTTCCAGACACGCCCTATAAACTTTATATCGACGCCTCAGAGGAGGTTCGGCTTGCGCGGCGATCCGCTGAGGGTTTGACTGACGTGGTAAGCAAGAGAGATGAGGAAGACAGCAAGCGTAAGAATTCGCCACTCATGGTTGCTGAAGGTGCCACGGTGATTGATAGTTCTGAAATGGATATTAGTGAAGTGGTGGAAGCCGCATTGGTCGAGCTTCAAGCTCAAGGTCTGGCAGTTTAGTTATATTTTATTATGAAAACGATTTATTGGTTTTGTTGCTCATTGTGGAAGTTTTGTTTTGTTTGTTTTTTTTCTTACCGTGTTGTCGGCAAAGAGAAGTTGATAACGGATGGTCCCGTTTTGATTGCCTCCAATCATGAGAGTTATCTTGATCCGCCGCTGGTAGGGATTGCCTATGATAAGGCTGTCTATTACCTGGCGCGCAAAACCTTGTTTGCCGGTTTTGGTGCTTGGCTCTATCCACGTCTCAATTCCATACCGGTCGATCAAGATCGCCCTGATATGACGAGTTTAAAAACAATCATCAAATTGCTGCGCGCGGGTAATCAGGTCGTTGTTTTTCCTGAGGGTGCTCGCACCTTAGATGGTGAGCTTCAGAAGGCCGAGGCGGGAACTGGTTTGATTGTCGCTAAAAGTAAGGCAGTGGTTCAGCCCGTTCGTATTTTTGGCGCACGTGATGCTCTTCCGAGAGGGACCAACAAATTGCGTTTTCGTCCGATTACTCTAGTGATTGGTGATCCGATCACATTCACGGCAGAAGAGCTGAAGGCGAAAGGGAGAGATGATTATCAGAAGATATCTGATAAGATTATGCAAAGCATCTCTGAGCTTGAGCTCAGTTAGGCTCAATTAGTAGTCTTCTACAGGAGAGCGTTTCTGTCCTGTATAGTCGATGACTTCACGCGCTTGTTGTTCTCCCATGACGTCGATCCTTAGTTGCATGATGTCATCATTGATCTGATCCCATAGCTTAGTTGTGTATGCTAATGGTTGGTAAGCTTTTTTCTTCAGCTTTTCGATCCTTCTTAGTGAATCATCAATCTTGTGATGGGGGATCTCTTGGAGATGTTTGAGGGTTTCCTTGGCGGTTTCAATCTGATGGCAAATCATCACCATGTCATTTCCTGCCAGTATTGCATTTGTTGCATCAGGGCCACGTCCATAATGATCAATAATGGCACCCATATCGAGGTCATCGGTCATAATGACTCCTTCATAACCGAGCTGGTCACGCAGTAGGCGAGTTAGCAGGTTGTGTGACATGGAGCCAGGGAGGCCAGGCGTGTCTGGATCAATGGCTGAAAAGTGTGTGTGGCAGCTCATGATGGCATCTAACTCGGGCATCAGGCTAGTGTAGGGCAAGAGGTCGCTCTTGAGCATCTCCGCTATTGATTTGTCAACGACGGGAAGTTTGTGGTGCGGGTCGTCGGTAGCAAGCCCACATGAGGGGAAGTGCTTGCCGCAGGATAAGATTTTACAGTAGCGTAAGTTGCTGTTGAATATACCGGCATTGGTGATGACTTCCTGTGCGTCTCTGCCGTAGCATCTTCCTTTGAGTGCGTTATCTGCATCATCATCGTAGGAGATGTCTAAGACTGGACATAAATCCATATTGCAGCCCATCAGACGAAGCAAGAAAGCGGTGAGCTTGCCATGTTGGGCGATCAATCCTGGATCGTTTTTTTGCCGGAGGCTCTCGGCAGAGGGGGGTTCATTGCCAATAAGACGTGTGCGAGACACTCGGCCACCTTCTTGGTCAATAGAGATAATGGGTGTGCTCTCGCTAAGTTCACGTAAATCATCAGTAAGCTTGCGGACTTGCTCGGGCGACTCGATGTTGCGACCAAACAGAACATAGCCACCGGGCTGAACGGTTTTGTAGAGCTCGGCTTCCTCAGGGGTAAGTTCAAGTCCTTGAATTCCAAGAATGAGAAGTTGGCCGTGCATGTGTTCAGTGGAGGCTGAAATATCAGCAGAGGTTATTACAGCATCTCATCTATAATGAGTCTGATTTGTAAGTCGCTAGTTTTGATAAAATCGACTTCTGCGCGTGCAGGCGATTTTCGGCTTGTTGAAAAATGACATCGGCAAAGCCCTCCAGCACTTCATCTGTGATCTCTTTTCCTCGATAAGCGGGAAGGCAGTGTAAAACAATGTGATTTGGGTGCGCGTGTGTGAGTAGCTCGGCATTCACCTGGTAGTTGTCAAATTGAGCTTCTTTCTCTGCCTGGTCTTCTTGCCCCATGGATAACCATACATCGGTATTAATGACATCGGCATCCTTAACGGCTTCAATAGGATCTGTATGTAAGCTTACGTTGGCTGATTCTAAGCGCTCAATATACTGAGTTGTTGGTAGGCACTCAGATGGCGCGGCGATGGCCAAATGGAAATTCAGTTGTTTGGCTGCCCACATCCAAGACCTCGACATGTTGTTGAAGCCGTCGCCGACAAAGGCAATTTTCTTGTTTTCCCATGTTCCAAGGCGTTCCCGAATGGTCAGTAGGTCAGCTAATATCTGGCAAGGGTGAGCGTCATCAGTGAGCGCATTGATCGTCGGGATTCCTGAGTATTCTGCAAAATCCAGGACGTCCTGCTGAGCGAAGGTGCGTATGATAGCCCCGTGAACCATGCGGCCCATGACGCGTGCCGTGTCCTTGATGGGTTCGCCGCGACCCAGTTGGATATCATTGGACGAAAGGAACATGACGGAGCCTCCAAGCTCACGAATGCCAACTTCGAATGATACCCGAGTGCGTGTAGATGCTTTGGTGAAGATCATGGCCCAAGTTTGATCTTGCAGCGGTTTGTGTTCATGCGTGCCTGCATTGCGCTCATGCTTGAGCGTGGCGGCGTGGTCGATTAACTTCCAAATAAGATCTTTAGAGAGTTCTTCGATAGAGAGTAAATGATTCATGTGAAACAATAAGTGAGAGATGATAGTGGTTGATTTTCTAAAAGGAATCCAGAGTGTTCTTGAGTATGTTCAGTGCTTCGTCAATTTCGTTGTCGGATACATTGAGCGGTGGCAGCCAGCGCAATGTTTCAGTGCCTGCTGGAACGGTAAGCAGACCATTTTTCATGAGTGACTTGCATAAGTGAAGTGCAGGGGGAGTATCCTGATCAGATGGTATGGCACCTGGGTTGAGTGCAAAGCCCAATAAAAGGCCTTTGCCGCGTATGTCAACAATGGCGGGATGGTTCCAGGACTGAACTTCTTTGCGAATACGTTGCTCTTGGTGGGCCGCATTGGCAGAGAGGTCTGAAGATTGAATCTCATGAAGCACTGCCAGAGCTGCTGCACAGGCGAGAGGATTTCCGCCATAGGTTGAGCCGTGAGATCCTGCATTCATGAGAGAGGATAGGGGGGTTCCGCTATCATCAATTGCCCGATCACTTGTCCAGAAGGCGCCTATGGGAAAACCGCCACCGAGGCTCTTAGCCCAGGAGATCGTGTCTGGCTTTAAATCAGGACAAAAAGCCTGCCAGCCCATGAGGGTGCCGGTTCTACCTAAACCACATTGCACTTCATCGAGCATAAGTAATAAATCATGCTCTTTGCAGAGCTTGTCGACGAAGTTGAGAAATTCAGGGGTGACTTCATTAACGCCGCCTTCACCTTGGATAGGCTCGAGCATAATACCTGCGGTGATGTCACTCACAGCAGCAGTGAGTGCCTCAATGTCGTTGAGCGGCACGTAACGAAATCCGGGAAGCATGGGGTCAAAGCCTTGATGAATCTTGCTTTGAGCTGTCGCAGCCATCGAACCTAGGGTTCTACCGTGGAATGAGTTGTTGAAGGTGATCACTTCATACCTCGGCTTGCCTGAGCTGTTTGGACGCGCATGACCAAAGCGCCTGGCTGTTTTAATCATGCCGTCGTTAGCTTCGGCGCCAGAGTTGGAGAAAAACAC
>Ga0206129_10007533_pt1 | contig 10703 bp, 5 predicted proteins | sample Helgoland_Spring_8_FD_148616 | JGI IMG/M metagenome (GOLD analysis project Ga0206129, IMG submission 148616) | Pelagic subsurface seawater microbial communities from Kabeltonne, Helgoland, North Sea - Helgoland_Spring_Bloom_20160502_2 | ecosystem: Environmental > Aquatic > Marine > Epipelagic ...
GATTTCGCAATAACATAAATTTCTCGACCATACTTGCTGTAGACCCGCGCTTTGGCATCAGACGTTTTCGCCATTGAGTCTTTACGATTTTGATAGGCTCTGCCCATGATTGAATCCAAATTAAAATACAAGAATATATTCTATAACAGGCTGTGCAGCAGGACACTTATTTTTAGAGGGGAATCTGACGCTTAAAAAGCTTTATATCTGTTGGATGCCAAAAGGAACTCAATACTTACCTCGGCCCCATCAATTATCAGTACGAATCGCAGAAATAATGCGGCAGGCATTTTTAATAAACATGTTTTTTGATGAAAATAGGTCCATGAGAGACTGCACATCTTTAGGAATTTCTTCTCCATCTAAATTAGGTGCCTGATCTGCTCTAGTAGCTCCCACCAATAGAACCCCCATGGTTCTCACAACCTCAGCGGCTTGAGTTTGGTTAAGAGAGATAGCTGATTCAGTGGCACGAGCAATGCTACCTAGTCGCTCAATAAAGTTACGCTTTGATTCAACTAATTTTTCTATCGACACATTATGTTCAATTACATGCTCCAGACGGGCCAAAAGAGGGACAAAACTCCCATCCGCCATAGCCGTCTCATACAAGGTCTCAGTATAGTCACGGTCGCTCATAGTTGTCTTCAAGCCATCCAAGAACACCCCGCTCCAACGAGTAAGGCTTTGGTTATATAAGGTTAAAAATACTTCCTCGCGCGTTTTAAAGTATAGGTACAGGGTACCTTTGACCACGCCTGCTTTTTTAGCCAGATTACCCATTGAGAAGGACTCGTAGCCCACTTCCTGAAAAAGCAACTCTGCCGATTCCAATATCTGTACGCGACGAAAGTATTTCTCGTCCTGAGTTCGAGCGCGCTTTAATTCATTGCTCATCTTTAAACCTTTTGCTTTGTATTTTTTTCAGATACCGACCATATGGCTGCCTAAATCCAGCCAATTTCGCTCATGAGAGCATGTAGCCTATAACTGACCTGCAGTCATTGCAACTGGTTTGTGGCAAGGAATAGAATAATAACAATAGTACAAAAATTATTGAATTTCAGGTGTCAGTGTTTTTAGATACACTTCAATTTCAGTCGCATTAGTTCGAGCAGTAAATACAGACAGCTTAAAAGATAAATTTAACCTTTACGCCAACATTTCCATAAGCGCGTTTAAAGTGATGTTCAGTTCTTTGGTTAAAGGCAATGGGCTCAAACCCGATAAGATTGTGATGATAATAGTTCCCATAGAGCTCAATCATTAGTGGTCGAAAATCGACACTTAAACCTGCCCTTACTTTTATATTGTATTTAGGGATTGTAGACACGGACTGGTAATTCGAATAATGAAAATACACAAGGTCTGCATGGGAAAAAAACTCGATATTTTTATAAATAGGGTATCTCTTACCAGCACCAAAATTTACTTGATTAAGACGCCATCTGTCCCTTTGAGGGAATATCCTAAGGGCATCATTTATTGCTTCGCCTAAGGTTATACCTTCAAACATTAGCCCTAAAATGAACGGGGAGTTTATGTCCTCCACCGGACTTAACCAACGGTAATCATGTGTTGTGGAAAGCAATCCCACAGACCAATAATCAGTCCATATGGAATTACTATTTTGATGGAAAGTTACGCCTTTTGTATCAGTCTTGGCCTTGATTGAAACAAGATCCCCCTCTAGATCGTTATATTTAGCGTCACTACTATTAATCTGAATATCACTCGCATCGCATGACCCAACGGTAATCCCAGCAAATCCATAGCACTCAAATCTCTGCTCATCAGCCTCTTGCTGACTCATCGCAAGCGTAATTGTTTGCTCGTTTGATAATTTATAAGAAAAAGAAACCGAATCTTTTATGGCCGATAGAGAGACATCTTTGGGTTCAGTCGCCCTAAGCAATTCCAAATCAAGTGACGACCGCCCTAACACTAAGCCGAAGTTGTTAAAATCTGCATCGATTACCACACTGAAATCATCAGCAGACTGATAGCTTGGTGGCACCGCCGGCAAAAAGGACCAATCACGGTCCATTAAGCGCTGATCAACTGAAATACTATATTCTGATGCGTTAATCACCGGAGCCTGCACAACTCCGACACTCAGTACGCATAGGCATCTAAAGAAGAATGTAAAACGCGCTAAGTATAATGACATAAGCCATGGGCCCAGATAATTGATTGCTTGATTGTAACCAAAGGTTACTACCCAAATATGCGCGACCTTATCTCTCTTTAAAGCTTATTCTATTTTGATAACCATATGAATCAAGAATAGAAATTTTCACTTGAGATCGACTTAATGCCTGCCCACTTGAGGGAGAGGATATATCTATATAAGCATCGTGCACCCAATCAAAGTGCGTATCTTCAGCCGCTGTAATTTGAACGCATTTTTGAGTTTCGCCGTCAGCAAAATTTACTGTAGATGCGGAAAGTGAAAAGTCATCAGCTAAAGCTCCCTTTCCAGGTCTCTCTCTTTGAGTAAAACTCAAATTAAATGACGTTGGGTCCAAGTTACCTTTAGATGGCCTAAAGAAGCATAAGTCTTCAGTAGAACCTTCATGGATTCTCATATCATTAACTGAGATAGGATAAGTAGGGGTACTTTTCACTGTAAAAGTTCCTGTTATGTAGTCGATCGTGTTTCTGTAATAACCAACTAATGAGTGCCCCCCGGCGGCAAGGTCCACTTTCAAAGTGTAAGTTCCACTATCAGTGAAAAACCCTTTAATTCCATCAATATCGCTAGATACCTCCGCGATTAAAGTAAGAATCTTTGCATTAAGAGTTGAAGGTTGACCGATAACAGCAGTATCAAGGTCATTTATTGTACCGTCCGACAAAACAATTCTATCCACATCTCCATTAGATATATTCTTTGTTAAAGTTACCGAATCCTCGGTATATTTAACGATAATTTCTGAATCAGCTGGAACTTCCCATGTCTGTGTTGCTGTTCTCTGGCCTGGGTTATCCTCATTTCCCTCTGCGGAGGTAACAGTTAAATCAAATTCAATGGAGAAATAGCCCTCTCCTGGATCAACGGTAGTGTCATTACCTTGATATAGAAACAGCTTCACCGGGACTGTAGCGGAAATTGAATCATCGGGGTTGTACCAAACATTGGCAGAAACGGGGGTTCCATTAATTCCATTTTCGATAAAGTTGTGAATATTTTCTAAATCAAGAGAAGCACCATTGATAGAAAAATCCATTGTTTTAGAGGCTGCATCATATGTAGGGTAAACCGGAATTTTAATTTGATCACTTCCAGAATAGTCTATTACTTCAATTAGCGAATTCGAAATTCTACCTAAAACACCTGCGTTCACTGGCGCGCTATCACCATAAATACTTGATGAGAAAGCTGACTCCGCACTAACTCTATTATAAAAAGCTGTTCTAGCTGATTGCCCATAAAGTCTATCATTAGAGCCTGAAGCATAGTCCCAGAACATATCATTTCTAGGGTTTGTTCCAACTTCAAAGTATGCGTTAGTAGCGCTATCTTTATGATAAACATACAGAACATAATCTCCCCCATTGAGCATTCGACGAATCTTATCAACATCCGCCAGCGTCCTGGGCAAGGCCGCTATTTCTTTGATCACTGCCGTGGGGTCAATATTTATCCTATTGGTTATAAAGTCATAAGGAAAATTCTCAGAAATGCCTGAGCGATTAATATCATGTACGTAATACCTCATTTCCAAACTATTTCCAGCCACATTGTCTATAAACGTTTGAGTGTTCAAAATTGGAAAATAGTAATGTCTTACCAAATCACAGTCAGCTTTTTGATATCCTTGCGAGTATGATGAGTACTGAAATTCTGTTTTAGTTCCAGCGATTACGGAATTTTGGAATCTGATTTGATTGTCTGCTTGGCATTCCCTATCCCTATTGTTTTTGTCTCTCCAATTCGCTGAATTATTTCTCCATGTTCTGCTGTCGCTCGCATTAACATACAAGGTACCGGAGGTAACATTTATGTCATTAAAATCAATGTCGCTATTGAAAAAGTCGGATGTTTGTTGGTATGAGGTTGAAGCATTTGAAATGTTCTTTAACGACAAGTCAGTAATGCTACAGAGCTCTGTATCTGCCTCTGAACAATCAGCTCTAGATAAAACGCCACTATCTGAAATAAATGCACCACTAGCCTCTAACTTCTCTTCTTGATACCAACCGGCAGCGTTAGCATCTGTCCTATACACACTTTTAAAATCCAATGGTAATTTCTCGTAAGAGGATTCTCCAAAGATAATAGCTAGGGCTGATTCTGAAAGTGAAACATTGGCACGTATGTCTTTCCCAAACTTACTCGTCAATCCATCTGATACTTGATTATCAATTTTTTGAAGATATGGAAGGAGTTTTGCTATATTTTGCGCCGCCGTCTCATTTACTTTTACACCGGATGATGCAATGAAATCAGACGTTAAGTCTGTAAATGAAATTCCAAAACTATTACTTATTGATAGCTTTAAGGAATCAATCCTTGATGAAATTGTACTTGCGACATCATCACCAGACGAGGAACACCCCTCATCGACCGTTAAGTCCTCTTTTAAATTGGATTTTGCATTTAGTATGGCTTCAGAAAATAAAGAGGTAAAAGGCGAAATAACAATTGAAGATGCACCCGTATCATCTATCGACGGCAAGATCATCTGATAGGCTTGCGTTACTTCACCTAGCGTAGAGTCAACCGCCCCTACCGGAACATTTGCTATAATGGGCCGCGCCTTTAAACAGGAGGCTATCGAGGAATCTACTGATATCGAAAACTCTCCATTGGAATCTGTTGTTGCACCGTACTCACCCGCATCTTGTTGAAAATTAAAATTTTGATCGATAAATATATTGGCGCCGGACACATATCCGTCGATGACTTTTCCACTAAAAGTTTCAGCGTCCACAGCGCTACTTAATTGCAGTAGGTATTCTTCTATCTCAGCGGTGCTGGAACGCTGAGCATCATCGGAAATTACGCCTGTGGTCAGCGGTTCTCCAGTCAATCCAAAAAGGTACCGTAAAATAATTAAGCCATCGCTAAGAGCATCCACACTCCCATCTTGATCAATATCGAGATTATCCCCCAAGGAAGAAATGCGAGCTTCAACGTCATCCGATTCTGTATAAACAGAATTATCTCCTATGGCTCCCTGAGTCAATTGATCTGCAGACAGCCCAAACATATCCCGTAATAACAACAACCCATCAGTTAAAGCGTCAAGTTCGCCATTACCGTCAATATCTAAAGATCCATCCGAACTAGATAATACAGAAGCAGCGCGCGCGTCGTTGTCCGTAGTTGAGCCAACAGAGCCTGAACAAAGGCCAACAAAAAGCATTAGTGCCAAGGCATTATGCGCGAAGGATCTTGGCTTGTTAGATTGCGTCATATGCTCCACCCTGTTATGTGTTCGAAGGTTAATCAATTATGACTAGGGTAAGATAGTAACATTGTTTAATCAAGGCAATACCCATGGATATACAAAACTAAAAAAATCTCCCGCACCTGCGTGCGAGGGATTCATTTTTGGTGGAGCCTAGCGGGATCGAACCGCTGACCTCAACACTGCCAGACCTGTGCGGACATAAACTAAGCCATTTATTTATATAGGCAATATTATTTTTACTTATACTTGCGCTGCATCACTTGCACGCAATACACTTTTAAATAGCCACCTAGATCCAGTGACTACTTAAAGCGCAGGCATTAAGGTTTCTAAGTGAGCCTCAATGTCCTCTGCCGTCTCTCTAGTAGCATCAATTGCAACCACACCATTAATCAGAGTTTCCCCCTGTAAACCAAACAGATACCTGAGAATAAGCAGTCCATCTGTAAGTGCATCAATATAACCGTTTCCATCGATATCCGAAAGATCACCTAAAGTCTCAATACGAAATTCAATATCCACTGATTCAGTGTAGATGGCATCAGAGGCAATAGTACCTGTTACTAATGCACTTCCATCTAAACCAAACATACCTCGAAGAAGAAGAAGTCCGTCAGTTAGGGCGTCGTATTGGCCATTGCCATCAATATCTAAGGATCCAGAAGGTGGCGTGCCGGAAAGAAATTCATTGAGATTTGTTATGCCATCTCCATCCTCATCCATTGCCGCATCGTTCGGGTCGTTAGGATTAAGGTTGTAACGAGCCTCCCATGCGTCAGGCATCCCATCACCATCCGAATCAGCAGAATAAAGGTTATTCTCTGGATAAACATCATTATTATTAGCGACTCCGTCATTATCCGAATCATTCGTTGGGTCTAAGGGCGCGGTATCATTATTATTAGCGACGCCATCATCGTCTGAATCATTCGTTGGATCTAAAGGCGCAGCATCAATATTATTTGCAACACCGTCATCATCTGAATCATTCGTTGGGTCTAAGGGCGCGGTATCATTATTATTAGCGACGCCGTCATCGTCTGAATCATTTGTTGGATCTAAAGGCGCAGCATCAATATTATTTGCAACACCGTCATCATCTGAATCATTCGTTGGGTCTATCGGCTCAGTATCATTCGTATCATCAACGCCATCGTTGTCATCATCAAGATCTGCATTATTACCGATACCATCTAAATCAGTATCATCAGTTTCAGAGGCATCCAATGGAAAAGCATCCGAATCATCTTCAAGACCATCACCATCATCATCATCATCAGCTGACATCCCTAAGTTAGCGCATGCTGTATCGCATTCATTAGGCAATCCATCTGAATCAGTATCTGTTAAATCACCAAGAGCTATTAGAGGAAAAGCATCAGCACTATCGTCAACACCATCGCCATCATCATCAAGATCTGCATTATTACCAATACCATCTAGATCAGTATCTGTTGTTTCAGATGCATCTAGCGGGAAAGGATCAGCAACGTCAGAGACTCCATCACCATCATCATCATCATCAGCTGACATTCCTAAGTTAGCGCATGCTATATCGCATTCATTAGGCCATCCATCTGAGTCAGTATCTGTTAAATCACCAAGAGCTATTAGAGGAAAAGCATCAGCACTATCGACAACACCATCACCATCATCATCATCATCTAGCAAAGTTCCAGCCTCAGTGGCACTCGGAAATATCGCTTGCTGAATATCAATTGTCGCTGAGCTGCCACCATCACCCCAGCTATCTAGTAGCTGAACTGTAACCTGGTCGACCCCTGATACAATCCATCCATTAGTGCAGACATAAGACCCACCATTAATGAGAATACTGCATTCACTGGGATAATTATCTAAACTGAATGTAATCAATGCTCTTTGCTCATCACCAAGTGCGAACGAAACAATAGCTCCCTCAAATTCGCTTACAGAGGTAATCAAGCTGTTTAATGTAGTATAAGAAGACGCCGTGGACAAAGAAAAATAATCAGCAAGGCCATCGCCATCAGTGTCTATCCATGCATCCTTATCTAAAGGAAAAGCGTCTGAATTATCTTCAACACCATCACCATCATCATCGGCATCCGAGTTGTTGCCGATGCCATCTAAATCAGTGTCCACCGTTTCAGAAGCATCTAGTGGTAAAGCATCCAAGTCATCTTCAACACCATCGCCATCATCATCAAGATCTGCATTATTACCAATACCATCTAGATCAGTATCTATTGTTTCGGATGCATCTAGCGGGAAAGCATCAGCAACGTCAGAAACTCCATCACCATCATCATCATCATCAGCTGACATCCCTAAGTTAACACATGCTGTATCGCATTCATTAGGCAGCCCATCTGAGTCAGTATCTGTTAAATCACCAAGAGCTATTAGAGGAAAAGCATCAGCACTATCGTCAACACCATCGCCATCATCATCAAGATCTGCATTATTACCAATACCATCTAGATCAGTATCTGTTGTTTCAGATGCATCTAGCGGGAAAGGATCAGCAACGTCAGAGACTCCATCACCATCATCATCATCATCAGCTGACATTCCTAAGTTAGCGCATGCTATATCGCATTCATTAGGCCATCCATCTGAGTCAGTATCTGTTAAATCACCAAGAGCTATTAGAGGAAAAGCATCAGCACTATCGACAACACCATCACCATCATCATCAAGATCTGCATTATTACCGACACCATCTAGATCAGTATCTGTTGTTTCAGATGCATCCAATGGGAAAGCATCGATACTATCAGAAACTCCATCACCATCATCATCAGCATCCGAATTATCACCGATACCATCTAGATCTGTATCTGTAGTTTCAGATGCATCCAACGGGAAGGCATCAGAAACGTCAGCAACGCCGTCACCATCGTCATCGTCGTCCAAATAGTTTAGTGTCCCATCACCGTCTGTATCAGCATCAGTTTGAGTAATGACAACTTCTCTAGCTACTTTCGTGACATTTCCTTCACTATCAGTTACTGAATATATTTGCTGTAAATCATAGTCTACAGAGTCGCCGTTTTCGACCGTTATTGCCGAGCTAATATCGCCATCTTCTCTATCCAATGCAGTCGCCATGTCAGCGACTAAATAAGCATCTGAGATATAAATAGGGTTATCACCTAAAATCGTTATAACTGGTGGTAGTCCATTAGAAATCGCACTAACTTGTAGTCCTACAACACTCAATGATTTTGCTGCGTCAGCGCCATTATAATTATTCGTATGATCTACCCCACACGGCTGATTATCCGATCCACAGGCTAATTTTGGGGATGAAAAGCGGTTGCCCCAAGGGGGATTACCAAAATATGTCGCATAAGCCATTATCGTTACAAAATTATTGTCAACGCCATAACCCCGTGACCATGGAAAAGATGAACCCGAGGCAATTACACCGTCTTGTTCCAAAGAATGTGATAGCCCCATTATGTGGCCGATCTCATGTGCTAATGTCGTCGCAGGATTGTTGATACCTACAGTACCTAAATTCATTCCTTCGTCGTACAAGGTCTTGTAGTTCATAACTCCATGTAAATTATTGCCATTTATCCACGCTAAGCCTCCAATTCCAAGACGGCTGGTCGTACTGTAGTGAATAAACAAGTCCGGCTTGCGACTTAACACAGAGTCTAGGCCAGAGAAAGGAGCTGTTCTATTTTGCATACGATCATTCACGGCGGAAGCGCTATAATTATCGGATCCTATGTCGTACACACCAACATTTTTGATTTCAAGGGCTACACCTGAATCTTTAAATGCGGCGTTAGCTACAGCAACATGGTGGGCAAGAGTGGCCTCCAGATTTTCACCGCCTAAATCATCGCCTTGCGCATTAGAACCAACGGTAAAAGCCACCTCAATGACATGACTCCCAAATGTATTTGCCTGCGCAACGTCCGATCCAAGAATTCTTTCGTTAAAATCTGAAAGTCCGTCCCCATCCGCGTCTTTTAAAGTATCAACATTTGTCCAAAAATCAGAGTAGCTAGTAGAGGCACGACCAGAATTCTCAAAATTTATTTCTTCCTCATTGAATCTCCTCCTACTACTGCCATATTGGAGCTCAAGAAATGCGGGGCCCTCGCTTACCAAATATAAAGGAACTTCAAGCTCAACTGACACTGGAGAGTTAGAAAACTCTAAAGAGAGATTTTTCCTTCCAACCACTGGGTATGAACCGCTGCTTCTTCCATGATTCGCAACAATATCTAAATTACCTGACGAATTTGACTGCGCATGAAAGGCTACTGACAGGTTTACAGTCGCACTTCCACCATTAGTCCTCTCTATAGTGCATGGGCACACAATGCTTACGTGGCTCGACGCCTTAAGGTCACCTGAAAATATCAAGCATATCAAGCAGGTCAGAATTAAAATACTTTTAACTGTTGGTAACACCACAGAGATATTAACTCCTTCCTCTGGAGGGTTAGCAACGCTCATTGGGATTCACCAAAATACATATCGTCGCCTAAGTTAAGCTCTCTCGCCCGATCAACGAAACCTATAAAATTAACTCCAACATACTCATACGTATCTGTACTTGTCGTTAATAAAATATTAGTCAACTTGTCTGTTACTGTAATCACTGAAGTAAAGCCTGGCTCGCTAGAGGCTGTTAAAAGAGTATATGAGGGCGTCACTCTTTTGCTTATAACAGCTAGAACAATTGGGATTTGATCATTATAAGCATTAGCCTGAACTGAAAATTTTTGACCAACCATCAGACCAAAAAAATCAGCACGATCATTTATTACAAGCAGCTCATCTGTTGCTAGAACTGCCTCTATCGCCGTCGTCCCGACAGTTGGGGCAGTTTCATTTTTGTCTTGTAAGTCTACTATTTGTATTGGAAAAGAACTGGAGTTGTTAGACTCGTTAAGTAAAAAATAGGAAACAGTAATAATCGTAAAAACAATTGCCGCTAGCTTCAGGCGCCCCATTTGAATATCTCTTTTTAGCTCATCTCAACAAAGTGAAAAGTAACAGTTACATGTTAGAAGATCACTTTTCAACTGCAACCCAGCTTAAACTGTTACCTGGACGGTCTTAGACTAAATTAGAATCCTTGGCTAATCAACTAAACATTTACGCATAGCATAACTGATGGACTACTAATATTTAAATGAGGAACAAAAAAATCCCCCGCACTTGCGTGCGACGGATTCATTTTTGGTGGAGCCTAGCGGGATCGAACCGCTGACCTCAACACTGCCAGTGTTGCGCTCTCCCAGCTGAGCTAAGGCCCCAAACAGACGCGCATGA
>Ga0206129_10007534_pt1 | contig 10703 bp, 10 predicted proteins | sample Helgoland_Spring_8_FD_148616 | JGI IMG/M metagenome (GOLD analysis project Ga0206129, IMG submission 148616) | Pelagic subsurface seawater microbial communities from Kabeltonne, Helgoland, North Sea - Helgoland_Spring_Bloom_20160502_2 | ecosystem: Environmental > Aquatic > Marine > Epipelagic ...
TAAATCTGCCGTTGCCATTGTATGTGCTTCCTTATTTCATATGCCGCAGAGCGCAGCAATCGGTTCGCATGTTCCTATTTCATTCCTTAGTGAGATCAAAAAGAGAACAAATCAAGTTAAATCTTCGCTCTGGTAGATTGGCTAGGAACGGTTAAGAATGCGTATAAAGTTTGAAAGAATGTAAGAGATATTGATATACTCTTGTTTTGGAAGGAAAAATTGGCTCTCCTGTCTGTTCCAAAGACAGGAACGACGGCGATCGAAGCCGCCTTAGCGCACAAAGCGTCAATGAGCGTGTCAGACCCTCCCGAGTTGAAACACGCGCCCGTCTATCGCTATAATCGCTTCTTTAGGCCCATGTTCGAAAAAGCCTGCAAGGCAGAAATGGAGACATTCGCCATGATGCAGGAGCCTATCAGCTGGCTTGGAAGTTGGTACAAGTACCGCCAGCGCCCTTTCTTGTACGGCTCCCCCAAATCCACGGCACAGATCAGTTTGATGAATTCGTTTTGGCCTATATGAGGGGCGATACGCCACAATTTGCGAATGTCGGTTCACAGGCGCGCTTTCTAGAGCCGCGCCCCAATGGAACCAAGATTGATCATCGTTTCCGGTATGAAGATGTCGAAGGTTGGCGCGGTTTTTTGCAAGGTCGTTTCGCTCAAGAGATTACTTTTGAGCGTTTGAATGTTTCTTCGGGACCTGCGCCTAAGCTGTTACAAAAAACCGAACAGCGTTTTCGTCGCAAAATGGCTGAAGAGTTTGAGCTTTGGGATAGTATTCAAACGTCGAGCTGACTTTGCACAGTTGATGTGAGCTCAGCCAAGGAAAATGGTTTAGGCAGAAAGACTGATTTGAGAAATTTGGGGTTTTTGCCCTAAAATGCACCCTCTGCATATCCTGAAACCAAAACGACATTCACATTCGGAAGCACGATCAATGCCTCTTGCCCCCATGTAGGCCCATCCATCCCAGCTGGGATAACGTCCGTGACAAAAACATCAACGTGCAACGCCGTTTCTTTATGCAATTCCAGCGCTTTTTCAGCGGACTCAGCTTCGATTACGGTAAAGCCGCGTACACTCAAAGCGTGCGTTGCGAAGGCCCTTACAGGCGCTTCATCTTCCACCAACAGTACAACGCCGCTGCAAAGTTCTTTAGATGGTGCAAGACGTTCATAAGAAGACTTTGTTTTGATTGGGTCTTCTTTATCGCTTGCCGGGAAAAGAAGTGAAAAACAAGTTCCATCCCCCGGTTTGCTGTTAGCGAAAATAAAACCGCCGGTTTTCTTGACGATGCCATAAGCTGTCGACAGCCATCGGCCCGTTCCTTCGCCGACACGTTTGGTCTTATAGAAAGGTTCAAATATTTTTTGAAGAGACTCTTCATCGATACCAATCCTCTCGTCTTTGACGCGGACCAAGATATAATCACCGACTGGCACTGTAACGCGGTCACGTTTCAGTGGCGTGCTGAGGGTCATGCTTTCGGTCTGAATGGTTAGGTCCCCGCCATCTGGCATCGCATCGCGCGCGTTTACGACAAGGTTCATAATCACTTGTTCAAGTTGGCGCTTGTCCGCGCGCACCGCACGCGAAACTGGATCATGTGTTAACGTTAATGTGACCGTTTCACCGAAAAGTCTGTTGATAAAATGCGTCAAATCAGACAGCGTATTTCGCAAATCAAGATGCTCGAGCTAAAGCGTTTTTTTTCGCGAAAAAACTAAGAGTTGACTAACCAAGCCAGCTGCACGATTCGCGTTCTGATGGACTTGCATTAAGTCAGCGTAATCCTGATCCCCCAGGTCGTGGCGGAGCAGCATTAGATCGCAATGGCCGGAAATGACTGTCAGCAGGTTGTTAAAAACATGCGCCACACCACCTGCCAATTGTCCAATGGCCTGCATTTTTGACTTTGCACAAATTACGCTTCTAGTGACTTTAACTTGGTCGCATCAGTAAGGATCGCGACCACACTAGGATCGGGTTGGCTGTTTATGCGCTTCAGGGCCACTTGAACAAAGGTCTCTGCCTTCGCACCTTGGGCGCATAAGAATTCTGCATCAATAGTCGAATGTGCATTATTTGCCTTTTCGATCCAATCTTCAACTAGCACGCGATGGCCATCAAAAATTTCGCCTAAACTGCGTCCTTTCAAGTTCGAATATCCAAGAAGCGTAGGCGCAGAGGTGTTTGCATGTTCAATCGTGCCATTGAAACTGAGCTGGAGTAGCAGGATAGGAAGATCTTTCAACGCATAGTTTTTGGTTTCTATATCGTCTGCAACCGGGGTCATGATGATATGTGAGCGGTCTGCTTGAAGGTGCTGAATATTAGTGTGACACGCATAACCCCATCCGTAGTTTGAAGAGTTTACAGAGTTCGGTTCATCGGCATTCCCGAGGTAAAAAGCTGATCTATTGACCCAATTCTCTTACTATTTAGGACTTTGCATTTTTGTTCATAAACAAGATTGTGCCTTTGCGCGCGACCGTCAGATGGCAACGTCGTATTGTTCCACACTAGGATTGCTGTCTATTAGTGCTAAACGCCAAAGTTGATTGTTCCCTAAGGTCTGTACGTGTACGTCCAAGCGACCCGTCAAGCCAATCAGGCGCTCGGTGAAACGACCTTGATCCTGCGCATGCTGAGACAATCGTCGCGCTATTGCCGATGCATTGGGGAGATGGTCTTCCAAAAAAAGCCGCTATCGAAGGTGCGAATTGGATAGTCCTCCCAGCTGCCTGTTTAGCGCTCCTGTTTTGCCATAAGATATCCCCATTGAGCGCTGACACAAATGTCGGAAGCAAGTCATCTGTACAAAGCTCTTCAATATACGAAAGGTCAATGTGTTCCTGGACCACTAATTCTGGCCCTTGGACGATCCGAGAGATCAAAAAGAATATCAGAACGCAGGCACATGCACCGAAAGACAAAGTCAAAAACCGTTCTTGAGAAACCAATGCAAAAACGCAAAACGCTACTGCCAAGATAAAAAGCCTTGCATGATATGCCTCTGATAAGCGCGCGATCTTTTGAGACCAACTCTGCGTTAGCGCTGTGTCTGCCAAAGAAACCTCCTAAAACTCGCTGCGTATGTCTCTAAAATAAAAACATTAACACTAGTTTAAGAATAGCATTTAGCAGTTTATAGATGGGCAACTAAGCCTTAAGCTGCAACACGCAGACGAAAAAGCCGTCGCACCCGTCCGCTGGCGTCCAATTATGCTGTGATTTTCTTTCGAAGTTCGGGTGCTTTTCCAACAAGCGCCTTACCTGATCTTCATTTTCTTCAGCGAAAAGAGAGCAAGTCGCATACACCAGATACCCCATCGGAGCCACTAATTTTTGCGCTTCGCACAGAATTTCAAACTGTAAATCAAGGAGTTCGTTGAGTTTTTTAGGTGTAATACGCCACTTGGCATCCGGACTACGACGCCAAGACCCGGACCCGGAACACGGCGCATCGCACAGAACCAAATCGAATGGAGCGTGTTTAGGTAAATCTTCAGATGCGAGACAGGGTATTGTAACTCCTGCTCTTTCAGCACGTTTCGAGATGTCGGCCATCCGCGCGACACTGATATCATGCGCGAAGACCTTTGCATCAGACATATCGCTGATTGTAAGGGATTTGCCACCGCCACCGGCGCAATAGTCGAGAACGGTTTTACAATTTGCCAAAGGCAGCACGCCAACAAGCGCCTGACTGCCAGCATCCTGCAATTCTATTATTCCGTCGAGATAGGTTTGCGAACGCGCAATTTTACGGGCGTTTTGTTTCAGGCGTAGCGCAGCAGGAGCGAGCGAACATGCTTCAGCTTCAATCTCCTCAGCGTGCAACTGCTCTTGCGCCTGAGAAACCGTTGCGCGGCGCAAATTAACCCGAACATCAACGGGTGCGCGAGATTTCAACGCTTCGGAGATTTTTCGTGCATTTTGAGGGTGAGACGAAGATAGCTTATCGCGGCACCAATCTTGTAAGTCCCAAAAATAAGAAGCACCTTCAGCACCATTCACCTCACCGGACAAGGTATTAGAAAGACGCGCTTTTTCTTCCTCACTCAACTCATAAGGCGCATGCCCAACACCATTGAATAACGCGTCAAACTCGAGATCGTCGTGAAACTGAACGAGCCCGATTATCACAGAGCGTCCCGTCAAACCGCCACCTATGTAAGCATAAGTATCGCGTCGCCGAAGCACATCAAACACGTGATCGCGAACTGCTGCCCGATCCTTGGATCCTGCAAACCGCGACCGACGCGCCCATCCTGTCAGCGCCTTTTCCGCGGGCATGCCGTCAAAAATAAGATCAAGGCATTCAATTGCTGCCGAAATTCGCGCACCTGGCGTCATAAAAAACGCCTATCCAATGCGATAATTCGGCGACTCGCGGGTGATTTGGACATCATGCACATGGCTTTCTTTCAAGCCAGCCCCTGTGATCTTCACGAAGGAGCAGTTTTTACGCATGTCTTCAATCGTCCCACAGCCAGTGTAGCCCATCGCTGCACGTAAACCACCAACCAATTGATGCACGACCGCGCTTGCCGATCCCTTATAAGGAACCTGTCCCTCGATCCCTTCGGGCACCAACTTATCGCTCGCTGCATCCTTTTGAAAATAACGATCCGCAGAGCCACGTGCCATCGCACCTAGACTGCCCATACCGCGATAGCTTTTGAAGCTACGACCTTGATAAAGAATAACTTCTCCCGGGCTTTCATCGGTGCCTGCGATCATTGATCCAACCATAGCGCAGGACGCACCAGCGGCGATGGCCTTGGCAAAATCGCCTGAAAACTTGATGCCACCATCCGCAATGACCGGCACGTTCCCAGCGGCAGCAGCGCAATCCATGATCGCGCTGAGCTGGGGCATGCCGACGCCTGCGACCATCCGCGTGGTACAGATGGAACCTGGGCCGATCCCCACCTTGATAGAATCCGCACCCGCATCAATCAAAGCGCGCGTCGCTTCGCCCGTAACCACGTTACCGACAACGACCTGCACCTCGTTCGAGAGATTTTTGGCGCGTGTCACCGCTTCCGCGACAGAGGCGGCATGACCATGCGCCGTGTCGATCACGATCATATCGACACCTGCATCCACCAAAGCAGCAGAACGTTCAAACCCAGCGTCCCCTACAGTCGTTGCAGCAGCGACGCGCAAGCGACCTAGGGCGTCTTTACATGCGGTTGGATTCAACACCGCTTGCTCCGTATCCTTGAGCGTGAGCAAACCAGTTAGCTTGCCCGCGCCATCGGTCACCAACAGCTTTTCGATGCGGCGCGCTTTCATCAGGCTTTTCGCCTCTTCCAGCTCTGCAGGTTCTTGCAAAATCGCCAAATCATCCGAGGTCATCATATATTTCACAGGCGTTGCATCATCCGACGCAAACCGCATATCACGGTTGGTTACGATGCCAAGCACGCGGCCCTTATCATCGACTACTGGAAATCCTGTGACCCGGTAGCGCTCTTGCAGCGCTTTGGCATCAGCAAGCGTTTGATCTGGCGTCAATGTAATCGGATTATAAACGATGCCGCTCTCAAACCGTTTGACGCGACGCACCTGGCGCGCCTGTTCTTCCACGTCGAGATTGCGGTGAATAACCCCCATACCGCCGGCTTGCGCTATGGAAATCGCCATCCGGTTTTCTGTCACCGTGTCCATCGCAGAACTAAGCAACGGGATGTTCAAAGCAATTGATTGGGTCACAAATGTGCGCGTATCAGCGGTACTGGGCATCACACTTGAAGCCGCAGGAACCAGTAGCACATCATCAAAAGTAAGGGCCTCGCGAATCTCCATCAGAGTTCTCCTTGGGAGGGACGTTTGGCAATTTTCTATTTCACGGCTTTGGAAGAATGGAAAGAGGCTTGAGCTGCTTTATGCAGTTGCAGCACCGGTTTTTGCGGCCAACGTCCCAGTCGACCACATCACAAACACGCGGATCACGACAAATGGTGTAAGGCAACTGATCAGGAGAAGCGGCAGTAGCGCTACCCAAGCGAACGCTGCAACCTGTGCACTAATGGTGAAAAGCGCGACGCTTAAGGCGGCTACAGGAAAAGTGAACGCACCCCAGAGTGGTGAAAATCCAGCGCCCGTGAGGTAGCGCACCGAACTGAGCAACAATCCTGCGGCCCCAATCGCTAATGTCGCAAACAGTAAGGACATGAATGAGTAACCAAGTAGGCTGCAAACAATCGCGAACAGGCTGACAGGGGCAAGGTGAATCGCCAACATGGGTCGTAGTGGTACCGGCGTTTCCGAATTGCTCATTTGCAAAAGGCTCACCGAGTAAATCACCACCGAAGTAAGTACTGTGAGCAGCAAGATTGTGCGCGCCAGTCCGAGATATCCTAGAGGCACCGCCGCCAAGCAGGCCACGATAAAGCCAACAAAACTGAGGTGCCAAGCCGGCGAAACGATCAAACCATCTGGGGTGCGAAGCATGATGATCAACGCGAACAATGTTGTAATGCAGTGAATTGGCAATGCTAGTAAAAGCGCGGTGCTGGCGACTGTTGGTGAGATCGGGGCCAATGTCGCGGCAAAAAGAAAGACGCTAAGTGACAGCGCAGAAACGCCTGCGCGCCCCGGAACAGTCGCCATATCGTTCAAAACCACGACGGGTCGGTAGCTGGTTTTAGAAAGGTATGACGACAAGACAAAAAGCTCGAGAATACAAGCAATGCCCAAAATAATATAGCCAAACCAAGGCGTTACGGAAAAAGGCGCATAGTCACTGGCAGCACGCCACGCGAGCCCGAGTCCAAACAACCCCATCATCGATGGAAACAGCGCTGGAGGCGTACGACGCCAGAATTCCAGAGGGGCGCCAGCCTGTTTGGGTTCGGGCGCTTGGCTCGACATCTATCTATTCCTTGGTGCTTTGAATGGAGCGCTCAAAAAGTCTAGCACATGCTTAACAACAGCGTGAGCGTGTGGAAAGTCCTTGGCACAAAACTTCTGAGCGAGCAGCACAGTTTCGTGAAATCCTGAAAAACGACGCGGTTCATGTTCTTTATGACGTTTGTGCGCTTTTCCACGCGCGTGTGTCGGCTTAAGGTAAGCAAATCAGACCTTTATCCGCAGGTGCAAAACATGTCCAGTGATCCTCTTGTCGTCTTCACGCCGTCTGGCAAACGTGGCCATTTTTCTGTTGGAACCCCTGTTCTCACGGCTGCGCGCCAGCTTGGTGTCGATCTCGACAGTGTTTGTGGTGGACGCGGGATTTGTTCCAAATGCCAGATCACGCCGTCCTTTGGTGAGTTTTCTAAACACGGCCTCACCGCGACCGAAGATGCCTTGTCTGAATGGAACGCTGTGGAGCAACGCTATGACGACAAGCGAGGTCTAAAGAAAGGGCGCCGCCTTGGCTGTCAGGCGACGGTTCAGGGGGACATCGTCATCGACGTGCCCGAGGAAAGCCAGGTCCACAAACAAGTGATCCGCAAGGCCGCCTCAAATCGCGTGATCACCATGGATCCCGCAACAAAGCTCTATTTCATTGAGGTGGCAGAACCCGATATGCACACGCCGACGGGCGATCTTGAACGCGTTGCGCGCGCGCTTCAAGAGCAGTGGGAAATCAAGGACGTGCGCGCCGCCCTACCCGTTCTGAGCAAACTGCAACCCGCTTTGCGCAAAGGTAAATGGCAGATCACGGTCGCGTTATACAAAGGCCATGATGAAAGTCATTCGCGTATCCTTGATGTTTGGCCCAGTCTCTATGAGGGCGGTATTTACGGTCTTGCGATTGATCTTGGCTCCACCACGATTGCCGCGCATTTGTGTGATTTGGTAACAGGCGAAGTCATGGCCTCATCCGGCTTGATGAACCCTCAAATCCGCTTTGGCGAAGACCTGATGAGCCGCGTGTCTTATGTGATGATGAACCCCGGTGGGGACGTTGAGATGACAACGGCTGTGCGAACGGCGATCAATGGGTTGACCGAAAGCATTGCGATTGAAGCAAACATTGATCCTAATACGATCTTTGAGACGGTTTTCGTGTGTAATCCAGTTATGCACCACCTGCTTTTGGGAATCGATCCCGTCGAACTGGGCCAAGCGCCTTTCGCACTCGCCACCTCCGGCTCAATGAGCTTGGACGCGCGCGAAATGGATCTGCATGCGATGAACGACAACGCGCGGATCTACATTCTACCCTGTATTGCGGGCCATGTGGGTGCCGATGCCGCCGCCGTCGCTCTGTCCGAAGAACCCGGCAAATCCAGAGACTTGGTACTAGTTGTTGATGTGGGTACGAACGCGGAAATCTTGCTCGGTGACGAAAGCCGTGTGCTGGCCTGTTCCTCCCCCACAGGCCCCGCATTTGAGGGCGCACAGATTAGCTCCGGCCAACGCGCCGCCCCCGGCGCGATTGAGCGATTGGAGATAAATACAGACACCAAAGAGCCACGCTTTCGCGTAATCGGATCGGACATTTGGTCTGATGAGGACGGCTTTGATGTGGCAACTGCAACGACTGGGATTACTGGAATCTGCGGCTCTGGCATCATCGAGGCAGTCGCAGAAATGCGCATTGCAGGTTTGGTCGATGACAGCGGTTTGATAGGCTCTGCCAAGCAAACTGGCACGGCGCGCTCTATCCCAGAAGGACGCACTCATGCCTACGTAATTCACGATTCCACTGCTGATGGCGGGCCGCTGATTTCTGTGACCCAAGGCGACATACGCGCGATTCAGCTCGCCAAATCAGCACTTTACGCAGGCGCGCGGTTGTTGATGGATGAGCGCGGAGTGGAAACTGTGGGCCGTGTGGTGCTTGCGGGTGCTTTTGGTGCGCATATTTCCCCAAAACATGCCATGGTGCTTGGCATGATCCCTGATGCCCCACTCGACAAAGTGACCAGCGCGGGCAATGCTGCGGGAACTGGTGCGCGGATAGCCTTGTGCAACGTCACTTCGCGCGCAGAAATTGAGAAAACTGTCGGTGAAATCACCAAGGTCGAAACCGCAATCGAACCAAAATTCCAAGAGCATTTCGTTAACGCCAGCGCGATCCCACACAAAACGGACCCTTTCCCAGAATTGGCGAAGATCACAACATTGCCCAACGTAAGCTTTAACACAGGTGGTGGTGCCAGTGTGGGCGGTGAACGGCGGCGCAAGCGTAGGGGTTAAGCGCCCTTGACCACACCGCACCCCGCGCGTATTTCGAGAATACGCGGGTATGGTGAAAAGGTATCACGGCAGCTTCCCAAGCTTTAGTTACGGGTTCAATTCCCGTTACCCGCTCCAGATTTCTGCCTATTTCGCATAGGAATGTTAGCACGGTTTGATGCTTCGCACTTTTATAATCTCTGCACTGTTCCTTGCGCTTGGCGCTTTGGGCGGTTGGATTTTCGCGTTTTTCCCTGTGCCGTTGCCCCACATGCTCGGCTCTATGGCCGCGAGCGCTTTGGCGGTAGCTTTTTTGCCAAGCATAATAACGCAGGACTTCAAACCACCTATTCATCTGCGCACACCGTTCATTGCGAGCATAGGCTTGCTGATCGGAGCACAGGTTCACCTTGAAACACTTTCGTCATGGCAACCGATCGCAATCATTGTGCTGATTGTCACCCTATTCACCCCTATTGCACACTGGCTAAACTATCGCTTCATGCGGCGTTTTGGCGGATATGACGTCCCCACAGCTTTTTTCTGCGCAGCACCCGGTGGCTTGATCGAAGCCCTGACCTTAGGCGAGCGCGCAGGCGCGAAAGCTGCGATCTTAACAGTTCAACAGTTTCTTCGGATCGTTTTGGTGGTCATGCTTATCCCGCTGTTGATGTCGATTTGGGTCGGTCATCCTGTTGGCAGCGCGGCGGGCCTGAGCCAGTTCTCGCATGCGGCCAGCAGCCCGCTTTGGCAGATCGTCGCTGCTGGAGCCGTTGGCTACGCGCTTGGTCTCATGTTGCGTATCCCCGCAGGACAACTCACGGGGCCAATGATTTTTGCAGGGCTTTTGACGTCCACGGGTTGGCTACCACTGACGCTGCCGAATTGGTTGATCATCCTCGCACAGATCGTCATTGGCACGACACTTGGGTTACGCTTCAACGGGTTAAGCGGCGCGATTATGCAGCGGGGTTTGATCCTTGCGCTTGGTTCTGCGGTAATGATGCTTGCACTTGGGGCCGTGTTGGCCCTCCTCATCACTTCGCTAGCAGATGTGAGCTTGAGTGCCGCTTGGCTAAGCCTCGCTCCAGGCGGTGTCAATGAGATGTCGCTCGTCGCGCTCAGCATTGCAGCAGATCCCGCACTTGTGACGCTTGCGCATGTTTACCGCATTGCGCTGACCGTCATGATCATGAGCGCGTGGTATCCACGTCTTAGCCGCCCGCTTTCTCCTCAAGCATAAGCCATTCTTCTTCCGCGTCGCTGAGGGCTGAATGTCGCTCGACCAAAGCGTCGCTGGCTTTGGCAAATTTCACAGGTTCATCTGTGAAGAGGTTGGGATCACTCATAAATTCTTCGAGCTTGGCAATCTCAGCGCTGAGGCGTTCCATGACCGCAGGTAGCTCTTCAAGCCTGTGTTTTTCAATGAAGGTTATCTTGGCATTTTGTGTGCCCATGCCTTTTAACGCACGGCTCTCAGCGGGATTACCAGCGGCAGCCCCAGATTTTGCGACGACCTCCGGTGCGTTTTCAATGCGCTGCGCCTGATAATCGCTCCAC
>Ga0206129_10007542_pt1 | contig 10691 bp, 6 predicted proteins | sample Helgoland_Spring_8_FD_148616 | JGI IMG/M metagenome (GOLD analysis project Ga0206129, IMG submission 148616) | Pelagic subsurface seawater microbial communities from Kabeltonne, Helgoland, North Sea - Helgoland_Spring_Bloom_20160502_2 | ecosystem: Environmental > Aquatic > Marine > Epipelagic ...
CTTGTTTTTTTCTTTTTTATCACCGCTCTGAGCCGACGCGGTGAAAGGCATGAGTAGGCCCAGTGCAAGATAGGTGAAAATTCGATTCTGAAGGGTGCTCATCGTTGGTTTTTGTTCAGTTTTTAATGGCTGGCTAAAGTCTCAATGACTGTATTCTGATCGTGAGTGCTTCTATTATACAGTGAAGATTCCCGTGGATAAGTATAGTAAGCGATCAAGGGCTGTGAAGTTACATTTATTTTACGCCTAATTAATTGCGTTTCTGCGACACAGGCCACTTTTTACCCATCATTTCCACATAATCTGACAAATATGATGCTCATCGTGTTTTTTTCGGCAAATGACAAAGGTTTGTGGAGTGTTCATTGCTTTGTAAGCACTTCACGCTTCACGTGTTCCAGACCAATGATAAGCCCCCGACTCAAGAACCTCAGCACCCCAACGATTGAAAGATTTGCATCCTCAATCTAGTATCCGAGGCATGAGATTATTTCCCATAGTATTGAGTGTCTGCGTTGGCCTAACCCTGCATGCCATCGCCAGTGATAGCCTCACTCCTTATCAGACCGCGGAGCAAGTCCCTCAAAACGCCCAAGCTCTCTGGGGCAGCTATGACTCCACCGCTGAGCCCCTTGAAGTCAAGGTTCACCAGGAATGGAAACAAGACGGCGTCACCTCTCGCCTCATTACCTTCAAAGTAGGTACTTTCAAAGGATCCGACGCCCGCATCTCGGCCTACTACTGCTTCCCAGAGAACGGCAAAAAGAACCCCGCCTTTGTCTGGAGCCACGGCGGTGGCCAGTGCGCCGATCGTAGACGCGGCCACTACTTCGCCACTCAGGGATTTGCCACCGTCGACATCAACTGGCTGGGTCGTCCGCTGGAAGGTGCCAAAGAGGGTCTCACCGACTGGGGGAAAATCGACCCCACCCAAGGGCCACAATTTTACGCCAAAGCCCTGCGCAAACATTTCAAGAGCAGCTTCCATCCGGATGAGCACAGTATCGACCCCATCATCAGCCCACGCAACTCGAACTGGTTCATGCTCTCGCTCGCAGGACGCCGTGCACTCACCTTCCTTGAGCAGCAGCCAGAAGTGGATGCCTCCAAACTCGGCTTCACCGGCTTCTCCATGGGCGGCACCATCACCTCAATGACTGCCATTGACAAACGGCTCAAAGCCGTTGCCCCCTTCGTCGGTGGTACCACCAACCTCCATCAGAACTACCCCGGCATGAACAGCGGAGGAGTGATCCGCAATATCGGAGACCTCGAGCTCTATAAAAACACCATCGACCCCGGCGCCTACTGGAAGCATGTCACCGTGCCGGTCATGTTCATCACCTCGTCTAACGACTTTCACTCCACTCTAGACCGCATCTACCAGTCCATGGATCTACTGCCCCATGACAACTGGCGCGTTACCGGTAACATGCACGCCAACCACGGCCCAGGACCCGAGCAGTGGATCATGCTCACTCACTGGTTCAAGCAACACCTTGCAGGCATCGATCAAAACATCCCCGCCACACCACCGTCCACTTTCAAGATTGAGAACAACACCGCGCACTTCACCGTCACTCCTGCCCAGCAGGAGCGCCTGCAAGATGTCGAGGTCTACTACAGCTACCACCCTAATACCATCACCCGCTTCTGGAAAAAGGCGACCACCAGCAAGGTTGGGGATACCTGGAAAGCCCAGATCCCCGTTTACGCCAAACTCCCCCTCTACACCTTTGCCCTCTGCCGTTACAAGCTTGCAGAGGAACAGCCACTGGAAAGAGGCACGACCAAAACCTTCAGTCTCAATTCCCGGGAATATATGCACATCCCCTCAGACATCGATCTCGCTGCCTTCAACGATCTTCCAAAATCCGGCCTCATCGATGATTTCTCCAAGGGCATGGAAAACTGGGGCAGCCGCGACCAGAGCAGTTTCAAAACTTACAAGTTCCAGGACCCCCAACTCGACACCACCCCCGGCAACAAGCTCGCCATCACTGTGAATAACAAGGAGGGGCAAGATATCCTGATGGGACTTGGCATCGATAGTAAATTTAATGGCCACGGTAAAGATCTGGGCAACTTTAACTATGGAACCAAAATCAGCGGTAAGGGACCCCAGACTATCGTGCTCGAGGCCAAAGACTTCAAGAGTAAGGAAAACAAAGCACTAGAATGGTCCAAGATATCGACCTTCAACGTTACACTCACCGACGCGGAAACCAAACAAAGAATCAAGCTCGCCACTCCCGAAGGATCTCAAATTCTCAAGCGTATCGAACTCGTCAAATAACAGCACACTACTACATCGTGAAACGACAACTGACCACCATTCTACTCGCCAGCCTGGCGACTGTAACCGCCGCTCCGCCATCCGTTGAGCGTGGCCAAGCTCTCTATCAACAGATCTGCATGACCTGCCACGGACCGCACATGGAAGGAGGCATCGGCCCAGCGCTCACGGACCCATTCTGGAAACATGGTGACAGCTCGGAAGCCATCAACCGAGCGATCACCAAGGGCATTGCCGGCACCGAGATGGCCGCCTTCGAAGCCATCTACCCTGCCGAAGACCGCCAAGCCCTCACCGACTACATTCTCTCCAAGCAAGAGGGCGTGCGTGAATTAGTACGCTTCGTTTATCCCACTGCCCATTTCAAAGGCAAACGCCTTGCCCCTGAGCTGTTCAAAACCATCGAGTCCACTTCCTCAACACCCCTTCCTGAAAACGTGCTCTACGTAAAACGCAATCTCGAGGGTGTTGTCCGCGTCACCGCCAAAGCCTATATTCAGAAGCCCGGCTCCTACCGTTTCGATATCCGCCGTGTAGGCCGCACCGCCGTCTATTTCGAGGGCAAGGAAGTCCATTACTCCGATGAAAAATCTCCCAAGACAGAGGACATCAACAAAAAGATCGAGCTTGAAGCCGGCACCTACACCTTTGAAATTTTTCATGAGGAAAAGAGAGCACACAGCTATAAATTCTATGGCAACTTAGTAGGCCCAGCGGGAACTCGCTTCGCACTCTCAGGCCGCAGTCTTCAAGGAAGTAACCCAAGGGTCATCGTCGCCGGCCCTCAGGCTAAGATCGAACGTAAGTGGATCAAAGACATGCCGCCACGCGCCATTCTATGCCTCCTGCCAAATAAGGTCATCGTCGCCTACAATACCGTTGATGGCACCATACTGGATGCTTGGCACAGTGCCGAGATTAACCAAACGCCCTCGATTACCGATCGCAGTCAGCAACCCTCGCAAATCAACGGCAAGCAAATAGCCGACAGTGCACGCCCTGCACTAGAAGGCACCACTATCGAATTCATCGCTTACGAAACCGAACAGGGCAACGCCCTGATCCATTCCACTGTTGATGGCAAACCCACCACGCTTTGCATCGCGCCAGAGGGTGAGCAGTCCTTCACTATCTCCACCAAATAAATCACAGTCACCATGAAATCTCTTCTCTTTTCCATCGCTAGCCTCGTATTGGCTAGCTCCATCACAGCCCAAATTCCCAACCACATACCGAAGGGCTACAAACTCGAAACCGTCACTCTCCCGCGCGGTGCTGTCACCATCCTCGGCATCTGCCACAAGCCTGATGGCACACTTGCCGCAGCCTCATGGGAAGGTGACGTATGGGAATATAAAAATGGTAATTGGAGCCTGTTTGCCACTGGCCTCATGGAACCCAATGGCATCTACTACGATCAGAAAGAAGACGCCTACTACGTTGCCCAAAAACCAGAACTCACCCGCCTTGTTGACACCAACAAAGATGGTACGTGTGACCGCTATGAGTGTGTTACTGATGAATTTGGCTCCTCTGGTGAATACCACGAGTACCACTACGGCCCCGTGGTCGACTCCCTCGGCCGTAAATATGCCTCCCTCAACCTTGGTGCCCGTGGCGAGTTTATCGTACCCGATGGTAAAAAAGGTGTTGCTGGCAATATGTCCTACAACGCGCCATGGCGTGGCTGGGTTTACCGCTCTGATCGTGACGGCCACTTCCAGCCACTCGCCAGTGGACTACGCTCGCCCTGCGGCATAGGTGTTAGCCCTAAAGACGAGCTCTTCATCACCGACAACCAAGGTGACTGGGTGGCAGACTCTTGCCTCTACCACATCCGTGAAGGCAACTTTTACGGTCACCCCGCTTCACTCCCTGCACGGCCTGACTTCACCAAGGAGAAAGTGCTCTCCATGACCGCTGCTGACTTTAGCAAGATCCGCACCCTACCCGCTATCTGGTTTCCTCGTACAGTCATTTGCAACTCCCCGGGTAGCCCCGTCTGGGACACCAGCGATGGCAAGTTTGGACCCTTCGCAGGGCAGATGTTCATCGGCGACCAGACCCAGTCCAACTATTTCCGCTGTGGCCTCGAGGAGGTTGACGGCGATCTCCAGGGCTGGTGCGTTGACTTCATCCGTGGAACCAGCTCAGGCACGGTCAAGATGTCCTTCGACGGCGAAGGCCGTCTCTGGTCTGCGCAAGTAGGACGTGGCTGGTTAAGCAAAGGCGGTAAAAGATCCGCGCTTCAGTATGCCGAGTGGGATGGTGAAACCCAACCCTTTGAGATCCACAACGCCTCACTCACCCAGACTGGATTCAAGGTCACCTTTACTGAGCGCATCGGTAAAAAGATCACTCCCAAAGTGAGCAGCTGGCACTACAAATACCACAGTACTTATGGCTCACCCAAAGTTGACGAGTTAGAGCTGCCCGCCACCAACTACCAGCTATCAGATGACCGCAAAAGCGTCACCTTCGATGTGCCACTCACCGCAGGTAAGGTCTATGCGATCACCTTCCTCGATCAAAAAAATACAGACGGAGCTCAACTAGGACAGAACACCATCTACTACACCCTCAACAAAACCCTACCCGCCAAAAAAGCAAAACCAGGACGCAAGTCCCCCATCCTTCTGACAGGTTCTGGCTGGCTCAGAAATGATAAAAAGCGTCCAGTGCCACCAGTCGTTGAGCCACTGCCTGCCGACCAGTGCGTGGCCACTCCACCCGCAGATGCTACCGTACTCGATGCCAGCCAGTGGAGTAACCCCGAGTGGAAATTCGATACTGATGGTGTCATGCCGCGTAGCAAGGGCAACAACTCAACCATAGAGAGCTACGGCTCGGCACGTATCCATCTCGAGTTTCGTTTTGATCCCTCGGACGACCCCGAATGGGCCGGTCAACTCTACGGCAACTCAGGTGTATTTCTCATGTCGGGTTATGAGCTACAGGTCGTTAACACCTATCAGAACCCAACCTTTGCTGATGGCCATTGCGGCTCGATCTACGGTCAGCACCCACCGCGAGTCAATGCCTGCCGTAAACCAGGTGAGTGGCAATTCTACGACATCCTCTACAAGGCCCCCGAGTTTAACGATGACGGCAGCCTCAAGGAACCGATGCGCGTGAGTGCCTTCCACAACGGAGTACTCATCCATAACGATGCCTGGGTCTACGCCGAGGTAGCGCGGGTCTATCAAAAGCACGGCAAGCGCCCGCTCATGATCCAAGACCACAAGGGTACTGGCGTCTCTTTCCGCAATCTATGGATCGTTCCGGACGTGGATTACGACAAAGAGCTAAGCGACTTTCTCAAAACCTACCCGATCAATTAAGCCGAGGGTAACAGGCGCTCGCAGATGGCGCGCAGGTGTTGGTCGGTGGTGCCACAGCAACCACCGAGAATCTTCACCCCGTGGAGCTGATGTAGCCTCGCCATGGCATCAGCCCACTGGCCGATATCGTCCGCAACGCTTTGCTCCGTTAGCTCAAGCTCGCTGTGCTCTCTGGCTGAAGCATTGGCCCAGATGCCGATCAGCCGTGACAAGGCGCGCGGGTTCATCTGCTCCGCCTTAATAAAATCCGGATGGGAGCAGTTCACCGCGTAAGCTAAGGGTCCCCCCTCGAGACGATCATCGAGCAGGTCAATGGCCTCATCCAGCGGCGTGCCATCAAGCACTTGGCCGTGGCGGTTGATACAAAAACTGATCACGGCAGGAAGGCCGCTGGCGATCATCGCGCGAGCCATGCCCTCTGCCTCGGTCACAGCAGGCATCGTCTGAGCGAGTAAAAAATCCAGCCCAGTGCTTGCCAATTGCTGCGCCTGAACGGCATGGAATTGCTCAGCTTCTGCTACCGAGAGTGCAGCGGCTGGATCATAACAGTCGTTTTTAGTAGCCATCAGCCCAGCCAGATAGACCAGTTCATAGCCAGAGTCCGCTTTGATTTTTTTAACGAACTCAACAGCATCACGGTTAATCGTTGGCGGCACATCCGCTGCCGCCACCCGCTCGGCATCAAGTCTCCACGTCGGAGCTGCAATGGTAATGGGAACTGCAAACTCGCGAGCGATATCGATATACTGATGGGTAATACTGGCGAGCAGCTTAGCTGCGCTCTCATCATAGATCAGCGGAGTATTAAAAAGCGTCGGGTGCAGCGTGATCGCATCATTACCCCTGAGGCGTTCACAAATAGCAGCTTCAGAGAGTATGAATGGGTGTTCTGAAAACAAGGACGACATGGGCTTAGTGATCATCACTCGGAGTCCAATCCTCGCTAGCTAATTTTGTCTCAATAGCAAGATCAGGCCTGCTGTTGATGCCAGACGTGCGCTTAGATGAGGGAGGTGAGGGCTTTGATGCAGCGGGTGATTCAGGCTCCTCTTCTACCTCATTAAGGTAACGCTCGTTGGCAAGTTCTGCGGCAAGTTCTGCACCGTAGAGAAATGCCTGCATGGCAAAATAGATCCAGAATAACACCAGCACTAAAGTCAAGGCACTGCCGTAAAAGCTACCCACATCCGTGTGTTTAAGAAACTGAGCAAGGCCGATTTTTAACCCCACTAATAGAACAGCACTGGCAAAGCCTCCCACCAGCGCCTCTTTAAACTTGGGCGGTCTGGCTGGCAGCCATCGCATCGCTACTGCGGCAAGCACGATCATCGCACAAAACGAAAGCACGGGTGATACTGCAGCAGCCAGCTTGAGTAAAAAGGGCGAATCATTCACCGAGCTGACAATCACCCCCATGATGGTTTCAAAGATAACCGCACTGGCAATAAATACACCCAGCACGAGCAGCATCAACAGAGCAGCAAGCCGCCCAAGTAGCCCGGCAATGGCAGCCTTCCTACCTTTTTTCAACGAGGCCCCAAAGACTTTGCCCAGTGATTTACGCAGCTCAGCAATGACTTTGGTCGCTGCAAAAAAAAGTAATAAACCACCAATCAGCGGTGAGATACCTGAACCGATCCAATGAATTTCCGTTTTTAAAATCTGAGCGAAATAGCCGCCAACTGTAGCGCCCGCCACACGGTCAGCTTCCGCAACCAAGATGCGAGTCGCTGTTTCCTGGTCGACAAAAACAGAGGCAATCGTGATACCCACCAGCAGGATCGGCACCAGAGAGATGAGTGAATAAAAAGCCAGCGCCGCTGCTTCATCAGCGTGTTTGTGATGCCACCACTTGCCCGCGGCCCTTCCTAGGCGCACGGACCACAGCTTGATGACGGCCATAAATCTCATAGATTAGACATTGAGAATACCCTGTCTGGCGGCAGATGACCAGAATGATGTCAGCACTGGTTACGCAGCCCTGAAGCGGCTGAATTCAAACCAAGCCTTCAGGACTTGATGATGTTTTTCACCACATGGCCGTGCACATCGGTCAGGCGGAAATAGCGGCCCTGGTACTTGTAGGTGAGCTGCTCATGATCAACACCGAGCTGGTTGAGCAGCGTGGCGTGGAAGTCGTGAACGTGCACGGGATCCTTGACGATGTTGTAGCCGTAGTCATCGGTCTGGCCGTGAGTAACTCCCCCTTTGAAGCCGCCGCCGGCTACCCAGGTGGAGAAACACAAGGGGTGGTGATCACGGCCGAAGCTCTTCGGGTTGTAGTTGCCTTGGCAATAGTTAGTGCGACCAAACTCACCGCCCCAAACGATGATGGTGTCATCAAGCAAACCACGTTGTTTCAGATCCATCACCAGTGCCGCTGATGCCTGATCGGTTTCCTTGGTTTGGATAGGCAGTTTCGCGGGCAACTGGCCATGCTGGTCCCAGCCTTGGTGGTAAAGCTGGATGAAGCGCACGCCGCGCTCACAGAGTCGGCGCGCGAGCAGGCAGTTGGCCGCATACGTGCCTGGAGTTTTGGAGTCCTCACCATACATTTTGTAAATATGCTCTGGCTCATCCTTCATGTCGGTGACCTCAGGGATGGAAGACTGCATGCGGAAGGCCATCTCATACTGGGAGATGCGGTTTTCCAGTTCCAGGTCACCACTCTCCGCAAGCTGGGCCTGGTGCAGGTCACGCAGGCGGTCGAGCATGAGGCGGCGGCCTTTGGCGCTCTGGCCTTGGGGATTATTGAGGTAGAGCACCGCATCTTTCGCGGAGCGGAAGCGCACACCGTCATGCTTGCCCGGTAAAAAGCCACTACCCCAGAGGCGGGACTGCAGTGGCTGGCCGCTCTTCCCCTTGGTAATGAGCACCACAAAAGACGGCAGGTTATCATTGAGCGAGCCAAGGCCATAATCAAGCCACGAGCCCATCGCAGGACGTCCGGAGAGCTGGGATCCAGTCTGCAGGAAATTGATCGCCGGGCCGTGGTTGATGGCCTCGGTTTTCATGGTATTGATCAACGAGATTTCGTCAGCAATGCCTGCTGTGTAGGGAAGAAGTTCACCATTCATCCACATGCCCGACTCACCGTGCTGGGCGAACTTATAGGGAGAACCGACCAGCGGCAGGGTTGCCTGATTACCCGACATGCCAGTGAGGCGCTGGCCACCGCGCACCGAGTCGGGAAGCTCCTTGCCGGTTTCCTTGACCAGATGAGGTTTGTGATCAAACAAATCCATCTGAGACGGCCCCCCTGACTGAAACATGTAGATCACCCGCTTCGCCTTGGGAAAAAAATGACTGATTTGCTCTGGCGTCTGACTGGCTCCAAAGCCCTGCCCCGTGAGCAGATTACCAAGTGCCAATGAGCCGAGCCCACCACCGAGCCGAGCAAGTGCCGAGCGGCGCGTCAGAGTAGGCTGTTCATGGCCGGTGCATAAAGGGCTATTGGCTGTTAGCTGTCGGCGGTTGGCGTTCATGGTTGTTGGCAATTATTGATAGAGCGGGCGACGGTGTGAAAGCGCAGCTTTCAGGAGAATCGAGTGGAACGAGATGGACAAGGAGCAAGGCGACTGTGCCCGAAGGGTGCATGCCGTGAGGCGGCAGGCATCAACTCAAGCGGTCTATATAATTGCAAGCGGGTTATAGAGCGGGCGACGGTGTGAAGGCAAAGCCTTCAGGAGGAGCGCAAGCGTTTTGTATTAATGTTTAATGAGGGTTTTATCGTAGTTCAAAAGGGTTAGTACGGTATTGGTCAGTGCGGCCAACTCGGCGGGCGGTAGCTTCGGGTCTGCTGCCTTGTTTCCCGTCTTAAGAAATTCGAGGGCTTCCTGTGGATGCTGTTGAAAGTAGCCGAGCTGGTCCTGATAGAGCTCCGTCAGGATCTTGCTTTCTTGCTCGCTGGGGCTGCGTCCCGTCGTCAGGCGGATGGCTTTCTTGATTCTCTGTGGAGCTGCATCTGCTGTTGCCAGTAAGTTACCCGCTGTCATACGGGCGGCTTCGACAAACTGAGGTGAGTTTAGCAACACCAAGCTTTGTAATGGAGTGGTGGTTTGCTCACGCTTGACCGAGCAGACCTGGCGTTTGGCGGCGTCTAGAGTGAGCATCAGTGGGCTGGGGCCGTTGACTTGCCAGTGGGTGTAGAGCGAGCGGCGATAAAGCCCCTCCCCCTTGTCTACCCGGCCGCCCTTAAAGGAGTGGGCTAGGTCGTAGGGCCGCACGGGATGACCCCCGACGCGGTGGGCGAGCAGCCCAGCGATGGCCAAGGCATTATCACGTAGCATCTCGGCGCTGAGCGGTCCGGCTGGGAAATGCGATAACAAGGTATTCTCCGGATCTTGTTCATCTAGGATGCTTTGCTGTTCTTTGCTCAGCAGACTCGCCTGACTGCTCTGGCGGTAGCTGTGGGAGAGCACGATTTGCTTGATGAGATGCTGCAGGTTCCAGCCTGAGTCAACAAAGTCGCGCGCCAGCCAATCGAGCAGCTCGGGGTGGCTGGGCACCGCACCCTGGTTACCGAAGTCTTCCGCAGTGCTCACCAGCCCAGTGCCAAAGAACATCTGCCAGTAGCGGTTCACCGCAACCCGAGCGGTGAGCGGATGATTCGGGAGGGTGATCGAGCGGGCGAAATCAAGCCGGTTCAGGCGTTGTGAAGATGCGTTTGATTTGGTAACATCACCTGATTTATTGTTTGATTCTTGCAGAACAGTAAAATCTTTGATGATTGCAGGCAAGGCGGGCTGAACCTCCTCGGCGGGCAGGTTGTATTCCCCGCGCGTCAAAATGTGCGTTTTAACCGGCTCGCCTGCAGTCTCGCGCATGGTCATGATGCGAGGGATACGGTCTTGCAGATCGTAGAGTTTTTTGCGCGCCGTCTGCAGCGCTTTTTGTTTGGCGAGCCGTGGGGGCGTGGCTTGGAAGACCGGATTACCAGCATGCAGGGCTGCGATCTGGCGCGGATCGAGCTCGGTCTCAAAGAACTGGAACGACTTTAACTTGGCACCCTTGAGTCCCTTATCGCGCATGATCGCACCGACGAGGATGTTTTC
>Ga0206129_10007543_pt1 | contig 10691 bp, 3 predicted proteins | sample Helgoland_Spring_8_FD_148616 | JGI IMG/M metagenome (GOLD analysis project Ga0206129, IMG submission 148616) | Pelagic subsurface seawater microbial communities from Kabeltonne, Helgoland, North Sea - Helgoland_Spring_Bloom_20160502_2 | ecosystem: Environmental > Aquatic > Marine > Epipelagic ...
TACCTATACTTCCAGAATTCTGCCCCTTAGTGTGAGCCCCGATTTTTTCTACAGGTCTACCAGGGTGCACAACGCCATTTAAATCAATAACATAATGATACCCAATGTCTGACCAGCCTCTTTTTAAATGCCAATCTCTAATAGTATCTACGCTTATATCTTGGCCTTCTCTAGTAGCCGAGCAGTGTATTATAATTTTTTTTATAGTTCGATCCATAGTATTATGTTATGTAATAGCTTTGTTAAAATAATCGCGCGCTTGCTGGCGGATGTTTAGTGCAATTGACTTTAAATTTTCTAAGTGTTCTATAGCAGGCTCGTTACTTATTCATTTTTTTTCTGCGCTTCTCCTCTGCTTTTGCTCGCTTTAGTTTTGCTTTTTCTAAAGGAGTGAGTTTATCGTAAGCTTCTTGCTTTTCGCGCGATTTCCTTGCTCTAGTTTCTTTTGCCTTCTTAGTTCCAGCTTCCTTGCGCTTTTTCTTAGCAGCTTCTTTAATAGCTTCAGCGTTTTCCTCTATAGCGCCTACATCCCACGTTTTCCAACCTAAGCCTAATGCTATACGCTGCCACGCTTTGTTACGTGCATCGAATGCCTCGCTTACAGAAGTAAGTTCATCAACCACGCGATCGAGCGGCACACTAGCTGCAGCGGATAAAACTTTACCTAATATTGTCCAATTAGGCCCCAGGTCTAATCTTCCATCCGCTACTACGCCCCAGCCGCGCGCTTCAATTTCATCTTTCTCAAATTTTCTTGTTTGAATAGCACTATGTACTTTACGAGCTTTAGAGCCAATAGGCGGTGATATATCAAATAAAGACAATACAGTGTAAGCGTGGTTTGACATAAAACCTTTTTTCTCTTGCTTGTCGTATTCTCTAATAACGTTTTTAACAGTAGAGAACACTGCGCCATATACACCAGAGCCTTTAAGCACGGTATCAAGCATGCTATTTAATACTCTAGCTATCTTCTGCTCTTCCTTAGCGTTCTTCTTATCTAATTCAGCAGCAGTAAGATCCTCATCGTCATCATCAAACCCTGGTAACATAGCGAATAATGCACTTTGTAGGGCTGAGAATATAAAGTTTTGTACTACGCCATAATAAGCGATTTTACTTACGTTCTCTTTCCAATCACCTCTGTTATTAGCCAAGTCTAATGCCGCCTTTTTCATTAAGCGGGTATATTGCATAGGGGTGTTCTGAAAAGCGAATATAAGACGCCCTAGATTGCTTCTTTGCAGCTGTGACACTAATGCTGGATCTGAGGACTGCTGGGCTTCGTCAGATTTCTTAGAGAAATCAATAAACGCTTGTGCTTCCGCATCTTTTTGCGACATGCCTTGCTTAACCAAAGCGTTAACGCGGTTGCGGTAATACATAGCGCCGCCTGTTGCAATAGCCATGCTATCCGCAATTTGAGTGGGTGTAAAACCTAATTGTAATAACTTAGCTAAAATAGCTTGCGGGCTGTTCTTACTCGCGTTGGCTATACTAGCAATCTCATCCGAACTTACGTCTTGCCTTAAACCGCCGCGACGCTCTTTAAGTTTGTCTGAGTTAAATATCATTGCCCAATCCGACCAGTATTGCTTTTGGTTAGCAAACGCGGCCGCCGCTTTAACAGGGTTATTGTCAGACCAGTTTATAAAGTTAGTAAACGAAAGCATCTGTAATAATGCAGAACGTCTGTTGAAGAACATGATCGCACCTGTAGAACCATTAATCCAGTTTAACCATGCATTAACCTGCTTATTGCCACCTGCGTTACGGTTTGTGCCGTTTTTCATTGAGTACAAAGAGTCTTCAATTGCGTCGCGATGCGCTTTACCGTACAGTGCCTCAATCTTGTTTAGGTTTTCTGTAGTGAATATTGCATCAGCGTTTGCTATAAACTCTTCTAAATATTTTTTACGGCCAATCTTTTCGGTCATGCTGTTAAGGTCCGATAGCAGCGTATTGCCAGCCCAGTATTCGCTAGGTTCCATCCAAGTATCGCGGCGAGCAACAACAAGCATTGCATCCGCAAAGTCCATTAACTCTGGATTTTCACGAATAGCGTCTCTCAGTATTTTTGTATCCTTCTGAGACAAGCCCGGTACTTTAATACCCGCTTTACCCCATAAGTATACTCTAACGGCCTGGTCGTAAGTAAAACCTGTTTTGCCAATCTCTTTGTTTAGTAACTGGTACTGCTTAGGGAAAGCTTTAACAGCAGACTTAAAGTCACGCTTAATTTGCTGACGTATGCCATCAATAGCGGCTACACCTTTAGCGTAAGGCGTCATTAAGTTATCTTCAAGCCATTTCATATCAGCTTCACCTTGCTTACCTTTACCAGCAAATGCATAGTTAACTAAGCCTCTAAAATCATCAACACTTGGTGCAATAAAGAATTTAAATTTACCTTTCTTTTCACCACGTTTCTGTGCTTGAACAGCTGAGAACGTTTTAAATGATTCAACGCCTGTTTTGCGTTCAAGTATATTGTTAAACTCTTTACTTAGCTCTTCCGCTTTTGGTGATTTACTAAATTTGGCTCTTTCAACCTGCTTTACTTCTTCAATAGCTTTAGCAGCTTCTTCTGCGTTAATTTCTTTATTAAATTTAACCCAACCTTCACCTATAACTTCCCCTTTATTTTTGCCACCAATAACCTCGACCGCTTCCATGTTTTTAAAGCCATAGGTGCCTTTGTTATAATATCTAAATACTTCACTGTCTGTTTCTAAATCAAAATTAGAATTCATTTGAGACTGCACTAGTATGTTAAAGTTGTCATCCATTTTTACAGGGATAATAGCTACATTGTATTTGTCTCTTAGTTTATTTAAATCTATATTTTTAATTTTGAAATGCTGAGTTAACTTAAGAACCATGTACTCAGTAGGTATCATGTGTTCATATCTTAAATTAGCGGTTGGCGCGCCTGTATGGTAATATTTAACAGGAGCAGCAGCCTTAAGCATACTAGACATGTTGCTTTTAAGGCTCATCATTGTCATGACCCAGTCTAGCTTACTGCCATTTTCATTAACGTAAGATAGGTAGTCGATAAGCATAGCCCAAGCCTCTCTAGCCTCTTTTACTCTTTGATCATATTGTTCTTCGAATGTTTTCTTAGAAATAGGTACTTTTATTTTAACCCCATTTTTACTAACCGTTTTCGTGGCTGTCTGTGCGGGTGCTGATGTTAGTTTTTTCCAGTCTTCAACAGTTTTTCCCTTGTAAGACACATTGGTTATCACTACGCCTGCGCCTCCGGTTTTATATTCTATTTTAACACCTGGTATAGTGTTTAAATTGTTATTAATAAAATCTGAAACCCCCGCATATATTTGCATTCTACCGCCTCCTATTTTACCAGAGGTAGTTTGGTGGCCTCGCGTCCATTTTAATACAGATATTAAACCTTCTACTCCTTGTTCTTCTATTGTTTTAGTATTAAAATCTAAGCTCAACCCTCTTTGACGCTTGACTAAACTTTTATTTTCAAATAGAGCCTTATATCCACCTTTTAATGATGATTTAGCAATATCCAAAGCAAGCATTAAGTTGCTTTTCTGTTTAGACAATTCAATACCTTCTTGTACAAAAGAAGCAAAGTCTACGTCTTGAGCCTCTGGTTTGCTGAGGTATCTTTTGACTGTATTAAAAGACTCGTTAGCAAATTTCTTTATTTCTTTTTCAGTAATAATGTCGCTAGGCTCGTCTTCAAAGGTTTTAATTAAAGCATTGCGCAATCTAGCATTAGTAAGATTTCCTGTATTTTGGCTATCAATAATAATTTTTAAACTACCCATGCGATCGTTAAACTCTCCGTATTGAGCCGCAGAAAGGCTGTATTTTACATTACCTCTTTCAATATCCACCATTGCCTGAGTGGTATAATTATCCACAAGTTCAACCCCTAGCAAGTCTTGGCGCATTTCAAACGCCTGGCGAATTTCACTATTGGGGTCTTGCAAAGCCCCGTTAACAATATCAAAAGAAATTTCTTCCGCTATTGCTTTAGCTAAAGACTCTTTGCGGCCTCGTATAGGCGCTCCAGACGCGTCTAAAATGTTAGACAAGTAATCAGCATCAGATAATCTAGTTGATGCGTTAGGTAGTCTTCTAACAAGCTCTGCACCTGATGTGCGCCCAGCGCTATCCGTTGAAACGGATTCTCTATCAATTTTCTTACCCCTCCAATCACTTGTCCATACACCGTTAACTTTTTTCTGGATAGCGTTAGGCATAGCCGTCATCAAGTACGTGGTAGTCATGTTCTGCAAAATAGCAGCTTTATTACGCAAAAGGAATTTACGAAGTTCACCGTTTTTCTTGCCGCCCATCGCTTTCTTTAAGTCGATGTCAGCTTGTTTACCCATAGCTTTACGAAGCTCGGCAATATAGGGCTTAACAGTAACGTTTTTAGATACGGACTCATCCATACGCGTTTTCATAACACGCACGGTTGATTTAACTTTTTCTTTAATTGAATTTACAACTTCGCTGTCTAAAACTTTGCGCTCTAGCAAGGTTTTGTATTGTGGCTTGTCTTCCCTAGCTGTGGTCTCTTCTTGCACCGCCATACCTTTAGCGGTGTCAATGTCTTTCTTAATACCACCTGTTTCTGCCGATTCAATACCTAACCTAGAAGCTAAGTTGTTAGATCTTAAAAACGCTCTGTTGACTAAAAACTTTTCAATATCCTGCTTGCCTTCTTTAAATTCTTCAAAAGCTAAAGCTTCAATCTCTGTTCTTAAAGAGTTTTGGAAATCTTCGCGAGACACGTTATTGCGCTGCTCTGGTGCAATCGGATCGTACAATGCTTTAGTACGATTAGTAACGATTTTGCCAATAAGAGGGCTTAGTTGTTCTCTAATTTTTGCTTCAAGACGTTGTTGTACGGCATCAGCCTGAACTTCAACGCCGAACTTTTCCGCTACTTTTTTAGCCTCCTCAATTCTTCCAGCACGCCTAGACAGCATGTCTATTACACCAGCGTCTTGCTCAGGCGTAAGCGTTCTTGATTCTTTTGCAGTTGGCGCTTCTTCATCAGAGCGATCACCAACGGTTTTATCCTTAATGTTTAAAGCAGGGCCTTTGCCACCGAAGTGTGCTTGTTTGTTAAAGCCTCTAATAAACTGGTAAGTAGCTTCATCGCTTTTAAGTTGCATTGAAGCGGGCAACCAACTGTTAACAAAAGAACGTGCTTGTAACAAAAAGTTTTTATCTACCGCTTGGCCATCTGCAATAATATCAGACATAGCGTTCATTGCCTCTTCGTAATAATCCGCGTCTTTCGTTACTTCTCCTTCCGCACTTGTTTCAGTGTAGCTTTGGTCTATTCTAAATTTAACTTTAGCGTATAAGTCAGGTTGGTTTTTTTCTAAATAACCAAGAAGCTCCTCGCCTGCTTTAGTAACGTCAGTGGTGTTAAATTTTTGGCGAGCTATTGAGTGAAGAAGCTCGTGAGCATAAACCCCTATCCTTTTGTTTTTAATGGACATAGGTTTGTTAATAAGTATAATATCCGGCTCTCCGTTTTTACCGGGTATATTTACAGCCTCTACTTCTAGTTTAGGGCCTTCTTTAGATTCTTCAGATTCTTCTACTACTTCAGCAGCTTTTTCTTTACTGTACCCTAAATCTAATAGCCTTTGCTCAAAAGCCGCCGAGGCGTTATCTCCTTCAAATGTTTCAATGCGTACGTTTATATTGTTAGCCTTAGCGTAATCTTCAACGTTTTTTGCGCCGCTTTCTATTTTTTCAGCGTACTTTAAATTTTGAAAGTTATCCTTCGCGCGGTCTTCAATAGCTTCTGCTGTTATAGCTTTGCCTGGACCAGCTTCTTTTTCTAATTCAATTTTTGCGGCATTAAACATTTCTGTTTTTTTACCACCACGCATTTTATTCCATTCTTCCGCTATACCAAATATGCTTTCATTAAGCATACGGTTTTCGTACAGATTATAACCAGACTGTGCATCAAATACAACCTTGTTACCGCTTGACGCCTTTAAATTTTCTGCGCTTAACTGCTCGTTGGTTAATATATTTTCTCGTTGCTCCGCTAATTTATCGAACTTAGCTCTGTACTCTGTTTCTATAGCCTTTAATTGGGCTGCGCCTAAATCGGTGTTCGACGCGAGCTTTACAAAGTCAGCATTAACTTTGCGCATCTGACGGTTTATATCACCTACCGCTTTAGCGTCTTCTAATGTTAAATCCACCCCTAAACGAGCAATAACATTGTTTTTTATATCGTTAGCTTCTCCCGTAAGCTCTTCGACTAGGGCTTGCACTTCTTGAGTTTGCTGTGGCAAAGGAACCCCATCGCCGGCATTTGTAAGACCTTTAACGCCAGTTAAAGACTCTAGTTTAGCTATTATTTCCTTTAGCCTAGCGCTTTCTTTACTTGTAGCTAGCTCGCTGAAGTAGGCTTCTTTAATAGCCCCAAGATTACCACCTACAGACATACCACCGCCCATTAAGGCGCCTTGTGCAAAAGTTTCTAAACCTTCTTCAAAAAGCTTTTCGTCAGTAATAGCTTCAAAAAAGTTTTTGTCTTCATCTAATATATAAATATCAGCAAAGTTTTGGAAAGTATTTGTAGCCCACTCGGATCCACCTTCAACTCTAATGCCTTTAACAACGTCTTTACCTAGCTTAATAGCCGACTGCTTAACTGTTTCGGGTGGTAAAAGTTTTGCGCCTTGTTTTAGGCTTTTAAGTAAAAACAAAGTACCTGTTTTTTCAAACGCAACTTCTGATAAACCGTTCCAAACCTGTGCTGTAATCTTACGCCATTCTGGTATGTTTAACGTTTTAGAGTCTTGTTGCATTTGCTCTTCAATAGCAGAACGCTCAAGAGCATCCATATTTGGATTACCGTCCAGGAGCTCACGGTTACTAAGCATGCGCTTTGCCGCGTCTCTTTCAGCAATTGCTGTCTCCACACCCGTGCTACCCGCACCTGTTGCAAAAAACAAGGGCAGTGCTGCTGGCCCTGTAAACGCCATAGCAAAAGAAGGAATAAGACTAGTGCCAGACGACATTAGCCACATACCCGCTTCTTGTAGGCTACTTATTTCATCAACCTTTACAGACCTTTGAAACTTTTGTTGTTCTTCTTTTATGCCAGCTGCCATTTGAAATGCAGCCTCTTTGTATTTCGGGTCGTCTCCTAATAACTGGCCTAACTGAGCGGTAAGGTAATTAGCGTCTGCAGCCAAGCCTTTAAAGTTGCTAGTCAACTGCTGTAGTCTATTGTAATTAGCGCCAAAATCTTTAATAGCCAAAGGTAATCCTTGGCTATCTTTCGCCAGCTCCCTGCCTTCTAATAATGTTTGTTGTAAATTTTCAAAATCAGCAAGCGCAACTAACCTAGTTTCTTCGGTTGGGTTTGATTCAAAAGCATTGTAAGATTCTTCGTAGGCTTTTGATTGGCTTTCGTATTTTTCATTTAAAGCACCAACGCGTTCTTCCGCTATAGCTTTTTCATTAGCTGCTATAGCTTCTAGGTCCAACCTAGTCTGGCGGTCAAGATTGTTTGCAAACTTTAATGACTGCTTTGAAGTGTAACCTTCATTGCGGGCTTTTTCCCATGCCGTTAACTGCTCTTTATTAGGCGGCGCTATGTAGCTGCCCGCTAAGTATTTTTTATATTGCTCTTCTTCTTCAACGCTTTCAAAGTCGCCGTTCTCAAAAGAAACATCAAAACCTTTGTTATCTCGGAAGCGTCTAATATTGCTGAACTTTTCTTCACGTTCTTTTTCGTAAAGATTTAAAGCCTGTTGCTCAGAAAGAGGCTCAGGGGTTGTGGCTGCTTTGTATTCATCGTACTTAGCACCTGATCTTTCCTGAGCTTCTGTAAGGTAGTTATCGTTTTTTAACTCCTCTATTTTAAGGTTTATTTCCGCGGCTTTTTCACTAAGCTCTTCTTCCGAAAGCTCTGGTCCAAACTCAACACCGGTACGAACTGTTTGTATAGCGCCGTAAGGCGAGTAGTTTCTTTTTTCGTCGCGTTTTCTTATGTTAACAGCGTCCCAAGAATACATGCCGGTTCCTTCTGTAACGTAAAGTCCCAAGCCGGAAAGCTTCTCGTTAAGCATTTTAGAAACCTTTTCTTCGCTTCCCTTTAAATCTTCGGCTGTTACGTATTCGTTAATTTTAGGCGCGCTAGCTACGGGTGACTCCAATAAAGTAATGCCCAATCTGGATTCCCCAGCGGGCGTTGGCATTCCTGGTCCCGTCGGTGGAGTTGTTTCCTTCGGAACCGTTGTCTTTCCCTCGTTTACTAAGCTAAAGCCGTTTTGCTCTAACCAGCCGTCAAGGCTTAATTCTTTTCTTTTTGCAGCTGCTTGCGCCTGTTCTAAAGAAATAATTCTCCCGTCTTTTTGGTACATATTATATTATATTTATATTCCTAAAATAGCAAAAGCCTGCTCTTTTGTTTTTACTATTAATTCTTTTTGGCCGCTCCCGTCGAGTTTAGGTAAGCCTGTTTTTTCGTCAATAATCTTCCATTCGTTTCCGCTCTTTTCAAACCCATAGCCATCAATTGCAAAATAAGGAACACTTTCTTTAAAATATCCGCTGACAAGATTCCTGTTGCTAGCGGCATTTTTTTGGGCGGTAGTTCTAGTATCAGTTTGGGGAGTAGCGGTACGTGCATCGTAAGCCGCTTTACCTTCTAATGCCGCATCTTGAAAACCTGTTAATATAATGTTTTTAGTGCGTGCTATTAAATCCGATAGCTTCTCTTCTAGCGTTCCGTTTTCACGCGCTTCTAAAAATTCTTTTTGTATTTCAGGGAACGGTAATTCTGTTTGATAATCAAACAATACCGACGCAAGTGTTGTTGAATCTTTTAATGATTCGTCTAAATAAATAGACTGCGCGTTAATCTCTTGCTCTGTTAATGCTCTATTGTAGCCGCTAAACGTAGCGGCATTTTCAACAATCTTAACGGGTATTTCACTAGGCATTGCTAGTGCTTGCACTTTATCGTAGCGAACTAATTCGCCATCAACGTTGAAATTTAAATGGCCGTTTTGTATAGATACAGGGGACATACCGGTTTCTGATAAACCGTATATATTTTTGTGCACTATTAAATCTTTATTTGCAACACCTTTAGAATAAGCATTAGCGTCAAAGTTAGAGGCTGTGTTTATTTTTTCCTGATTGTAAGAACTTAGCTCACCAGCTAAAGTGGTAAACTCACGCTGGATTTCATTCATTCTATCAACAGCGTTCTGGTACTCCTCAGACGAAGGGTCTTTTATCCTGGCTACTTTATTCGCTAATTCGTTAAACTCGTTTTTACCTTGCGTTAAAAAGCTTCTTGTGGCTTTTTCCATTTCCGGTGATAACGATGTAAAATCTATATCCGTCTTTAGACTACGCATGTAAGTGGCAACTTCGTTTTGAATGCCTGCTTTTTCTTTTTCGTAAGCCTCTACACCTGCACTGAAGGTTTTCATAAATTCTCCGGCTACATCTGTAGGTATCTGCGACTGTGCTAGTTTAGCAGAAGCTGCTAATATTCCTTTATCTGCCATTATGGGTACGTGTAAGAAGGTGTATAATCACCTTGTTCTAGTAGCGGATCACCAACGTTTGGATCGTAAACCGGCGTTACTGGCTCTGTAATACCGCGAGTTAAATCAGCAAGTGGCTTACCCATATCGGTGCCGCTACCGCTTTTATAGTCCTGATACATTCCAACCCCGCCGGCTAGTAAGTTACCAGCACCACCCGCTATCTGCGCCGATGCTTGCTGCCTAGCTATGTTCGCCGCTGCTAGCTGGTTCATGGACATGCCTAATTCCGTGCCTATTATATTGCTTTTAAGTGCACGCGCTTGTTCTGCACCTCTGCGCTCCATACTTTGCAAACTCATAGCGCCTTGAGCAGCCATACCTTGATTACGTGCTTCTTGTTGGCCTATACTCGCTGAGGCTGCTTGTATGTTTCTTGATTGTTGATTCGCAAGTGATTGCGTAAACGCTGCAATACCGGAAGCTCCAGCGGCACCGCGCATTGAGCCCATAATATCCGCTAAGCCCTGTTGCTGTTGCTGCGTTTGAAATTGAGCTTGCTGTTGGTTAACCGTTAAATCCTCGTATGGATTTTCCAAATTACGATATAAGTTGCTAGTGTCTTGTGTTCTGTATTGCTGCAAAGCTTTGTCATAATCGCCTTGCGCTTCACGCTTCATTTTGTTTGCTTGAAAAGCGTTGTAAGCACCAAGACCCAGCTGCGACAATCCTTGTACCGCGAAAATTAATGGTAGTGCCATATTTAATTAGTTTATAAGTTATTATTACGTATTATTCGCTGCTTATAAAGGCTTCAGTGTTAACTGCAAAGAGTTCTTTTTTAGCCGCGCTTGTATTAGTCATTGTAATTGTGGAGTAATATCCTGTTAAACCAGATGTACTTATATTGGTTGGTTTAGCCACAAACAAAAAGTCTAAATCTTGTAAACTTGCAGTATTATTGTTTTGAGCCGTTACGCTATTAGCAGTTAAAGATAGTATTGGCCCAATTTCCGTGCTTGTACTTCCGCGGTGAAAATACAATACGTCATTTACCTGGGTAGAAACATTAATATCTTTCGCGAAGCTTACAGTAATAGGATTAGTTCCTGGTACAGGTCCTGATATAGAGGACAGCCCCTGAACTGAGAAGTT
>Ga0206129_10007552_pt1 | contig 10683 bp, 10 predicted proteins | sample Helgoland_Spring_8_FD_148616 | JGI IMG/M metagenome (GOLD analysis project Ga0206129, IMG submission 148616) | Pelagic subsurface seawater microbial communities from Kabeltonne, Helgoland, North Sea - Helgoland_Spring_Bloom_20160502_2 | ecosystem: Environmental > Aquatic > Marine > Epipelagic ...
TAAACGATAATATGGTCGTCCAGCAAAAAAACATAACCGATTTTTTTACTACATTGAAGGTGGACGGGTTATCAACTGGTAATGTAAATCGATTAATGAAAGCGGGATTTAACACAATTGCCAAGATTATTTATATGAAAAAGGAAGATTTTAAAACGGTAGAGGGATTCGGGCAGAAGATGGTCGATAAAATCTATGATGGTATCCGTTTGAAATTGGAAGATGCAAGTCTTGTAAAAATAATGTCGGCCTCAAATATGCTTGGGCGTGGCCTAGGAGAAAGGAAGATAACTTTGATTATGAGTAAATATCCAAATATATTAACATCAGTCAGTTCAAAAGATGAAAAACATGCGCGGTTAATTGAAATAGACGGAATCGGTAAAGAAAACGCGTCTGGTTTTCTGGACAACATGAGTAATTTTATAGATTTCTTACGTGAAATCGGAAAATCAAATATGTTGACCCGCTCACCAAAAAGATCAACGCCGGTAACTAAAGATAGTAATCATATATTGCATGGCAAACGTATAGCGATGACAAAGGTGCGTGATACTCGAGTATTGTCATTACTAGAAGAACACGGTGGTATATTAGATAATAGTGTTACTAAAAATACCTTTCTTCTGATAACGAAAAGTATGGATGACGTCTCAACCAAAATGAAAAAAGCCGAAGAGTTGGGAATACCGATCCTAACTCCCTACGATTTTCTAAAGGAATATTCGAAATAGATTAGGTACCTGGGTTAGGTTTATATAATATTACACCGCTGATAATGTTGTAATATTATTTTTAACGACGCGTTGTTCGACAACGTTTAGATTTCTTTTTATTGCGCGTTTTATGACTATTTTTACGTTTTCCTCCACGTTTTGCGTCTTCTTCTGCTTCTTCTTCTGCTTTTTTTCTTGCTTCTGTCATGTTATGATGTTTTATGGCATCTTCCCATGTAGCGTCTGGTCGGTTGATTTGGAGTTTATTTAGTATCGATTTTATTTTGTTGTTTTTTTCTGCTTCTTCTACTTGTCTTGCTTCTTCTGCGACTTTTTCTAGTCTTACTTGTTCTAGTCTTGCTTCTTCTGCTAGTCTTGCTTCTTCTGCTTCGGCTATTGCGTATGGAGCGTTTTTTGCGTCTTCGACTGCTTGTTCGTACGGGGTTAACTTCACAGTTTTTTTTGACGGTGTCACAGTTTTTTCTGACGGTGGCACAATTCTGTTTCCATCCTTCCACATAGCGCCATTATCCATTATAACGTTATTCGTCCAGTTACCTATTCCATGAGGCACACAATCATCATCAATTAATGCCATCTCTCCGGTATATAGTCCGTTTTTCTTATAAAAGGCATTATATATCCTTTTTTGCTCTACACCTATATTCGCTTTGCACACTTTATCCAGGTCGACTTTTGTTGATACCTGAGGTGCCGGAGTATACAATCGGTCGAACCAACCTCCTCCTCTTGACTTTTTTTTTCTAGTAGATTTAGATTTACACTTACGTTTACAAGGCGTTCTTGACTTTTTCATAGTGTATATACTATTGAAAGATTATATACATTATGATAATGTCTAAATTACACAGAACACGATTATGTAATATGGGACTAATTATGCGAAATAGATTACAATTGTATTCGCAATGCGTTAAAGATATCTGCGTCGACATTTTTCATATGTATAGGTTCTGATTCCCAACAAGAGCGACAATCACTGACGCTCAAGTTCCATTCGGGAATTATTTCAGAAATAACACCATTAAAGAGTTTCTCCGCCCGTGTTTTATGAAAGTCGGATGTAGTAATTACAACTTTATCCGATTCTTTCAAATCCGATTCCTGCATCCACTTGCTAAAATTAACGAAATTTTCCGCAGTATTAGTAGCCGTATGATCGGTATAAATGTCAATATTCGGGTGTACGTCTTGAATTTTTCTTTGCATAATAGATGCCTCTGTCTCGACGTTACCATTGTTTGATCCTCCGGATAAATACAAGGTAACTGGATCTGAATTCGAGTTGATGTAAGCAATTACGGATTGAATTCGTTGATTCTGTATTATGGGATTAGCACACCCTAATAATAGAATAACATGTCTAACCTCATTTCTAGGTTGGACTATATAATTATTAATTGCGTAATAAATAATTATAGAAATTAATGTGATAGAAGCGGTAACCATCATAATGTAAATATAATATCGATTGTTTGATATGAGTATAACTTCATTCTCATATCAAAAAGTTTTTCAATTTTATCGCACCATATTATGTGTCCGTGGTGGAATAATACGAACATGTATGAGATTTGAAAATCGAACTGTTTTTTTCTTCGACGGTTCAGTAATTGATCTATGAAAACAATTATTTGCGATGCCCAGACCGTATAATACTAATGGTCGAACACAATGCATTTATTTAGTCTTACAATATCACCACAAAACATTTTGGTGTATTTCTAAAACCCGTGATAAAGTAAGATTAGAAATAGGTGGGAAGTGTATCAATATTCATGACATTATCAATAGAGGAGTCAGTTTGAATCAAGTATTGATTGAAGTAGTCGAATTTTAATTGTTCCTGTGGAGTATGGTTATGTACGGTGCGCGCGATCATTTTATATAATTTGAAATCGGGATAACGTTCGTCGCCGTTTTTCTTGTATAACACATTTTTGTCGTTATCATCAAGGCACCATCGATGGATAGTTTTCTGTAGTTCATCATAATCTTTGCATTCAAGTTGTTCTGGAATAATAAAATCATAAATAGAACAACCTAATCGACAAAGATCAAAACTCATGTTCGGTTCAATTCTCGGTTTTTTTTCATTAAAGAATGGTTCGGTGTTATATTGGGTGTCTGCGTCACCACTTGGCGCGAAACTATCACTGCAATATACAATATTATTAAATGTGTAAATACTGCGTCCAAAATCTATAATTTTGTAAATTTTGCCAAAAGTAGGAACCTTGTATGTCTTGTTCTCAAATCTATAATATAGATACGGTAATTCGGTATTAATATACATAATATTATTTGTATGTAGATCGTTATGAGTAAACAAGAATAATTTTTGATATGTAATTAATGACATAATAACTTGAAAAAGGGCACTTGATGCAGTATCCATTGTAAAATCTCCACTTGTAAATAGGTCATCGAAAGTTCCGTCACATTTTTCAAGACAAATTAACTGTACTGGGAAATCTTTTATAATTGCGTATTTTTCATGTTCGTCTGCCGACAATTCGGATCCATCACTTTCGGTCTCATCACTTTCGGTTTCCCAGTCAGATTCACCTTCATCGTCAGAGTTGGCATTGCTTTCATTTGAGTCGGTCGTATATGCGAGTGAACTGTCATCGCTACTATTGGACATATCGTCGTCCATAGTTTCGTTTTTGTCAATATTGCTTTCATTCATTGCTTCATCATATATAATACATGAATCGACGGGTTCGGTATTAGACTGAATATCGGTAATAATATCATCAAGTTTGATAGCATTCAGACTATATTTATTTGTTTTTGATATACATAGTTTATTGCGTTTACATCTAGAACCGTCGGTCATAACCTCATCGTTGCTTACATTTTCCAAGGTGAATAATGTATTTATATTTTCGTTGAAAAAACAGGATGATGCTAGAAATTCAATATCATCAGTGATAACACATTTATGATTCGATTGTATGCCTAGATATGACCCATAAAAGTCGAGAGAGTTCGTGATATTATGAGTATGCATAGTCATACTGCTGAGATAACAAAAGAAGGTGTCTACATAAGCACAATTGTTAGTAGATTTTAATTTCGGAAGCACGTGATGAGATTTATCAGTGGAGATAGCATCGGAATATGGTAGATTAGTAATGAATTCTCTATCGTCTTCATATTTACCAACCATGTAGCGAAGTATGTCAAGTAAAGGAGAATATTTAATAAAGGAAGGTTTATTCAATGTGTTGAAATGACAATCGGTAACTAAATTTCTATTTCTAAAATGATAAGGATGGTTTAATTGAATAGAATCATGATTTTTGTTGGACATTGTGAAATGTAAATCGTAGATGGGATTATAATTTTGTAAATTATAAACATTGCTAGATGAAATATCTAGAGTAGTAGATTCGTCAATAAAAGAGGGTATAATCGAACCTTCTAAATGTTTGGGTTTATGATATCCTATCGAAAATTTAGACTCTAATTCATGAGAGGTCATCGCAATTAAATTATATTATATACGAATTATTACAAAATATATTAGCATTTTAAACCAATAACATGAAGTGCTCGTTTAAAATACTTTAGTATTATATAATTATAAAGTATTGGAATCAAATATGACATTGGAATTGAAAAAATTTAATATGCGCGATATAACATTCAAGGCCGATGAGAATAAAGGTCCAGTAGTAGTTATGATTGGGAGACGTGATACGGGTAAATCCTTTTTAGTGAGAGATTTGCTGTTTTATCATCAGGATGTTCCCGTCGGCACTGTAATGTCTGGAACGGAAGCGGGTAACGGTTTTTATGCGGCACATGTACCCAAGGTCTTTATCCATGAAGAATATAATACAGTGCTTATAGAGAATGTACTGCGTCGGCAAAAAACGGTATTAAAGCAAGTAAATAAGCAGTTAACCGAGTATAAACGAACGACAATTGACCCAAGATGTTTTGTAATTTTAGATGATTGTCTATACGACCAATCTTGGACTCGTGATAAAATGATGCGTTTGTTGTTTATGAATGGTCGTCATTGGAAAATCATGTTAATCATTACAATGCAGTATCCATTGGGTATTCCTCCCAATTTAAGAACAAATATAGATTATGTATTTATATTAAGAGAACCTTACTTGACAAACCGTAAACGTATATGGGAAAATTATGCGAGTATGTTTCCAACGTTGGAATCATTTTGCGGAGTTATGGATCAGACTACCGAAAATTATGAATGTTTGGTTATTAATAACAATGCGAAATCGAATAAACTAAACGATCAAATATTTTGGTACAAAGCCGAAAGTCATCCAAATTTTCGTTTAGGTGCGAAAGAATTCTGGGAAATATCGAAAAATATGGGATCTGATGATGAAGATGATGCGTATGATCCAAGTAAGTCAAAAAAGAAGGGACCGCAGATTAACGTTAAAAAAAGCAAATGGTAGGAAACATTGTATAATATCCATCTGATATGAATATTATATTTGTAGCATTGTTACGGAATCAAAATCATGGATCATACAAACTTTCATCAACTTCAATCTCATCGTCCGAATCAAAATATTCTTCTTCTTCGGTATTAATTGGAAATACCATTTCATCACCAAATAAGTTAGTTGCGTTTGATTCTATAAATGCATGATGCAGAGAACTATATGGTGATCGAAAATTCAAATTATATAGACCTGTTATATTTTCATACACTATATTTTCATCATCAGTTAAATTCGGTGTAGTATCATCGTCGTCATCTATTAAATTCGGTGTAGTATCATCGTCGTCATCTATTAAATTCGGTGTAGTATCATCGTCGTCATCTATTATCTCCTCTTTTTTGTACCGAATTAACTCGCTTTGTCCTTCAAGTGTGATAAAACAGCAATATTTCCTTTTTTCCTTGAAAACTATTATTCTACGTCCAAATGTAGGATTCATCCGTGAAAATGTCGATAAATTTTTTTTAACAACAGATGCCCGGATATGTTTTTTCGAACTATCTAGAGAGTATCGCGAATGGAGGTAATCAACAAGATACGGTTTAAATGTAGTTATTAATGTTTTTTTTGGAAAGTTATTATCAATAGAAATTTTATATGGTTCAATCATTTCATCGATGTATTCAATTAAAGTGTCCGGATCTTCATTATTAACAAATTGCTCTATGTAAATATTGCGTATCGTAACTTGATTTTCAATTGCAAATTTATCAATATTAAACCCTGATAAGTAATATTGTTGAATAACAATTGGTACATGTGTTAGGGTATCTTTCATATGAAAATATATATTATATAAATCAGAAATTTGAAATTCTACGCCACTATATGGATTTTTCGGAGGAAGCGATTCTGAATAAAACAGTGGCGAATTACAAATCGCTGATATAATGATGCGAGAAAGATCCTGTATAGTAAATAAATAAATATAGTTGTTTTCATAATAGTTAAATACATTATTCTGTGATTTATTTATAGGGGTCAAATACAAATCATTGCTTACTATCACCGTTTTGTTCCGTTTTTTAATCATATATGCGAATTGATTAAAGGCGTTGTATGTTCGTTGTACCCGACAGAAGAAATCTAAAAACAATAGTTTATTTTCGAGGGTAACAAAAAAACTATTCATGTAATTCTCTTTTAAAGTAGCAAATTTGCGCTTACTATCTATAAATATAAAACTACATTTTGTAAAATTAAGATGCAGTGAATCAGAGGGTTCTTTAAAAATAGATTTCATATAGTTTCCGCATGTAAATAAATCCATATTTGTTATATTAATATCGGGTGTATATTGAATATCACATATAAACAGTTTATGTGCGATTAAAGCGAATGTATTCATATTATATTTAAGTTAATAAATATAATATAACATGTTTATATCTTTTTCAGATAATTATTAAGCAGTTTATTCGTCGTTATGTGGGGTTAAATTATTAACCAATTGTTCATTGCGCAGTTGTGTAGATTGCACTGTATCTACTTCACGACTATCGAAATCGGTATTTTCTACAACGCCATTCAAGTTTCCTTCTTCATCGATAGTTTGTGTAAGAACATTACCGCTGGATTTCGCATTTTCAATATTATCCATGATAGCCTGTTTCTTGGTTTCCCTAACTCTCTCCTCGAATTCTTTTTTGGCCATTTCTTCATTTTTCATTTTTTCAGCATGAAGTGCGTTCAACTCTTCTTCCATATGCTCGACTCTGCCAGTCTTATATGCGTCTGGATCCCATGGAACCCATATACCGACCGGACCAACGTAAATATCATGATTTGGGTCATGTTCGCGCAGTTTCTTGCATTTGTCTTCTGCTTCCTCTTGAGATGAATATACACCGCGAATCTTTACACCGCGTACAGAAGTCTGAAACGCATTATCGCGATTAAATTTCTCGGTCAATTTATCTTCTTGTTTGTCCAGAAAATTTTTATAATCGTCGTCAATTCCGCTTTTTTGCAGTTTATCACTCTCCTCCTTAACGAACTCATTAAAATCACCAATCAATGTTTCTGCTTTGAGATTATGTTTGTATGAGATAAAATGAATAAATTCAAAATAGCGCTCCATAGATTTAGAGAATTCCCAGTTTTTGATAAATTGATTAAAAAGGTATACTTCGCGCTTTTGTAAAATCTTCTCTGGTGAAACAAAGGACATACATGCGAATTTTTGTCCTGCTATAGGGGTATCTTCATCGCATAGATCAATGTATTTCTTGTTAACACTACCATCACTATTCAACTTCTTTTCAAATCCAGACATTTTAGGAATATATACATTATGGTATTAATTATTTAAGTATGTTGACCTTATAATTATAATTACATTCAGTAATTACATTCAGTAATTACATTCGGTAATTATTTTGTTGCATTATAATATACAGTAAAATGCTTGACTTGAACGAGTTGGTAAAACGCGCTATAAAGTACTTGATCGAAGGTTTAGTAGTTGCCTTGGCAGCTTTCGCTATTCCAAAGAAACAATTAAATGTTGAGGAGATTATCATTATTGCTTTAACTGCCGCTGCTACATTTAGTATTCTTGATGTATTCATTCCTACCATGGGTTCTTCCGCTCGTGGTGGTGCTGGATTCGGTATAGGTGCTAACCTAGTGGGTGGTCTTAAAATGGTGGCTTAAATAGTTAGGTAACCCATTATGTATAATAAAGATGTCAATATTTTTATTATATCATGTCTGATGATAGAAATGCTTAATTATGCGTCATAATATGGATTGTCGTGGATTTTCATACCACAATATTCTTGTGGTTTGTCCTTATAATCAACTGGATTGTGTAAACCTGACTCTTTAGCGCATTCAAGTAAGAATTTAAAATTGCTCCAGAATTCGCTTTTGTGACCGATAGATGTTGTCATTGTATGAGCCATTTCATGAATAGCAACGAACATCAGCGTATGTTCGTCTATTAAATTATTATTGTCTTCTTTTTTCGTATTTAAACAGAACGCGATTTTTTCTCCCTTATTTTCACTGTACGCGGTATAACTGCTAGTTGGGAGTGTTTCCATAATTTTTGTAGGATTAAAGTTCTTCTTAAGACGTTTAACATTTTCTTTGTCGGGGTATTTATCACTAGTATAAACTACAAGTTCCTTGCATTTGGTTGTAACATTGGCCAGTAAATCGGCGGCTTTTTCAATCTCATTCCTATCACGAACGCAGTACTTATTGCCGTCCACGTCAGATACAATGCATTTTAATTGAAAACTTTCGTAATTATCACGATAAATATAATAACTAGCAAATAAGACAAGTCCTATCATGATGTATCCTAAAATATCCTCATTTCTCATTCTTTGTATATACATGTATTGACATAAGTTTTACATCAATAAATATTAGTGTAGTTTGATCGCATAATCAAATTACAATGGAATATAATACGACAACATAATCGAGTATACGCAAATTATATGATTCATTATTGTTTTGAATAATATAATTATTTTAGAATTTTAGAATTACATGCATGGTTTTCCAATTTCAAGTTGTTGACGTAAAGTATCGCCTCCAGTGATGGTACTTTGATTCCATGGACCAACATCCATTTTGCTAACTGGTGGATCAGAACGAAGTTGAAGATTAGCATTTCTTAAAGATTGTCCGACAGAATCCAGACCGATATGGTATCCTGCGTCTAAAAGATCGGGAATTGCAACATCAGCACCATTCATATTTGAAGGATTTAAAGCAGATAATTCATCATTCGACTTCTTTGGTAACAAATCCAATGCGTTTGCAACGTTTTGAATACCATTTACCGATTCACCTTGATTTGAATTCATTAATGGACCCTGAGGAGGTGAATCTTGATTTTTCATCTCTGGTTGGGATGCTTGTCCTTGTCCGTTACTACCATCCTCCATTGTATCGCGAAACATCTGCATTTGGCCGTTGTAAGTCATTAAACCCCATATAGCAATCGTTGAAATAATTAATACTAGCAAAAATTTGGGTGTAAAAAACTTTGCAAGACCACGTTTAATATCGGTAAACATTTTCGTTTATATAATATCGACTGACAAAATATATTCGCATGTCGTTGAAATTTTGCTAAAATATAAGTTATATCGATTTCTCACTAACAATACTATCATCGTCCATATCCATATCGCTCATATCACTATCATCTATATCTGTCAACATATATGTGTTTTTTATGTTTTTTGCTTCTAAATAAGAAGATAGAGCCATTTCGCGTGCTACCTTTGCCTTCTGTATCGCATCCCTGTACATTTGATAATATACCTCACTTGGTTGTTTTAAATTTACGGTTTCTTCATGAGACAAATCTTCTAAATTAAATATAACTTCTTGCATCGTGTCTGAAGCACCAAATTCATTGAACTTGATATTATTATTTTCAGATGTCGATGATAATGTAATATCGTCAGTATCTATATTTTCATTACTTATGTCATTATCTACAAGTGTATTGCTTATGTCGATATCGTTTGTTGGTGAATCATTATGTTCTTCTATATCTGTGCCTTTTCCTAAATCATCGGTTGACTTTACGTTATCGTGATTTTCTTCAATGAGATCTTTACTAGATGCGACGTGATTGTTTTCACCTATATCTGTGGTTACTGGTGTTTCGTGGATTACCTTTTCGGTGTGTGTTATAATACATTTATTGAATAAATCAAGTTCAATTGGTTTGGTTACTAAAACTTGTTTCATTTCAAGTTCTATCTGGAAACTTCTAGCAGAGCATTTTATTCCTTGTACTTCCATAATACTCATGATTCGGGTAGTATCGTTAATGCTATTAAAATCAACGATTTCCTCTTTTTCATCATATATCTTAATATTTGGTTTGTCTAGAGCAGATGGAATATTTACTCTAACCGTATAATATTTACCCGATTTGTATACTTTCAATGGTGATGTAAAATAATTTTCAATGTCTACTATTTCCATATCACCGTCAAACCAGTCCGATCTATGTGAATAAATAAAGTTGACACAGTATTCTTCAAGACGCTCTAGCCATTGAATAATATATTCGTCTTCATTTGTAAACATGAGATCAGTGTGGTATTTTCGGCCATTTTTCACAAACCCATTTCGTGTACTGCATGATGGCGGTTGTATATACAACGGGAAATTGTTTTTTTTAAACCGTATAAAGTAATTTCCACCGGAAATTAATGTAGGCTTCGACAATACAAGTTTAGAAAAATCAAATTCCGTTAATTTAACTCGGGTATCATAAATTTGTTCCATATGAACTGTACCGTAATAATCTCTTTATTATAATTTTATCAATAAAGATAAGTATACGTTCAATCGCATAGTATTGTTTCTAGATATTTTGTATCAATTAAAATGAATAGCATACGGGATAGTTGTATAGAATTTTTTCAAGACGAAAATATAAAACGAGACTTACGTGAAATAGCAAGGCC
>Ga0206129_10007560_pt1 | contig 10679 bp, 21 predicted proteins | sample Helgoland_Spring_8_FD_148616 | JGI IMG/M metagenome (GOLD analysis project Ga0206129, IMG submission 148616) | Pelagic subsurface seawater microbial communities from Kabeltonne, Helgoland, North Sea - Helgoland_Spring_Bloom_20160502_2 | ecosystem: Environmental > Aquatic > Marine > Epipelagic ...
AGGCGGCAGCCAGAACGGCACTGCCGCAACCACCCAGTACCAGCCAGAATGTGCCGAAGAACTCGGCGGCTAGACGTTTTGTCATCAGGGAACTCCTTAAGCTCAAAGAGCTGGAGCCTAACAAGCAAGCCCTGACGCGGAATGTAGGAAACTTCCCAGGCGCACTTATCGCAGTTTGGGCTGAGACCGCTCAGCAACAGGCCGTCGAACTTACACATCTCCACGATGGCGGTATAGGCAGTGTCTACCGCATCTGTAGAGAGTCGAGATTGAGGGCATAGCTGCCCTGCATGAAAAGGCTAACGCTGAAAAGCCTTGAGCCAGATGCAGAAAGCCCGGCGCATGACCGGGCTTCAAGGTTTCAGGGACGCGCTGACCACTTAATCGGCAGCGCAGCCTGGGAATTTGGGTTGGACTTCGACTACTCCAAGCTCTTCAACGTACCCAGCTTCATCCTGACCCGCCTGACAAGCACTGGTTTTGCTCATTTCGTACTGACGAAGCGTAATATTTCCCTTGCGGTGCTCACTCATATCCTCCACACCTTGCACCAGCTCGGCAAACAGGCTGCGTTTCAATTCCACCTCATTTTTCAGCGTTGCGTCAACGGATGCGCAAAACGAAAAAACCCAGCAGACAAGCCGGGCGTTTAATGGTTACTCAAAACTAGGCGTCAGACGTTTTATTTCTGACAGAGTCACCAGCGGAGAGTGAGCCTTTGATTTTTGCCGCGCGTGCAACCACCTCACGCTGGGAAGCGCTTGCCTTGTGAAGCACCTCCCGGAAAACCTCACGCTTGGTTTCATAGGAGGCGTTACTGAAGAAATCCGCCAATAGGCTGGATTCTTCGGTATTAGCTTTACGCATGATGATCTGCCTCAGTCAGTAGCTCAATGAGCTGCTGGTAATCATATGCCAGTTTGCACCGGCCTCGATAGTTCAGCGATCAAGCTCTGTAAATGCGAGCATGCTCTGAACTTTAGGGGAACACTTGCCACCCCATAACAAAAAGACCAGAATTAAGACCTATATAGGAGTCTTATCTATGCAAAATATTCTGGCTGACGTGGCGGTGAGCGTTTCCGAACTCAAGAAAAACCCATCATCCGTCTTGAGCGGCGCCAATGGCCTGCCCGTGGCGGTACTGAACCACAACCGCGTTATGGGCTACATGGTTCCGGCAAATGTCTACGAAGCGATGGTAGAGCGCTTGGACGAGCTGGAACTGATTCACTTGGTCAAGGCTCGGCTCGACGCCAACGAAACACCCGTTCGAGTATCTCTCGACGATCTGATTGGCGAGGCGGAGGCAGATATAGCCAATGGGCGCTGATTACGACGTTGAATGGGATCCGAAGGCGCTCAAGGAACTGCGAAAACTCGACGGTACGATACGTCTCCAGTTTCTGAAAAAGCTCCAGGAGCGACAGGCCGGACCGCGAGTGCCAAGTGACGCGCTTCACGGTATGAAAGATTGTTACAAGATCAAATTGCGCGGCGCCGGCTATCGGCTTGTATACCGCGTTGAGGATGAGCGGATTGTCATCTTGGTTCTGGCCGTCGGAAAACGCGAACGCAGCTCAGTCTACGAGCAGGCAGGGAAACGGTAGACAAATGCGAGGAGGGCCGCTCGCTAGCGGGCTTTGTCTTCAAGCCAGGTTGCGCTGGAAACTTATTGGTAACCGATCTATCGCCTTTCGGTGCTCAAGGATCTTAATGACGGTGTACTCGGCCTTGAACTGCTCACCGGCCAAGGATTGAACCCTACGCAGTTTCACCTTCAAAATTTTGCCTTTTTTAGCTAGTAAAGAAGGTGTGAATGAGAGCGGCGGACAACCGAGGAGAACCGCAAGGCTTTTTTGGGCCACAAGAACGGCAGCATCACCAGCCACTATTCTACGCCGGAGCTGCAGCATCTGATTGAGGCTGCGAACAAAGTGTCAGCAACTGACTATCGCGGGCCAGCGCTGACCCTCTTGAGGAGGAAGTCGGGATGATTCCCCGCAAAAGTCCCTACGCATGAAAAAGCCGAACTGGTTAGAGCTCGGCTAAGTCATTGAATAATATGGTCGGGACGGAGTGATTCGAACACTCGACCCCTAGCATCCCATGCTGGGGACTGTAGACCGCTAACCTATTGTTTTATAAAGGAACCCCACACTAGTTCTAGTGGCAAATCATCCTTCTTTTTGTGCTTATGCAAACGGTAAACCGTGGCCTGTGGCATAGGTTTTGCGCAATAAGCGTCAAATCATAGGAGGGAGATGACACCATTTTGAATTAGTATCTCACCGCTAAAAACTTGAATGATTCATCGCATCCGGACTCGCTAAAAATTTTATGAGCAAAATACAAAAACGCTTTGGCCTGGGCCCGAAATCTTTGGATTAAACACGCTCCAGTTGTGGTGATAATCACCACAACTAAATCGAATGACCAAGGCCGGCCCGCCGGGCTTTTCACAATCGCATGCCGGACAAGCTAACAAGGAGCGTTGAATGTCGTGGTGGAAAACGCTTTTCGGCATCTCAATCCAAGAGGATGCCCCCAAACAGAGCCCTGCCTTCGATATCTCTGATCTGACGGAGAATGAAGACCACCTGTACCCCGACGTTGCGCGCTTTGTAATATCGACGGGTAGATGCAGCGTCTCCGCAGTTCAACGTCACCTCAAAATTGGTTACGAGCGGGCTACACGGCTGGTTGAAAGCCTTGAAGACGACCACGTCGTCTCAAGAATAAACTCTGACGGAAGCAGATACTTACTAAGTGAGCAGCAGCGTCAAGCTGCGCGTTTGCTCCCCTCTAGGGTGGAGATAGAGCGACAGAGAAAATCGGAGGAACTCGCTCTTCGCACCGATTATCTCTCAGAGAAATACGCCGACCAAAGCATCGTCCAAGCAATTCTGGATCAAAAAATCTGGGAAGGAATGACGGCTGCTCATCTATTCGACTCAGCCGGTGAGCCAGAGACAATCGATCAAAAATATATGAAAAACAAATCCCGCGAAATTTGGAAATATCATCACGAAGGCGGCAACCGATTTTTACTGCGCGTGACCTTGGAAAATGGCATCGTCGTTGGCTGGGACGCAAAAGGCTAGCCCACGACAGGCCCGCCGGGCTACTTTGCACTCAACAAAACGGAGTAGTCACTATGAAGATCCTCAAAGCTATTTCTGTTGCATGGTGTAATCGTCCGAAGAAGACCTTGGCAGATCTGAACGACTGGACGCTCGCCTTTATTGGAGGTCCAAGCTTTCTCGTTGGGACCTTTTACGTATCGGTCGTCTGGAAGAGCACGCCCGAATTAATCAGTCTTTCCCAGGATCACGGCCTGCCACCTGCAGCAATTCTGGCGTTTCTTTTACTGGGGGGGCTGGCATTGAGTGGATGGTTTTTTTTGACAGTCGCCCGCCGGTGCAACGAACTGCTTTACGAGCGTAATTTCAAATAACACACGCAATGCCCAACCAGCCGGGCTTTTCGACAACACGCCTCAATAATAGGAGCATCAATGCATAAGGTTTTGCTCGCAGTCAGAGTCATCCAGAAGGGCGAGCTAGTTGGATACTGTAGCCATCAACTCACCCTGCCCTTCGCCCCCTTTCCTGGCCTTCGTTTTGAGCAAGGAACCAGCTGCAAATTGTGGGAAACGATGACAGGATCGGAGCTTGCGCCAGCTGTTGAGCGAGTCATCTTCGATCTGGATGAAGAACAGTTTGTATGCATATTCAACGTTGACATCCCGCTGCGCGCCTCATTCTGGTACGACGACGTTGATCTAACTCCAGGGACCGTCAGCGCTGTTGGCGAATACTTCCGACATATTCCGATTACTAGGTAGTATTCCGGCCGCTTTTTTCGCACAAATGCGCAAGGATGCGAGCAATGCCGTCCCTCACGAAGAAACTCTCCAAAGGCTTTATAGTGCTCATCGCCGCCGTTCAGAGCGCCGGCGTTGAGACTACGATCAATGCAATCAAGAGGAGCTTCGCTCTTATAGCAGAGACCTCATCCTTCAGAGCGAAAGCCCATGAGCATTCACAGATCTAGCGCGAGAAAAGCACTGGCATTGGCGAGGTATGAACTTGCGAGCGTCGATGATCAACGCTTGAAATACGCAGCGCTTGAGCTCCGCATGGCAATCGAAGGGGTTACGTACGATCGGGCATTAGCTTACAAGGCGGAGTTTCCTCCTGAAGAGTACGAAACCTGGCAACCAAAAAAAATTATGCTGGTTCTCCTGGAAATTGACTCCAGCGCAGATTCAGATAGCTCGCTCAGCTTCGGAATTGAACCTGCACCAGGACAGAGCCCTGAAGTCATGAGGCATCTAGGGGCTGAAGTTGTATTTAACCTTCAGATCATCAAAAAACACTACGACGCTTTAGGTAGCTACCTACACTCACCATCATTGAAACATGTACGGTCCGGAGTAACTTCCGATTACGGAAAAATGCGTAAGCGTTGTGAGGAGATCGCCAGCTCTTTAGAGCGAGTGCTGGCCTCCTCCATATTCAATTGTACTCTCGGGGTATTTTCCAGCTTTGATTGCTGCGAGTGCAATACACGTATACGCAGGAGGATGCCCCGTGGAGTTGACAGTATTGAAGTCGACTGTCTCAACTGCTCAGGTAGTTACACTCTCACACGAACATCAGATGATAAAATTCTTAGGGAGCTCCACCAACACGAAATAGCCTGCGCAAACAAAAATTGCAACCACACCATAATTGTTCTGCGGAAAGAAATTGTTGCAGGTAGACATTGGACCTGCAAAGAATGCCACGGGCGCAATGAGTTCCACCTCGGCCTAGTGCATTATGAATCATATTGATCAGAAAACCGGTACATGCAAACAACCATCTCTTACTTGCTCTGGGCGAGGCAATCTAGCAATCCTAGAAACCTTGCCAGAACAAACGCTGGGCTTTTCACAGCCCGGAGTTCGAACCCAAGGGTCGTCAGCACACCTATGAAACCCTTCGATGAAATAGCGCAAAAAGCCTTTCGAATCCCTAAGCGTTATGTGATAACAGGCTACTTAATAACGACAGCCGTACTCGCTATTGGGACATGGCTGAGCATCCAACTTGATGATTGGATGTGGTTAGCGAGGTTCGGCGCATTTCTAGTGTGTCTAGCGATGATGTTTGAAGTAACTGGAGTGCTTGAACGGTACGTCAAGAATATCTTCGGTGTTGTTGAAGGCGCTACCGTCGACGTCGTACTAATGCAGGTGAAAAGGCGCCCACACTTATATGGTGTTTCCTCAGAAACTACCACCCAGCAAATCCAAGAGATAGCTGAGAAAGAACAAAAACGTCGCTTGAAATATGCAGACGACCTTATGCGCAACGCCATCGCCAGAAAGGTTCAGAAGCATGAGTTTATTCTTGCTTCCGTAGGCACTTTGCTTTGGGCCTTCGCAGACCTTTTGAACAAGCTGTAGCACCTACACAAAGCCCCATTCTATACGTTATAGAATGGGGCTTTGTGTATGCTGGCCTCGGCCTACGAGCATCGGAGACCACCGTGACAGAGCCCTCCCTAACCTTCAAATGCCTCGGCCACACCAAGCGTGGCGACTTGATTGAGTCCTACCAGCTGGAAGTGACCGACACCCCCGATGGCACGACCGTACAGATCTCAGTACCGACGAGGAAGCTCATTTCAGCTCATAGCATGAAGAGCATTCTGGTCAGCCGAAAAATGTTCTACTCCGTCACGCAGCGCAAGCACGCGAGTATGCTGAGCGAAATGTTCGATCAGCAGCAGCTTGACGCAGTCGAAGGCTAGCCCGGTCTGCTGGGCTTTTTCGTGCCCACCTGATGCAAAAAGCCCAGCGCTAGCTGGGTCGTGCATCACCGCTGTAATCAACTTTTGAGCTTGTAAACCAACCAAGCCGCATCGCCACCCGAGCTAATATCGTCGTAGAACATTGTGGTGTCACAGTAGTGCAAGTTGATTGCATTCATGACTGCCGTGATTGCACCAAGCATCTCTTTGATCAGCTTTCTACTTACGCCGCCCAACGGCTGAGCCTCACGATCATAGAGGTGGTTCTTGTCCTGGTGGGCAATCCGCTTGTTGCGATGATCTCGCGCGAATTGAGCCTTGAATAGCGCCTCCTCACACAGGCCCGCTACCTCCCTGCGCAATCCTTCGTTGGCGATCAACGCAGGTAATGCACGGATAGAGAGATTCTGTCTGCCAGACATCTGCGCTGGATCGGTCAATCGGCAAATCCCCAGGATCACTGAGTCCCACAGACTATCTTGAACCACCATGAAGAATAAGCCCGCGGTCTCATTGAGCGTGCGCACGGTTTCCTCGCTTTCGCCGTAGAGCTGCTTGTACTGCTCCCAAACGAGGTGCACCTCAAGGATTTTCTGGTTGAGGTGCCAAAATGCTGTGCCAAGTACCTCACCCATTGAATCCATGTAGTACTCAAGTACTTCTTCGCTGCTCCTAGTAGTCACGCTGCCTCCAAGTCCTGTTGTAGCCAGGCACGATACCGTGCTCCGACCAGGGCAACCAGATGCAAAAAGCCCAGCGCGGGGCTGGGCTTTGATAGATTCCTAAGTAGGCTGGCCGCCAGATCTATTTTTTCTCATGGGCGTTGATAATCTCCATGATTTCAGCCAGCCCTTTCATCGACTCACCTGCCTGAGCCGGGTTAGCCAACATTTGCTGCATGAACTGCAGCCCCATCTGCTCACCGGCATCTGGCTTCTTGGGGATGACGGTCTCGTTTATGATATTCGTCATAGTATCCATTAGATGCCGCTGCGACTCCGTCACTGTCCGCTCAATCACTGCCGCTCGTTTATCAATTTCCGCTAAAACATCTTTGGTTTTGTCTTGATATTCAGCCATCACGCGCTGCGTTTTCTCGAAATTAGCTCGGACTTCCCTCTCGGAGTTTTTTGCCGCAGCTATGGCAACAATTGCCAAAATGAGCGAGGTAACACTTGCTAGAAAGGAAATTACGTCAAAAACACTCATGTTTTCCATAACGAGGCAGCTCTCCTAATGATGATTTTCGCTACAACCCGGCCGACCAATGCCGCATAACATAGCGTGTGGCCATCATGGTACATCTGAACACGTTCGCCCCCAACTGGGTGCCCATCCAGCGTGGATGGAATGCCAGTAACTGGGCAAAGGTTCGCCGTAGTAGCTTTGTGCCTTCAGCAATCAAGGAAGACGCAAGCATGGCACTCGTAATTGACGAAACAGCGCAGTACCTCAAAAAGACACCGAGGTCAGTTCTCGGCAGTGCGGTTTGGGGAAGGATCCACGCAATCGGCAGCACCGTTCCCGTATCAGGGATATATCGCTGTGAAGGGTGCGGCGATGAAATTACGTCCAACAAAGGGACGGAGTTTCCGCCGCAGAACAAGCATCAGCACCCAGGCTCAGCGGCTAACATCGGATGGCGCTTGATCGTCCAAACCCAAACCAAAGGCTAAAGGATTTTCCCAGTCCTTCGCCTGCAAGCCCAAGGACTGGGATAGCGCCAATATCGGCGCGTTTATGACTTGGAGGTCCATGTGAGAGAAGGACAAACGATATTTCCCTACGTCATCGTTACATCAAAAGACGACTACACGCCTATCGCGGAAAAATTCGCCTACAGAGGTGTTGAGACTGGATGTGGCGTGATTACGTTTCTTTCAGAGTCTGATTTCAACACCATCTACAACGAGCTCGCGGCGGTAGGATCTGGGTTCGCATTAATACTCGCCGACAACCTGAATTACTTTGGGGATGGCAATTTCTCTCGAACCTTCCATCACATCAACTAATCCTTGAACTACTGCCGGCGAATAATAGCTGGCCATTGATGACTTCGATTTTTCCACCTTCGGCAAGGCTGTATGGGCCGCTGAATAAATATTCGGCGCGCCCATCCTGAACGTCAACTTCGACCGGGTCACGCGCTGGGTTAGGGAATTCTCGTCGCCAGGCGATGTTGAAGATAAACGTTCTGATTGATTCATGGATTTTTCCTGCGGCCATGCCGCATCATGTTGGTTGTTTGGCGTCTTTGTGCCTGAGGATCAGGCGCCCCTCGCACTTTCCCGCTGTTCCGCCATCACCTGCCGGGCTTCAACCTCCATCCGCCGGAAGTCGCTGAAAATGGTTTGTCGCTGGCCGCTCGGTACGCCACACATCCGAATCACCCCGGAGAGAACGCTGTAGTCCATGCCTGTTGCGCCGCACGCACCTGTGCGCCATTGCGTGCTCATGGCCTCGAAGACTTTGAAGGCTTCCCAGTTGTCCGGTCAGATGCCGACCTCTGAGCCATAGTCCTCCGCGGTGAATCCAGAGGCGTCCGTGCCCTCCAGCGTCGGCTCATAGAGCGCGCGTGCAGCGCTTAGGAGTTTCCCAGGCGAGCCTCGCTGAAAGCTTCGGCGTAGGCATTCAGCACAGCCTTGGGGGCTGAGTTGATCGAGTTGACGAGGATTCGTACATTTTCAGGCGTAAACCTTTCCTCGATATCCCAGCCGACGACCACATCAAGCAACTGGTCAGCCTGCAGATCGATCTGAGCAGCAGTGAATGCCTTGAGGTCCATGTCTCCTACCTGCTTGCTCCGCTCGTCGTGCCGCTCGTTCCAGCCTGTGTACAGATCGGCCAGCGCGGTGCGGTCCAGGTACTTGAACTCGAACTCCACCTTCTCGGCGCTATAACCGGCACGCTGAATCGTCACCGGCGCCATGAAGGTCGGCTTCTGGATCAATTTGAACTTGGCCATGAGCTCTCCAATTACGCGGCGTAGTGAATGAATTTAGCGACCACGGCGAACACGGCGGTCACCGCCATAATATTGTTCATGGTGAGCGACGGCACGTTGTCGAACGAGGCGTAAGCGTTATAAACGATGACTCCACCCGAGGCGAGGTTGATGCGCACTGCGCGCGGCTTCTTGTCGTCGTTAGCTTCCAGCAGTACCTCGTTGTGAGGTAGCGCCGAGTCATCCGCCATGGTCAGCGTGAACGACAATGGGGATTTCGACGTCTGGATTTGGTGTTCGTCGTCTTCCTCGAGAAACGAGTACGTGACGTTTTGTTGCTCGCCGCCGGACTTGTTTGATTCCGTGACCTGGCTCACAGGCACCCAGGTCAGAATCTTGCGCACCGAACCACCGCCCGCGCCAGCTATGAAGCGTGCCGCATTGGCCGTGTTGATCGACTCAAGCACGAACGAGTCGGCGGTCACGGTCTTGATGCATACAACCCGATTGTTCAGGCGTGCCCAGCCCGAGGTGACCTCGAAAAAATCGCCAACCTCTAGGTCATGGCCGGCCGACGAAACAACGGCTTCCGTTGCGTTGGTGATCGCCGTAAGAATGATCGGCGCGTCATACGAGGCGGCGATAGCAGCAGTCGAGCCATTGGGTACCGGCCGGGTTGACCTCTTTCAGCGGGGGCACGATTGACCAGGTGCGTCCTTGAGCGACCACTTTGTCGAGCAGACCTGGCACCCAGGCCAAACCCTGCGCGGCGATCTTGAGTTTCTTGTCGCCCTGCCGGATGAGGCTGTTGTTTTGAAATTCGAGGCCGGTAAAGTCGAGCAGGATGCCCTGAGCGATCTGTTCGATAGTGGCCCCCGGCGCCTCGCCGCCCGTCTCCGGGTCGTACTCGCCAGACTCTGTCTTGCTGATGGTCACGGGCTGGCCGAACTCTGTGATCATCTCCAGAGCCATTACGGCCATTTCGTCGTAGAAGGCCATGGTGGCTCCAGATGTGAAAAGCCCAGCTCGACGGCTGGGCTCCATTATTTTTCAGCTTTCGTCCCAAAGCTGGGACAGTTTTTTTCTACGACGAAGTAGCATCGCATCTGCGTAATGCGCGGCTTCATCTGCCAACACATCTCCGTCGGCCGGCTCTCTCGAAGCGATGGCGGTGATTGCAGCGGCTGCGTACAAATCCCAAGCTTCGATTTCCTTCTCGGTCACGCTTTTTCTTTCCGACATATCGGAGCTCCATGTGATGAGCTCCAACGCTAACACTATGCACGGACTGCAAACAGCCCGCGCTTTTGTAGGTAGTCGGCAAACTGCGTAGCGCTCGGCCGATCCGGCGCCGCCGGAAGAAGTCGGTTGCTGGTGTTGGAGATGGTCGCGTACTCCCGAGTTACCGCACCCTCGACGCGCTCCAGCGTTACAGCACCCTTGCGCTTCTCCACCGGGTCAATATCGTCCAGATGGATCTCGGCGGCCAGCGCCATCTGCCCGTACTGGATGCGAGCAGGAAGGTAGTTGTTCGGCTTGATCTCCTGATCCAGCAGCACTTCCCGGCGCGGCCAGGACAAGGCCTGCTCGCTGCTCATCTTGCGACCCTTCCAGGTCATGCCATCCATCACCAAGGCGGCCCGGCGCAGCAACGCTTCCTGCTCAGGAACACCTGCGGGGATGGCCGCGCCGAACTTCACGGCATACATGGCCAAGTCCTCGGCACTCGCGTAGCTTTCGGCGTCAGGCTTACCGGTGCCGTCCTCGATGATGAGTGTCATGCGTCAACTCGCTGGAATGGTTTGAAGATTGGCTACCGGGTCGCCGGCAGCCAGTATTATCAGGCCTTAGGCAGATCAGCGACGAGCTTTTCCAAGGATTCTTTCGAGGCATTGGCACGGTACGGCACCTTGGCTTCATCAAGCTTTGCTTT
>Ga0206129_10007565_pt1 | contig 10673 bp, 5 predicted proteins | sample Helgoland_Spring_8_FD_148616 | JGI IMG/M metagenome (GOLD analysis project Ga0206129, IMG submission 148616) | Pelagic subsurface seawater microbial communities from Kabeltonne, Helgoland, North Sea - Helgoland_Spring_Bloom_20160502_2 | ecosystem: Environmental > Aquatic > Marine > Epipelagic ...
AAACGTTTCTGTGGGTGGCATTTCTACCTATGAGCTCAGAAATAAATCCAGTCATGAAGAATTGTACCCCAATAACCATTGCTATTAAAGCAACATAAAACTCAGTTCTATCTGCCAATAATCGTGCATTTTGGTGAATAAATATTTTATCTATTCCTAAGTAAAAAATTAACAGAAAGCCAATCAAGAACATTAGAGAACCCAGTGCACCAAAAAAATGCATCGGCTTCTTACCAAATTTCCCCATGAAGGCAACAGTTATTAAATCCAAGGGGCCATTCAAAAAACGATTTAAACCAAACTTAGTTACACCAAATTTTCGCGCTTGATGTTGCACCACTTTCTCTCCGATATTCGTAAAGCCAGCGTATTTAGCGAGAGCTGGCACGTAACGATGCATGTCTCCATAGAGCTCAATACTCTTCACAACACTTTTTTTATAAGCCTTTAATCCACAATTAAAATCGTGTAAAAAGATACCGGTTATTCTACGGGCGGCCCAATTATAAAGCTTAGTAGGAATCGTTTTTGACAGTGGATCATGACGCTTTTTCTTCCATCCTGAAACTAGATCAAAATCTTGATTGACAATCATTTCATATAGCTCAGGTATTTCTTCAGGTGAATCCTGAAGATCAGCATCCATGGTAATAATAACATCTCCTTCGCTAGCTTCAAAACCTTTTTGAAGTGCTGCAGACTTGCCATAATTTCTTTGAAATTTAATTCCTCGGACCGTAGCATTATTGCTGGCTATTTGCTCTATAACTTCCCAAGATTTATCCTTACTGCCATCATCCACTAATAGGACCTCATAACTGAATTTACCATTCAATACTTCTTTGATCCATGTTAATAAATGAGGTAGAGATTCTTCCTCGTTAAATAAAGGAATAACTATAGAAATTTGCTTTGACATACTAACCCAAAGTTAAGGAAATCTTGTAAAGGATTAACAAAATATATTTAGGGCTAAAGCCTCGTTACTTTAATACGGCTTTCACCTATCGAAATGAAATAAATACCTCCTGAATACTTTTCAAGCTCTATGACATGGGCAGTGCCATACATTATCCCTTTTTCCATTTCAACTCCTGCCGCATTTCTTAAAATATATTTAGCCCCTGACTTAAAACCCTCCACCTTAGACGAGCTATTCGTAGGATTAGGATAAATTGAAATGCCGCTATTTGTGTCGAAATCATTGACTGAACTATATTCGGCTACATGAAATAAATCTATGGCCGCCTCAGTAACATTTGGATTTTCATCAAAATCTGAGACCTGGAAGGAAACTATAATATTTGACAAATCTAAACCTGTCAAATAAAAGACTTTAAAACCCCAAGTCATTTGGTCATTTTGAGGAGGAATGAGCTCAATAACTTGATTGGTTCCGTCACTTACCGTAATCTTTAAAGTATCATCAATAGCTCCTGGACCATGATTACAATAATAATCCATGTAAAGTAAAATAACTGGATCCGAGTAATTTAATGTAAGGTTCATTGGTGGTGAAGTTAACGTAGTCACCCCGCTGTCAACATCATCAAAATCTGCATCCTCATTGTCGGAATTCCCTGTAACATAGGCAAAAGAACCACAATCCGAATCAAAATCACCGTCCATCACTGTATTATCAGTCGGGTTTGGAATAGCTCTTTCCCACATTCCTGTTGAAGCATCGCCAGATACAGTCCAATCAAAGTCGAATGTAAAGTCGTCATAATATCCTTCTTGTAAAACAATGGTCAATGAACCTGTAGTTGCATCAATCTCCACATTTTCGCAATAGGTCATAAAACCCCATTTCCCGACGTATACATCATGTATATCTTCATAAAACAATGGTAAAATCTCTTGTCCTAACCCATTGCTCTCACCTTCGTATGTAATTAATGGATGTACTAATTTTATTTTTGCATTTTGAATTGGATTTCCAGCATTATCTTTAACCTCTATATTTATATTGAACGGCTCAATAGGCACCATTGCAACATCTTGCACTGTGATATTATCTTGCAACAAGTCCACGGCAATTGTTTGAGTTTCATAACCTACCTTAAAATAAGTAACGTTAAAATCACCTCCAGATGCAAATCCACTTGCATAGTCACCAACACTATTTGAACGTTCCTCTTGATTGTTTCCTGGAATACTTATTGTGGCATTGTCAATTGGAGCTAAGGAAGCTTGATTGAATATATTCCCTTCAAGATATGCTGCCCTCTGGTAATCAGGTTGCAGGACAAACAATCCTTCAGTTCTATCCGACGCTAGTATGTTTCCAGATGGTAAAAAAGGATAAACACCCCAACTTCCATCAAAAGTTGGTGTTTGCTCAGGATATGTATCGTAGCTCGCCAATTCTATAAGATTGTTTGGATATTGAGCATCATGAATAGTTATTCCATCTGCATAATAACTTGTAACAAGATAATCGTTGAGCACGAATGTATTATGTGGTATGACATTTTCACCAGGTGAACTCTGTACACGATCTAACTCTACAATATTATTTACATCCGTAATATCATAAGCTGCTATAAAGGCACCGGGAACCTCATCTGTTGTGTATACAACCTCTCGATTGTCAGAAGGCCAAATATTATGAGTGAATGAATCTACAGTTGTTTTTGTCCCCATCAGCTGTGGGTTTGACGGATCTGAAATATCCACAATACTTAAAAAACCATCATTTACATGGGCAAGGTAAAGTGTATCTCCAAATGCCACCCCATCATGAACATACCAATTGTCAAAAGCTCCCACAAAAGTTGGATTCATGGGCATGTTAGTCACGTCGTATATAAGGACGCCTCCTTCTCCATAATTTGCACCAAATACATAAAGCAAACCTTGATCGTCAACATGACAATTGTGCGCTGACTCCCATGATAATGATTCGTCACCTGTAAAGAGATTGGCTACCAAGACATTACTTTCAGGTAAAGGTGACATATTAATTATTGTCAAGCCTTCCTCTGCCTCTGTGCTGATGTAAGCGTAATCTCCATAGACTGAAGGATCACGCCAAATACTATTTTCTCCTGGTAACCAAAATACTTCAAACGGATTTGCTGCATCCGTAACATTCATAATTGAAGTGCCGTCCTCAGTGCCGACAATAGCATATTCATTGCCTTGTTCGTCAACATACCCCCAAACATCATTCAAACCTGTATTGTGCAAGGAAACATAATCTGTTTGAGAAACAAATGATAACTCTGCTTGACCAATGGTTAACTTGCAGCTCAGTAGTAAAATTATGAACAGCCAAACCAATGGAATATAATGGGCGTTAATTGAAGATCGAAACATATTTTTTTGATTAAAAAGTTCGTTAGTCAATTAACGAACAAATACTTGAAAGGTTGATGAGCGATGAATTAAAATGGATTATTGTCATATCGAGTATGTCTTATGTTAAAAATAAGGTTTTAAATAATACTCTTATTTTTATAGTTAGGCATAAATAGATTGAAAATGAAAATTAACACCTTAGAAAAATATCAAGATAGCTACAAACAAGGAATTGAGGAGCCTGAAATGTTTTGGGGAAATATTGCTAATGGTTTCGATTGGAGTCAAAAGTGGAATTCCGTATGTGAATATGACATGAGTGAAGCTCAGTTCTCATGGTTCAAAGGTGGTAAGACGAATATCACAGAAAACTGCATTGATCGTCATCTCGAGAATAAAGCTGATGAGACAGCAATTATTTTTGAACCCAATTCACCGAAAGAAGTTGCAACGCACATCACTTATAAAAACTTGCATCAGAAAGTTTGTAAAATGGCAAATGCACTGTTATCTGTAGGTATTAAAAAAGGAGACCGAGTCGCTGTTTACCTACCAATGATTCCCGAGCTTGCAATTAGTGTACTTGCGTGTGCAAGAATTGGGGCCATACATTCTGTTATTTTCGCTGGATTTTCTTCTTCCGCACTAGCCGCTCGTATCAATGACTCCCAATGTAAAATTGTAATTACTGCTGATGGAGGTTTTAGAGGTAATAAAACGATTGATTTAAAAGGCATCGTAGATGAGGCTTTAATAACTTGTCCATGTGTTCAAAATGTTTTGGTAGCAGAACGAACGAATACTGAAACAAGCATGCTTGATAATCGAGACATTTATTTAAAAGATATATTATCTGAAGTATCAGATAAACACAAAGCAGAGCCAATGGATTCAGAGGACCCTCTGTTTATACTGTATACATCTGGTTCAACAGGAAGGCCAAAAGGAATGGTCCATACGACAGGTGGATACATGGTATATACGGCATATACATTTAAAAATGTTTTTGCTTACGAACCAGGAGATGTATATTGGTGCACTGCTGATATAGGTTGGATTACAGGACATTCTTATATTCTTTATGGACCGTTACTAAACGGTGCAACTTCAATTATGTTCGAAGGCATTCCGACATACCCAAACCCAGGCCGCTTCTGGGATATTGTCGATAAGTTTGGTGTAAATCAATTCTATACAGCACCAACCGCGATTCGAGCTCTAGCAAAGGAGTCTATAGCGCATGTCAATAAATACAGCTTAAAAAGTTTAAAAGTAATAGGTTCAGTAGGTGAACCTATAAATGAAGAAGCTTGGCAATGGTATCACAAAAATATCGGCAAAGAAACTTGTCCTGTTGTAGATACTTGGTGGCAAACTGAAACTGGGGGCATTCTAATTTCACCTATACCAAATGTCTCTCCACAAATCCCAACATATGCAACTACGCCATTGCCAGGAGTGCAACCCGTTTTAATGGATGATAATGGAGACGAAATAGAAGAACTTGAAGGAGAGGGAAGGCTTTGCATAAAATCCCCTTGGCCCTCTATTGCCAGAACCATATGGGGTGATCATGAAAGATACAAAGAAACTTATTTCACTGCTTATCCAGGTTATTATTTCACTGGAGATGGAGCCTTAAGAAATCGTGAAGGCATGTATCGTATCACCGGACGTGTAGATGATGTAATTATTGTTTCCGGCCACAACCTTGGAACAGCTCCTATAGAAGATGCCATAAATGAGCATCCTGATATAGCAGAGTCTGCCATCGTAGGTTTTCCACACGAGATCAAAGGAAAAGCGCTTTATGGTTTTGTTACATTAAAAACACAGGTTGAGAATACTGATAAATTAAAAGCAGCAATCAATAATCTTATAGCCTCGAAAATCGGACCGATTGCCAAGCTAGATAAAATTCAGTTCACAAATGGATTGCCAAAAACACGGTCGGGTAAAATCATGCGACGCATTCTAAGAAAAATTGCAGAGGGCAATCCTGGCGATTTAGGAGACATTAGCACTCTGCTGAACCCTGAAGTTGTGGAACATATAAAGAATGGTAGTGAACACTAAAATTAATATAAGTGAATGGCTAACATTAAATAGAAAGTCATGGGATACGCGCACTGAGATGCATATCCATTCCGACTTTTATGACCTTAAAAAATTTAAAAAAGATGTTAATTCACTCAAAAGCATTGAACTGAACTTACTTGGTGATATTAAAAATGAATCCATTTTACACCTCCAATGCCATTTCGGTATGGATTCTTTTAGTTTAGAAAAAAAAGGTGCTAAAGTTACCGCATTAGATTTTAGCCCTAAAGCAATAGCGATGGCAAATGAACTTAAAAAAGAATTGGGTATGCAAACTGATTTCATTTGTGCTGACGTATATGAAATGAACACTAAATTGAATTCGAAATTTGAAACAATTTTCAGTAGTTATGGAATTGTTGGGTGGCTTCCTGATATTGAAAATTGGGCAAAAGTGATTCAAAAACAACTTACAAAGGGTGGTCGATTTATTTTGGTTGATTTTCATCCAACACTTTGGATGTTTGATGATGATTTTGATAAGATATCCTACTCCTATTTCAATGATGAGCCATATATTGAAATCGAAAAAGGAAGCTATGCCAATCGAGATAACGATCAAGAAACGAAGTCTATTTGGTGGAGCCATTCTCTTTCTGAAATCACCAGCGCCTTTTTAGATCAAGGTCTCAAAATGAGAACTTTTAAAGAATTTGATTATTCGCCTTATGACTGCTTTAAAAATACGGTAGAATTTGAAAAAGAAAAGTTCAGGATAAAACATCTTGGTAAAAAAATACCGATGGTCTATGCTATGGTTTTTGAAAATTGAATCTATGAAAAGACAAGTCGCCTTAGTAATCATAATTTTATGGTTTTGCCTATTCTCATGTATTCCCAAATCAAACAAACAATCCAAGAAAACGGGCATAGAATTAGTTGTTTTAGGCACCGTACAGGATGCTGGATCTCCTCAGGTAGGATGTGAAAAGGAATGCTGTAAAGCTTTATTAAAAAGCGGTTTATCTGACCGAATGGTGGTTTCTCTTGGGCTCATAGATCATGACCGTAACCAGCAATATTTATTTGAAGCCACTCCAAACATATCTATGCAGCTAGCACATTTACAGCGTATTTCTAACCTATATCAAATGCCCAACGGAATATTTTTGACACACGCACACATTGGCCATTATACAGGTTTAATGTACTTTGGGAAAGAAGCTATGAACTGCAATAAGCTCCCTGTTTTTTCTATGGAACAAATGCAAGAATTCTTAACTATGAACGGCCCATGGGACCAACTTGTAAAAAATGAAAACATCAAGTTAATTACGCTTGAAAATGAGAAAGCCAAAGTTCTAGATAAAAACCTGACAGTTACTCCAATACTTGTTCCACATCGCGATGAATATTCTGAAACAGTAGGATACATAATATCCGGTAACGAAAAGTCAGCCTTATTCATTCCAGATATAGATAAATGGTCAAAATGGGAAAAAGATATCATAACAGAGATTGCCAAAGTGGATTATGCTTTCATTGACGGCACCTTCTTCAGTGGAGTAGAAATCGGGCACAGAGATATTGCTGAGATTCCTCATCCCTCGATAGAGGAATCTATCCAATTATTTCAGCCGCTTTCGAAAAACGAACGTAAGAAAATTCACTTCATTCATTTCAATCACACAAATCCTGTTCTCGACAGAAGGAGCAAAGAGTATAAGACTATTATAAAAGAAGGATACCATATTGCTCAAAAAAATGATCGTTTCGAACTGTAAGTCCCTTTACTTGATTATGACTTTATAAACTTTGCTAATGATACTCCATTGGAGGTATAGACTTTTATTAAGTAGCTTCCTTTATTAAATTGACTCACATCTGTTATATATTCTGCAAAATTCATCGTTGCATTCATTTCGTCGTTCACAATAATTCTACCTGACAAGTCAAGTATTTCTATTCTTGCGGAACCGTCTACACTTCCCTCTAGCTCAATTGTAAGTTCATTTATTGCTGGGTTTGGAAAGACTTTAATTACATTTCTTATTGCTGGTTCATCCAGTCCAAGCGTGAAATCCACAGAAAAATCAAATCTATGCTGACTACCAAAGTCAGGAGGAAATATTTCTATATAACTACCCCCAACTTTTCTGAGTCTAAATGCCCCAGGCGTTTCACCCTCAACTTGAGCCGAGTACCAAAATGATAAACCATCATCATCCGTATCTGTCAATACAATGGAATAGCAACCAGGTGCCAAATCAAAGGTATCTTTGTATTGTGTATTGTTTTGAAGTTGGCCTCTTTCAAATATCAAATTCCCTGCCCCATCAAACAATTCATAATAGTTTTCATTTGCTCTATTATTGGTTGTAAACCAAACAAAGAAAGGTCCATCAATCATTTCAGGCGCATCGAATTTAGATGTCTTCACGCTATTTTGTAAATAATCATCGTTTCCGAATATTCCATTGACATTTCTAACATAAGCTGTAAAGGTCATGTTTTGATCCAAATCAGTCCACCAAGCATTAGAAGTAACTGGAATTTCAACAATTTCTTCCTCCATAAACCCAAGATTCCCGGTCCATTCAAATTCTATATTATCACCATATGTTATCCAACATTGAATCGTGCAAGATGTCAAAGGCTGTGCGCCAGTATTTCTCAATATCACTCGCGGATTAGAACACGTAGGATTCCATTTTCTATAATATTCATAATTACTAGGATTTAAAACCTCAGTAATGGCAGCATCATTTTGGAAATTCGGTGCAGAATAAGAAATAAGGTCGTAGGCCGCCCTATAATTACCACCACCTTGACCAGGATCAAATCCTGGAACTTGATTAATGACATAATCAAGAGCTACAGAATCACCAGAAGTAACAAACGGTGTGAGTTCAAACTCATATTCTTTAACCTTATCTCCAGGACACCAACCTTCCCGAGCATAAGGCCATGTACCTCCTTGACCTATGAGGGGGTTGGTACCGCAATCTTCTTCTTCAAAAATATCCCATTCAAATCGTGTTACGCCATCTACTTTTATGCTGTGGTCATTTGAAACCCATTCGCAACATGCGGCGTTTCCAACTTGACCGTGTCCAGACATTCTTGTTTTAATTTTAAACCCTGACGAAGTATCTTGAAGGAACACTTTTTTTTCTTGAAGAACGTCATCTGCAGCCATAGCCGAAAAACCATAAGATCTAAAGTCAGACCATATAGGCTCTCTTTTATGTACGTCTCGAGGAGGAATTCCCTCTACAAAAGCAAAACTAAGGTCTAACAATTCTTGTGTGTTGTGAGCAGCTAAATCTACAATTCCTTTGAGATAGTCTTGATAATCGGTAACATCATAAATCCAAGAAAAACCATTAGGACCTAGATCAAATTGAATCCCATATGGAGTGATATATCTTGCGATTTCAACATCGTGAATAATCTCATAAGGTTTTTCATAGTAGGTAATTTGTTCATTGATTTTTGTTTCAGAAGTAGCATAGTCAGTCTCAGAAACAATATTACCCGAAATATCAACCTTTACTTCTGTTCCCCGAGGCGCACATGCAAATGCATTCGTTATTTCAAAATGTCTATCTATGGATGAAAACTCAAATAACACCTCTGGTTCAATGCGTTCATCTTTCCAGCGAAGTATCTCAGTATATTCATTTACCGCATCACCTGAAGCAAAGCCTATTCTCATACGTCGGGCATCTGAGTCAACTCCCGCCACGGGATATTCACTAAAGTCAAACATTCCAGTAGCTGATGGCATCAATAAATAATTATTTTCACTTAAATCAAGCGCAAGAGGAATATTGTCAAAGCTGTAAGCCACTTTCAAATCATTCCAATTTGGATGTGCGTTGCTGAGCTTCTTTCTATGCCATAAATTGATGGTGTTGGCATCTAAAGCGGCAGAAAATACTTGAAAATCATCAATGCGTCCCTTCCATGAATTCCCAAGGTTTTTATTTGCTCCTAAAACAAATCGGTGCACGTAACCCACAGATTTAGTAAATCCTGAACCACTATGCCATTGTTCACCATCACGATAAATAAACATTTCACCTGTACCTTGAGATTTCACAAATGCCCAATGATGCCATTCATCATCTATGTCTGCCGCTGACATGTCCGCGTCGATTCTGTCATACCCTGAACCTTCTCCACAATCCCAATAAATACGACTATTGCTCCATGGCATATGGATATTTATCACTCGTTGATTCAGCGTATCATACGCCTCTAATAATGAGGTATTTGACCCTGTATTGCCATCACCTTTCACCCACATAGAAATGGTTAAATCATCACCCATGTCCAGGTCTGACATTTCTAGCAATGCATGATTAGAACCATCAAAATGTAGCACTCCATTTTTTGAACTGTAATTTAATGCGCCTTGATTTTGGACAGCTTCTGTTTCAAACTCTAATTGATTGCTTGGAGGAACACCTTGATCAAATGAAAACTCAATGATTAAATTATCATTACCAGACCACTCAAATGGCTGAAAAAAGTAGAACTCATTAGCTCCTATCTCAAGCTCGTTATTGGAAATTGCGTCACGATTTAAGTCGTAGACTGTAATAAAATCATCCTGATGCATCGTTGTTAATTCATTATCTGAAGTACTTTTAATTCGAATCTGTGGATGAAGCAACTCACCACCGTTTTCTATATTCGATACATATAAAGACAACGACTGAATATTACCAGCACTAAATCCTGCTGCAGTCAACTCTTGAGCGGAAACCAACATTTGATATTTCCCTCCCCATTGATTTAGATCAAAAGGATAAAATGCTGTAGAATTCTCATTCTGAGATAAGACATTTGTTACAAGACCCTCTGGCTCTCGTTGGTGTTGTAATACTTCCTGAGCATTTTTATAGGTATACCCAAATGGTTCATAATCGTAGGGACTAAAAGAGGAATAGTTGTGTAAATATTTCACACTGTCTACTCGAACCGAATCAAACAAACCAGTATGATCAAATACCCTTGTATATGTGAGATAATCCCATTCGCCGCAGTTATACTGGTCCCATGTTGTTAATGGACTACATTTTAATTTGTAATACATAAGTACCTTCTCAAAACGCTGATCATCTAATGATTCAGGAAATGTAAAGTCAGCTCTTCTTGTGGTTATGGAATCAAAAGTAAAAGTCTGAACCCAAGTGGTATCTTGAGCAGAAAGATTGTGCCCACTCATAGTAAAACATAAAAGCAAGATAATAGTGAGGATACGTTTTGAATGCATAGTTTAGATTTTACACAAAAATAAGCAAAAAGGAAAACTTTAGGAA
>Ga0206129_10007569_pt1 | contig 10670 bp, 14 predicted proteins | sample Helgoland_Spring_8_FD_148616 | JGI IMG/M metagenome (GOLD analysis project Ga0206129, IMG submission 148616) | Pelagic subsurface seawater microbial communities from Kabeltonne, Helgoland, North Sea - Helgoland_Spring_Bloom_20160502_2 | ecosystem: Environmental > Aquatic > Marine > Epipelagic ...
GGGGGGGGTAATAACCATGGACCCTATCCCGCGCCCACCATCGGGCCGTCGGCGCCGCCCGCCAAGGGCGGCGCCGCGCGCGCCTTCTGTCGCCGGTTCGCCGCCACGAGCGCCTGGGCTGCCTCCAGGGAGGCCCGCTTGCGCGCGTGCTGCGGCAGCTGCGTGGCAAAGTGGTGCCGTCGCCATCCTTGCCGGTGCAGCATCGTGATCGCCGCGTCGACCGCGCTCCTGGCGCGGTCGAGCGCGCCCCGCGCCTCCTTCTCGCCGCTCAGCGCGCCCATCTGGTTGCGGCGGCGCACGGCCGCCGCCGCGTGGCGGGCGCGCGCCGCCCCCTCAACGTCGTCGCATTGCGCGTGCCCTCCCTGCAGTGGGAGGAACAGGCCCACCTCGCAGCCGGTCGTCGTGGGCGCCTTCGGCTTGGGCGTCCGCCTGGCCCTCGGCGTGCTGGCCTTTCGGGGCTTGCCGAGCTTGGAACGCAACGGTGGCACCGCCGTCTCGCCGTCCTGGTCCGGCAAGGGCGAGGCGCGCGCGTCCGCAAGCAGGGCGGGCTCCAGCTCGGAGAGGATCTTCGCAAAGGAGTCGACCGGTGGCACGTCAACCTGGGGCGCGGTGGCGGCGTCCTCGTCGTCGGAGGCGAGCATCGCCTCCAGCGTCGCAAAGTCGAGCTTCTCGTCGCACACCATGCCACCCGGTTCCACACCGGTGGCACACCTGCGACGGGCGCATGGGTTGGGTCTGTGGGTGAGGCCGCAAACGGAGTGCGGAGTGTTTGCAAACTTGGGACTTGTGGCGCCGGCGGCTCCCAGCACGCGTGCCACCGTGTCGGTGGCATTTGGTGGCACCACTTCTAAAGGGTGGGAACGCAACTTGCGCGAGCGCTCGCAGCGCACACACGCCCATGCCCGCGACCAACCCACGCGACACGATGCCACCACGCAACGCGCGCAAGGCGGGTGGCACTCCGCCCGGCAGCGATCGCGCCGTGAGCATCTACCGCCGCGCGCGGCGGCTCGCGGCCGCCTCGGCCGCCCTCGAGGCGGCCCTCGCGGATCCGCCTTCGCCGTCGCCCGTCACGCCCAACCAGCCCATCCCGACGCCCACCTCGCCACCACCGGTGCGCCGCGTCCCCCAGTGCTCGACCCGGCTGTTCTCGTGAGCTGGAGGGGGTTAGACACCCTGGGATGTGGATTCCGTGAGTCTCAAACCGTGGTTCTATTTTTCAAATAACGCGATTGTAGGGTCACTGTTTACATGCCACCGCTTTTCAATTCCGACCCACGCGCCCTTTCCTCCCGCACTCGCCTGCCCCGGCCTCCTCCCCGCGCGCGCTCTAGCACGACTTCAGAAGCAAGTCGAAGGTCTCGCCCGACTTGGCAAACGAGAGGCAGCGGCCGATGACGCGCTCCGACGCCGCCGTCGCGATCTTGATCGAGATGCGCCTCGGGTGGCCCGTGCCGCGCGACGCGCTCTTGCCGGAGGCGAGCATCGCGGAGTTGGTGGTGCCCCGCTTCGCGCCAGCGGCCTTGTTCTCGTTGTAGAAGGACCACTCCAGAAAGTCGCCCGGGAAGACGGCCTGGCCCGAGTTGTTGAGCAGCGTCACCATGCCGCCGATGGCGAGCGTGAAGAACTCGTCCATCTGAGGGCCGACGCCGTCGTCGATGGGTCGCACGGACTTGGAGCGGCACACGCCGGCAAAGTAGAAGTTCTTCATGTCCTCCTCGCCGAGGCACGCGCAGCACGAGATGACGGGCGTCGCCGTCTCGGCCGCGGTGTAGCCGCGGAAGGTGGCGTTGCGCGCCTTGCGCGAGAGGCAGATCATGCCCGGGAGCGCCGTCGCCCACTCGTGGAAGTGCGGCTTGTACTCAAAGACCGTGGGCGGGTTGGTCACGGTTCCGTCCACCTTGTCGGTGTCCAGGTGCGCCGGCAGCGCCGAGTGCTCGTACGAGTCGACTGCGCACAGGAACGAGCAAACTCAGATGACGGAAGCAAAGCGCGCCGCCCTTTGGCGGCATCGCAAGTGAGTGTGTGTGTGTAAGTTCAAATTGCGAGTGGCGTACTGAAGCAGTTGATCACGACCTCGCCGATGCGCGACACGGGCTGGTAGCCCTCAATCTCCGAGTGCCGCAGCACCGGGTCGGTCGGACCCTGGAACGTCTGGTAACCGCGGGACGCCATCGTGCTCTGGTGGCGTGGGGTGCGGCGGTGGGTGCTTGCGCTGACGGGACGACTCGGTCCTTTTCTAGCGGCCTGCTTAGAGACTGCACAACCCTGGTTATCAAACCCAACGCAACGGTGCACACGCTCGGTCCGCGAGACTCCCTCACACCCGCTCCTTCTAGGGGGGCTTGTTCTTTAGCCTCTGCTCCGCCTTCTTCTCGATGTCTTTGAGTGCCTCGGCGCCGGAGCCGTCGAGCCACATGCGCTGCAGCTGCTGAGACACCGTGTAGACCCTCACCAGCTCCTTGACCATCTTGCGCGCATCCTTCGGGTCGGGCACAAGCACGTACGGCGGCTCGTCCGGCTCCGGCGCCACCGGGTCGATGGCGACGTTTATGGTCACCATATTCTTGGACTGCTTGCCGTCCACGACGCGCCCGACGGTCCACGCCCTTTTCACCGTCGAGAGTGCAAAGGGCAGCTTGCGCGTGGTGATCTGGTGCGACGTGAACAGTCGGAACTCGAAGCGGCCCGGCTCGGGCGCGACGAGCGCAACGAGGATGCGGTCCGTGTTGCGCACCTGCGCGGTGGTGGGCTGCAGCGGGTTGGTCAGGGGGAGCGTCGAGAAGCGCGTGAAGCCGTGCAGCGACACGTTGTCCAAGGCAAAGTCCTTAAACTCGTGGTGCGGGTCCTCGCCGTCGAGGTTGTGGCACACGCCGTCGGGGCACCACTGGAGGTGCGTGCGCTGCGCGTCCTGCGCGCCGTCGTCCGCCTCGTTCTTCAGGATCTCGTTGACGCGGCGCAGGCTGAACGACTTGACGTTCTGGCCGAGCGGCGCGCGCGTCGCCGGCGCGGCGCGCAGCGTGAACACGAGGTCGCCCTCGCGGATGGCCATGCTGACGCCGGCCACGTCGTTGGACGCGCGCACGCGCCCAAACTCGTCGTCGCGGTTGGAGTTGACCGCCGTGCGCGCGTAGACGATGGTGGAGTTGGTCTTCTTGGGCGCCTGGCTGGACGCCGGGATGGGCCGCAGCCCGCCGGGGAGGGGCGCGTCCGGCCCGAGCGGCAGGCGCGGCTGCACATTGGGCACGCCGATCCCGCCCGGCCCCTTGAGGCTCTTGATGTAGTTGTTCAGGCCCTCGTGGACGCGCTTCATCGCCAGCGGCGGCGCCCCTTCCACCCGTAGGCTGCCACGCGCGATATATATCTCGCGGCTAGCGCATCGCTTCGCGCGGCCGACGCGTTTGAACGAGTCGGGCGAGTCGAGCAAGTTGTTTGACCAAAACGTTGCCCGAGCTCGCTTCCAATCAAGGGGGCAGCACCACCTCCGAACAGACGTCGGTGATCCGCACCCTGCGCCTGCAAACGAGCATCGACCGCACGAGGTTTGCGACACCAACGGTCATGCACTCGTACGCAACAATGGCAGCCGCGCAAAGGCCAAAGATGCCTATTCCCACAAAGGCAACGAAGACAACAACCTTTATCCGCTGAGACTGATGGCGGTAGGGGTTGACGATGACCCACCACGTGTTGGTGGCGCAGACAAAGAGGACGAGCGCAAAGATCGTGTACAGACACACGGATCCCCCACGGCTGCACGCCGTCCACGACACCACCTCGTACCGGCAGGAGAGGTTGGCGTACGGCGCAAGGCAGACGGGGCACCGGTCGTGCGTGCCCGTCTCGAGCATTCGGACGAGGCACGCGTCGTGCACGTGCCGGTCGGTGCACTTGCACGCCGATCGGCGCGGCGCTGGCACGCTCTCGGTGCAGATGAAGCACTCGAGTGGCGGTGACGACTCCTCGTCCGCGGCCATGCCCACGCGGCGCATGCGCTCACTGGACCGTTCGTGTCGCACAAGTCGCAAATAGCGGCGCTCGACTGGTCGCCACCTCCGAGCGTCGTAGCCGGGCTGCTTTTCTCTCTCAGAAGAGAGATGGACACAGACGGCCCTAGATGACAAACATCGACAACGCCCGTTCCAAGTCCACCGTGCAGGCGCCAGCTGCGCACGATCTCGCGGCCAGCGCATCGCTTCGCGCGGCCGACGCGCTTGAACGAGTCGGGCGAGTCGAGCAAGTTGTCTGACCGAAAAGTTGCCCGACGGTTAATTCCAAACAGTGATACTAGCGACCCACTATTCCTAAAAAATAGTGAACGAAATATGTGAGCACTTTGGGCCTCCGGCGGAGGGTGATCACATTGTGGCGATCCGGGGACATTCTAGAATGGTTTTAGTGACTTTTGAGGGGGAAATAGTGGTTGGCTGGTTACCCCCTCACACCCCACTATTCCCCCCTCAAAAAGTCACTAAAACCATTCTAGAATGACCTCGGGCCGCCACAATGTGAGCACCCTCCGCCGGCGGCCCAAAGTGCTCACATATTTCGTTCACTATTTTTGCGTGCTAGTGAGTCACTGCCCACTCACTAGTCTTTCTGAATGGGTTGGTCTGTTATCACCCCCCCCCCTTTGGGGAGCGCTTGGCTACGTGAGCAGCATGCCCGAGAGGAGGAGCGTGAGCGCCGAAGCCGCGGCTGCCACGGCCACGGCCAGCGGCGCGAACACGGCGGCCACCGAGCCGCCGGTCATGGCCGCCGCCTGCGCCTGCGCAAACATGCCACCAGCCTCCACGCCGTGCGCGCCGATTCCAAAGACGTTTCCCATGGGTTGGCTCCGAGCACAGTTTGTGGATTGTGGCGGCCTGCCGACACACGCGCCCGCCGCACTGGCGTCGCGGCACGCGTTCGCGCGATGCCACGGTACGCGGTCGTCGAATCGGACGAGGACGACGACGCGCCGCGCGACGTCGGCTTCGCGCGCAGCGCGGCGGAGGGGGACAGCGACGGCTCCGACCCGGAGGCGGCGCACGAGCACGGGCTGGACCTGCTGCTGGTCGAGGCGCTCGAGCTGTCGATCCGCAACGTGCCGCTGCACGGCGACTTCCTGCGGCGCGCGGAGGCGTCGTTCAAGAGCTGGCAGACGCTCTCGCGCGTGCTCTTCGAGCAGGCGCTCTCGCCGCGCTGGAACGAGCGCTTCGTGGCGGTGCTCCGGCGCACGCGCATGGCGCGCGTGCGCTACACGGCGCGCGACGACCACCACGCCGAGCTCGACGCCGGCTTCGGCTGCCGCGCGTGCGGCCAGGGCTGGGAGTCGGCGCCGCGCATCGGCGCGCGCAGCAACCGCGCGGCGGAGCTCGTCGCGGGCGCGGCGCGCGACTTTGGCACGGTCTCGCTGCGCGACATGGTGCACGCCTTCGACGAGCAGGAGGAGCGCGACGAGGCGCTGTGCACGGCGCACGCCGACGCGGCGTACCTGGGCCTCTACGTGACCGGCGGCCGCTGCTTCGACCTGGCGATGGCGGCCGTGCTGGCCAAGAATCTGGTGCTGGACACGTGCGACGACATCCTGCAGGAGCTCGAGCGCCGGCTCAAGGACCCCGCGGTGCGCGCGCACCTGGAGCGCGACGAGCGCGACGCGACGCGGCCCATCCACGCGCTCACGCCCGTGCGCGACATCGCGGAGCGCGCGTACGCGCGCGCCGGCGCCGTGCGCGACGTGCTGCGGGGCGGCGACTTCCCCGACGGCAAGTACCGGCAGACGGGCCCGCCCGCGGTGTGGCGCCGGCTCGACCGCGCCCTCGCCACGCACCACCACGTGAGCGCGCGCCACGTGCGCTTCGCGCGCGAGCGGGGCGACGCGCTGCTGGGCTTTTGGAGCGACGGCCCGAGCCGCGCGCCCGCGCTCCCCGCGGGCGCGCGGCTCGAGCCGCCCGTGAGCAGCCGCACGCGCTCGCGCGCGCCCGATAACCGTGCCCTGCAAGGCCAGTGAGCAGGCAGCGCGCGCGCCATGAGCCGCATGCACGCGCTGCTCGCGCACCAGGGCCCGCTCGTGCACGTGGACCACGCGCACCGGCTCGCCGGACCGGCGGACGCCACCGGGTCGTGGAATGGTCGCTGGATGGTGCGCGCAAAGAACCCGCCAAAGGACAAGCCCAAGGTGAACGTCAAGGAGGCGCTGTCCGAGGTCGGGGTTGAACTGGGCCTGCAGAAGCGCCGGTTGCTGGACATGACCACTCACCGCCACATGACGAGAATGGATACGGACGCGCTCCTTCACCTCGCCGAGACGTCGGGCATGCCCGACGGCCCCGACAGGTGGATGCGCGCCACGCAGGCCGCGCGGCTGGAGGCGCTCGTGGCCATGGCCGTTGAGGGGTACCCGACCAACATGGCCGACGAGATCAGGTCGCTCGTGCGCGACATCGGAGCCCTCGCCGCGCGCCGCGCCGCGCTGGAGGCCATGGAGTGAGGAACCGCTCGCTAAAATATCGCGTGTTTGGGGTTGTGTGTAATAACAAGCCAAAGGAGTTGCGCGCACGGCCATGTCCTCCGGCATGGACCTGCGCAAGCGCATGGCGCGCAAGGACCCGCCGAAGCGCAAGGGCCGCGCGCCGCCGATCGACAGCCCGCTCTCGGCCATCGACGCCGGCTCGCCGGGCGAGATCCGCATCGCCAACGAGGTGATGGTCGCGTACAACCACGTGTACCACGCCTCGCCCTCGATCCAGGCGGCGCGCACCATCCTGCTCGGCCAGCTGCTCAGCTCGGGCGCCGTCGTGCGCCGCGACGGCAAGGACGTCGAGCTCAAGGACACGTTCGCGCGCCACCTGCACGACGTGTGGGTGCCCTTTGCCAAGAAGGTCATCGACCACTTCCTGCAGTTTGGCTTCGTGGTCGTCTCGCTCGAGGAGGAGGCGCCGCCGCCCTTTAGCAACTTCATGACGGGCAAGAAGATGGCCGCGCAGAGCGAGATGGGCCCCGCGGCCAACGGCGACGACAACCGGCGCGCGGAGGCCCCCGACCAGTCGCAGCTGCGCGCGCAGAAGCGGCCGCTCAAGGCGGAGTCGGACCAGCGGCTGCGCACGCCCATGCGCCCCGGCGGCGGCGGCGCCGGCGTGCCCAACACCAACCTCGTGCCCGTCGTGCCCGACGTCGGCCAGTGCGAGCTCTCGTTCGTGTACGTGGGCGCGTCCAACTACCGCCGGCAGTACCGCATCTTCTCGACCAACTCCGATTCGGTACGCTCTAGCACAACACACGCTTTAGAACAACGCCTTTAGTCCCTGTAGGTCCTTGGCCGCAGTGGGCCACGCCGATTGGAGCTGCAAAAGCTCACAGGTCTACAAGCAGGACTTCTCGTCCGAGGTCTTCTTCCGGCACGAGCCCGACGCGGCGGGCAACATCTGCTCGCCCGTCGCCACCGTCTTCCAGTCGGCCTCGTTCATCTCGGCGCTCGAGGAGCTCGCGCTGCAGGCGGAGGTCGTGCGCGCGCGCCAGCTGCTCGTGACGCAGCCGCAGACGCGCACCACCGGCTCGCAAAACCTCGACCCGGCCAACCTCTTCTTCGACTCCGAGTCGCGCGCCGTGCAGGCCTCGGCCACGGCCGAGGACGACGCCGCGCAGGCGCAGGGGCTCGCGGTGCAGGCGGCGATGATGCGCAAGATCAACGCGCTGCAGACGACCAACGCCGACCCCAACCGCGCCGGCGGCGGCGCCTCCTCCGTGCCCTCGCACGTGCCGCCGCCGCTGCCGCCGCACCTCTTCGCGTGCCCAGGCAAAAACCGGATTGAACCACTACACTTGACACTGCCCACTAACGCAACACTCGCACTGTGCAGATCGCCAGCAAGTCGTGCCGGGCGTGCGCCCGCCCGAGGCGCGCTCCGACCTCGTGGACATCATGCGCTGCGTCAACGACCACAGTAAGAACCGGCACTCAAACACACTGCTTTCGCCTACCACTAACACTTCACTACCTCTTGGCAGTTGCCGCGGCTATGGGCGTGCCCGCGTCGGTCATCTTCGAGGGCAAGTTCTCGAGCAATTCGATGAGCCAGCTGCAGCTGCTCAACGGTACCATACAATCCATTGCGATCGCGGTCAACAAGGTGCTCACGGCCACCTACCACGCCGTCTACTCGGACGCCAAGGAGGGCGACGAGCTCGTGCTGCTCACGGCGCCGCTGTGCTCGACGGCCGAGCTGCAGGCGCTCTTCGAGGCGGGCGTCATCGACATCGAGAGCGCGCTGCCCGCGGCGCTGCACTCGCTCGGCTGCACGGCCGTCGAGATCGCGGGCGCCTGCAAGCGGCGCAAGCAGGCCGACCAGGACGGCACCGACACCAAGCTCTTGGAGGCGCAGAGCAGCGCCAAGCTGGGCGACGCCGACGTGCTCTTGAAGGCGGCGCAGACGGGCAAGACCACCGCCGAGACCGAGGTGGTGAAGCAGCAGGTGGCCAAGACCAAGGCGGAGACCAAGAAGACGCTGCACGACGCGGCCGCGCCGCACGTCAAGCCGGGCGCGGCCGCCGGCGCCGGGGGCACGGGTGGCGGCAGCAGCGGTGGCGGCAGCAGCGGTGGCGGCAAGACCCCGGCTGCCAAAAAGTGAACTCAACAAAAACTTTGCAACTTGTGTGTTTGTGTGGGTATATACCAAAAACCGGTCAGATGCCAGACCATCCGCGCTCGGTCCACCCGGGCGTCCTCTGGGCTGCGAAAAATGGCAAGTGGAAGGGCACCGTGTACGGGCGAGGTACCGCGCCCACGCATCCACGATGCCGTCCATCCATGCCGATCGGCGCCCTTCCGGCGTGGCCGGTATGGGAACGGCAATCGCCACCGGTCGTTCCATTGGGTGCGCGAGGCGTGCCTTCCAATGGAGCGGCACAAGACGCAAGAACAGTTTAGAGGGACGTTGTCAACTTTTTTTTCCGTTTTGATGCGCGTGCCCCGTGTACGCGCATGCGACAAAAAACACACACACCCACGCACCCACATACGTGCACACACACACACACACATACATAGAAGGAGCGAAATCCATCGTATACGACGCCTGGCGCGCGCGCTTCTTGGCGAGGGCCTCCCCCTTGAAGCCCCTCTCGACCACGACGCGAATCTGGTCGGCTTGGTCCATGGCCCTCTTTGACAGGTTGCACAATTGAACGTACACCTCCTCCTCGAGTGGCGCTTCCGATTTTACCGCCTCGAGCAGTTGCCCATCGAGGATGGTCTGTGCGTCGCTGATTGTCTTTTTTAGATCTGCAAACGACACGGACATGCTGGGAACGGGCGCTCACGGCACGCATCGTTTACATGCCGCAAGGCTAGCGTGTTGACAATGGATACACGCGCACTCGTACACCCACACTCACCCACCCACCCACACACTCACACTCACACACACACACACACGTTTCCTACTTGCCACCAGTGGCCTCGTCGTCGGCGTCATCCCCCGATGGGCTGCTCGGGGCGCTCAACGACGGTTCGCTCGTGTCGTCCGACGTGGCACACGGCACGCACCCGACCATTTGCTGCGCGTCGTCCATTTCGTCGTCGCTGGAAGCGGCGGTGTCGGCGGCGTCCAAAAGCAGCGGCACGCGGTTGAGCGCCACCCGCGTCTTGTTGACGATTTTACGACCCGAGTGCATCCACCGCGCGTGCTGAAGCAGGTTGCCGCGCTGCTTGCACACGAATCCGCATCCGGGAACCAGGCAATTGTGCCACACCACGTTTAGGTCGTGGCGATTGGCCTTGTGCTTCACCAGCGCGCTGGCCGTCTTGGTCTGAAAGGTGCACCCCGCTTGGTCGCAAACGTGCCACTTCACGCCCACGCTGTGGGCCTTTCGAAGGTGCTCTTGCACGTCGTCGGTGCTCTTGCCGTGGTACGGACACGCGTTGCCGTCGGCAAACGTGAATGGGCACGCGTGCCAGACCACGTTCAGGTCGTGCACGTCGGCTTGGTGTCGTCTAAGAAGTCCCTTGGTGGTCGTGGCGTAGTCGCAGTGCGTGCAGGCAAACTTGCGTGGGTGCTTGGCGATGCGCCGCATCGGTGGCGGCAACGCGCGGGGAACGTTGCCGTCGGGGTAGTTGGATGCCAGCAGTTGTTGGTACGCGGCCGCGGTGATCCCGCGCCCCTTGGGCGCTGCCGCTGCCACCATGGTGGCCGCCCTTTTTTTACCTCCTCTGCGTAAACGGAGCGTGCACCTGCCGCAAGAGCATGCACGACGACGACAATGACGACGCGTGAGTGGGCGTGTGTGAATGTGTGTGTGAATGTGTGTGTGTGTGTGTGTCTCGCTCAAGTGCTTGCGTTTCTAAAGGGCATCTACTTGTGCTTCTAACCCTGTGACCTTCTTTCTACTTTTAAGCCGCCACTTGGTGCTTGCCTTTTGGGTGCAAACTTGCACCGTGCAAGTTTGCACCCAAAACCCAAGCACTTGTGGCGGCTTCAAAAGTAGAAAGAAGACCCCACTTTTAGAAGCACAACCAGATGCCCTTCTTTCTACTTTTAAGCCGCCACTTGGTGCTTGCCTTTTGGGTGCAAACTTGCACCGTGCAAGTTTGCACCCAAAACCCAAGCACTTGTGGAGGCTTCAAAAGTAGAAAGAAGGCGGCAGGGTTAGAAGCAAAAGTAGAAACACTTTAGAAATGCAAGCACTTGAGC
>Ga0206129_10007570_pt1 | contig 10670 bp, 10 predicted proteins | sample Helgoland_Spring_8_FD_148616 | JGI IMG/M metagenome (GOLD analysis project Ga0206129, IMG submission 148616) | Pelagic subsurface seawater microbial communities from Kabeltonne, Helgoland, North Sea - Helgoland_Spring_Bloom_20160502_2 | ecosystem: Environmental > Aquatic > Marine > Epipelagic ...
CACATGGATAGACCCTTTCGTTTTCAAAACCTCGAAATCTGGCAGCGATCCGCCGCAGCCAGCATGGAGCTCTTTGCCCTTGCCGATCAGATCGAGTCCATGAAGCACTTCCGTTGGGCCGAGCAGTTGAGATCCGCCGTGCTCAGCATCACCAACAATATCGCCGAAGGCTCCGGAAGTTATTCGAAACCTGAATTCGCCCAGTTTCTCAACTACTCGCGGCGCTCAATATTCGAAACCGCCAGCATGCTCATCATCCTGGAAAAAGAGTTCCATCTCTCCGCCCCCCTCCCTGCGCTCCTCCAAGAACTCGACGAAATTAGCCGAATGATCACAGCCTTTCGCAAAACTCTCCTCTGAGATAGCTGAGAGCTGAGAGACTGGAGTAGACAAACAAATCTACAACAGACTTTCCTCTTCCTCCAACATCAACCTCGTCTTTCCCTCTGCTCTAGCTCCTACGCTCTTCCTCTTCGCTCCCATCTCCAACCTCTCAGCTCTAACCTCTCAGCTCTAACCTCCCAGCTCCCACCTCACCACCATGAAAAAAGCACTCATCACAGGAGTCACCGGCCAGGACGGCTCCTACCTCGCGGAACTCCTGCTCGAAAAAGGTTACGAAGTCCATGGCATCAAACGCCGTGCCTCGCTCTTCAACACCCAGCGCGTCGACCACATCTACGAGGATCCCCATGTAGAACACTCACGCTTCAAGCTCCACTACGGCGACCTCACGGACTCCTCGAACCTGACCCGCATCATTTCCGAAATCCAGCCGGACGAAGTCTACAACCTCGGCGCGCAGTCACATGTCGCGGTATCCTTCGAAGCCCCCGAATACACCGCCGACGTCGATGCGATGGGAACCCTGCGCATGCTTGAGGCGATTCGCTTTCTCGGGTTGGAAAAGAAAACACGTTTCTACCAGGCCTCCACCTCAGAGCTATACGGGCTCGTCCAGGAAACCCCCCAGAAGGAAACCACCCCTTTCCACCCGCGCTCCCCGTACGCCGTCGCGAAAATGTATGCCTACTGGATCACCATTAACTACCGGGAATCTTACGGCATGTATGCCTGCAACGGCATCCTCTTCAACCACGAGTCCCCCCGCCGCGGCGAGACCTTCGTCACCCGCAAGATCACCCGCGCCTTCGCAAATATCGCCCAAGGGCTCGAGGAATGCCTGTTCCTCGGAAACATGGATGCACTCCGCGACTGGGGTCACGCCAAGGACTACGTCCGCATGCAGTGGATGATGCTGCAGCAGGACGAACCCGATGATTTCGTGATCGCCACCGGCAAGCAAATCTCCGTCCGCGAGTTCGTCCGAATGTCCGCCAAGGAGGCCGGCATCGAACTTGAGTTCTCAGGCAAGGGAACCGATGAGATCGCAACCGTCGTTTCTGTGGACGAAAACCTCGCGCCCAAAGCCAAATCCGGAGATGTCATCGTCCGCGTCGACACCCGCTACTTCCGCCCCGCCGAGGTCGAGACACTCCTCGGCGATCCGACCAAGGCGAAGGAAAAGCTCGGCTGGATCCCCGAGATCACAGTCGAGGAAATGTGCGCGGAAATGGTCGCGGCCGATCTCGATACGGCCCGTCAACACGCCCTCCTCAACGCCCACGGCCACCACATCGCCGTCTCAAAGGAGTAGCGCAAACCGGAACCCCTCCGGCAAAAAATCGAAACTCTCTCACCGTGCGCAAAGTTTTCGTCTCCGGCAGCTACGCCCTCTACCTTTTCGCAGAACCCGCGGATCGCACCGCCGCCATTGCCAGAGCCGAATCCCTTCGCGAAATCGAGCCTTTCTAACGGGTCAAAAATCAACCGAGCAACGTAGTGGCGATCTTCGGTCGCCTCCTCTACCTACGCGATAGCGCTTCCTAGAACTCAAAAAAAAAAAGCCCCGCGACGCCTCCCACCTCCTGAGCTTCTGCCGTTATGAATCAAATCCCTTCATTCATTCTTGATCAACAAGAAGCCGTTCACCGCTTGTGCATGAAACTCTCGATCTCCGAATTGTGTGTATTTGGCTCGGCCATACGGGCGGATTTTAATCCTCAAGAAAGCGACTTGGATTTCCTCGTCGCCTTCGAAGACCCCGAAGCACCGGGTATCTCGGACCGATATTTCTCCCTAGCGGATGGTCTCGAACAGATATTCCAATGCCCGGTGGATCTTATCACCAGGCAGTCGATCAAAAATCGTATTTTCCTCGAAACCGTCAATTCCACAAGTCAGCCGCTCTATGCCGCCTGAGACTCGCAAGCTTCTAATCGACATCCAAGATGCGGCTGCCGAAATTCTCCAATTCACTCTTGGGATGGATTTGTCGGCCTATCGCAAGGATGCCAAATGCCGCGCCGCGGTGGAAAGAAAGTTCGAAATCATGGGTGAAGCCTGCACACGTATCAGAGATCGGGTTCCGGATGCTTTCGCGAAACTCCCCTATGGACCTCAAGTCATTGGATTAAGAAATCGCGTCATTCACGGATACGACAGCGTCGATGATTCGATTCTCTGGGATGTCGTCTCAACACACCTCAACGATTTCGTCGCTCAGGTCGAGGCTCTCGCCAGCGAATAATCCCGCCTCCCGACCTCCCGACAGGAGAAAGCAAAGAGCCTAGAGCGAAGAGATAAACGCGGTGGCCACCCGTTTAACGGATAACGTCTAACTCCTCTCCCACTGATCACTCGGCACTCGGCACTCTCATCCTCCCCGACCTCCCCGACCTCCCGACCTCCCGACCTCCGAAGCCTGATCGCGTGGGGCGCAGCCCTTTACGCGACCTTCCGCCCCCCGCCCTCTTCCTTGAAATTTTTACCCGTCATCGGCCTGCCCGTCGCTGCCACCGACTACACCAGTGCCATCTCCTGGATCTTGGAAAAAGCCACGCGCGCCGACCGCCCATACGCCGTCGAGGCGGCCAACACACACGTCGCTGCCCTCTCCCGCAGCGATGCGGATTTCTCCGAATCGATCCGCAAGTTCGACCTAATCACCCCGGACGGGATGCCGCTCGTCTGGTCTCTCAACGCTCAACTCCCTGCCAACGAAAAGCTCACCGACCGGGTCTACGGACCGACCCTGATGCTCAAAACCATCGAAGCCTCGGCCACAGCCAATTCGAGCTACCGCCATTTCCTCCTCGGCGGCCAGCAAAGCACCCTCGATAAGCTGATCACGAAATTCTCCGGCGATTTCCCCGATGCGACAATCGCCGATGCCTATTCGCCGCCCTTCGGCGAATGGCCTGAACATGAGAACCAATCCATCATCGCGCGCATCCGCGAGTCAGGTGCCAACCTCGTCTGGATCGGCCTCGGCTGCCCGAAACAAGAGCACTGGATCGCTCGCAACAAGCACCTCCTCCCCCCCGCCGTCTACTTCGGCATCGGCGCCGCCTTCGCCTTCCATGCCGGAGAAGTCAAACAGGCACCCGCCGCCATCCAGAAGTCCGGCCTCGAGTGGGCCTACCGTCTCGCGATGGAACCCCGCCGCCTGTTCAAGCGCTACTTCACCTACAACTCCCTTTTCCTTTTCCACTCACTCCGCGACCACATGCGCGATTGAATCTTGCCAAAAAACGGAGCGCTGACTTTAGTCGGCGTGACCTTCGACCTTCGACCTTCGACCTTCCGTCAGGAGAAAGCAAAGAGCCTAGAGCGAAGAGATAAACGCGGTGGCCACCCGTTTAACAGATAACGTCTAACTCCTCTCCCACTGATCACTGATCACTGATCACTGATCACTGATCACTGATCACTGATCACTGATCACTGATCACTGATCACTCGGCACTCGGCACTCGGCACTCTCATCCTCCCCAACCTTCGACCTTCGACCGAAACACCGAACCTCTTCCTTAGAGTTTAAAGTTTATGAAAATCTCCTCCATCTGCTGCCTCGGCGCCGGCTACGTCGGCGGCCCGACCATGGCCATGATTGCCGCCAAATGTCCGGACATCGATGTCACGGTCTGCGATATGAACGCGGCTCGAATCGACGCCTGGAATTCGGACACGCTGCCCGTTTATGAACCGGGACTGAAAGAGATCGTCGAGTCATCGCGCGGCAGGAACCTACACTTCAGCACGGATATCAAAAAATCCATCGCCGCCGCCGATCTCATCTTCGTCTGTGTCGGCACCCCCACGAAATCATACGGAATCGGCGCAGGCCGCGCCGCAGATCTCCGCTACATCGAGTCGGCGGCGCGCTTGATTGCGGAGGTCTCCGAAGGCAACAAGATCATCGTCGAGAAATCCACCATCCCGGTAAAGACCGCCACCGCGATCCAGACGATCATCTCCGCCAACTCCACGGGAAACGCCACCTTCCAGGTTCTTTCCAACCCCGAGTTCCTCGCCGAAGGCACCGCCGTCTCGGATATGGAAAACCCGGACCGCATCCTCATCGGCGGCGAGCAAACACCCGAAGGACAGGCAGCCCTCGAGGCACTTGTCTCTGTCTATGCAAACTGGGTGCCGCGCGAACGCATCATCACCACCAACCTCTGGTCCTCCGAACTTTCCAAACTCGTCGCCAACGCCTTTCTCGCCCAACGCATTTCCTCAATCAACTCCATCTCCGCACTCTGCGAGGCCACCGGCGCTGATGTCGACGAAGTCGCCAGAGCCATCGGCAGCGACTCCCGGATCGGTTCGAAATTCCTCAAAGCCTCGGTCGGATTCGGCGGTTCTTGTTTCCAGAAGGACATACTCAACCTCGTCTACCTCTGCGAATCCTTCAACCTCCCCGAGCCTGCTGCCTACTGGCGCTCTGTCGTCACCATGAACGACTGGCAGAAATCTCGCTTTGTGGAAAAGATCGTCCGCACTCTCTTCAACACGGTCTCCGGCAAACGTGTCGCGATCCTCGGCTTCGCCTTCAAGAAGGACACCAACGACACCCGCGAATCCCCCGCGATCAACATCTGCCGCGACCTCGTCGCCGAAAACGCCCACGTCGTCATCTACGATCCCCGCGTCCCCAAGGAAACCATCCACCGCGACCTCCTCGAAGTCGGCGTCCCCCAGGACATCATCAATTTCAACGTCGAGATCGTCTCCGACCCCTATGAGGCCGCCAAAGGTGCCCACGCCCTCGCCACCCTCACCGAATGGGATGAATTCCGCGACTTGGATCTCCCCCGCATCCACGACCTCATGCTCAAGCCCGCCTTCCTCTTCGACGGTCGAGCCATCCTCCCCGTCGAAGCTCTCGCAAAACACGGCTTCGAAGCCTTCATCATCGGCAAAGGCCAATAGCCCCGTCGAAGGTCAAACAGTCCGAACCTCTGAAAGTCAACTCGCCCGCCCGGGATAACCTTCCGACAGGAGAAAGCAAAGAACCTAGAGCGAAGAGATAAACGCGGTGGCCACCCGTTTAACGGATAACGTCTAACTCCTCTCCCACTGATCACTGATCACTGATCACTGATCACTGATCACTCGGCACTCGGCACTCTCATCCTCCCCGACCTCCGACCTCCGAAGCCTGATCGCGTGGGGCGCAGCCCTTTACGCGACCTTCGACTCTTGCTTGGAATTTCAAATTTAAAGTTTAGGTTATAGAAATGAACATCCACCCCGAGTTCCACCGTTTTCTCAATCGCCACGACAAAGAGACCCTTCTCAAGCAGAAAGGCCTCGCCATCTGGATGTGCGGGCTCTCCGGCTCAGGCAAGTCCACCATTGCGAACGCCGCCGAGCGCGTCCTTCACCAACAGGGGCGTTTCACCATCATTCTGGACGGCGACAACCTCCGCACCGGGCTCAACACCAATCTCGGGTTCAGCGACGAAGACCGCCTCGAGAACATCCGCCGCATCGCGGAAACCGCGAAAATCCTCGTCGAGAACGGCATCATCGTTTTCATCTCCGCCATCACTCCGCGCGGAGAGCTCCGTGACCTTACCCGGGGTATCGTCGGGGAGAGAAACCTCTTCGAAATCTACGTCAAGGCCTCCTACGAAGCCTGCGAAAAACGAGACGTGAAAGGTCTCTACGCGAAGGCCTCACGCGGTGAGATCGAACATTTCACAGGCAAGGATGGTTCCTTCGAACCTCCCTCAACCCCGGACCTGACCATCGACACCGAGTCTCTTTCCGTCGAGGAGGCCGCAATCGATCTGCTCGAAGCAATCCTCCCGAAAATCAACCGTCCGTAGCTGCTGCGTCCCGCAGCAGGCCGTGCAAGCTGTGTCTCGCAGCGATTCCTTCTGCCACGACGTCCAATTACAATACATTAGTAATTCACCCTTTTTACTAATTATTACTTGACCGACCTATTTCCCTCGGTCACCACTTCTCACTTCGCCGGGGAAAATCTTCCACTGATCACTCGGCACTGATCACTTTCCACTCTCTCACCATGCCCAACTACAACCTCTCCCAGCTCGATCAGCTCGAAGCCGAGGCCATCTTTATCCTCCGGGAAACAGCCGCCCAGTTCGAGAATCCCGCCCTCCTTTTCTCCGGCGGCAAAGACTCCATCGTCATGGCATGGCTGGCGAAAAAAGCCTTCTGGCCCGCCCGCCCGCCTTTCCCGCTCGTCCATGTCGATACCGGCCACAATTTCGATGAGACGATACACTACCGCGATGAGTTCGTGAAACTGCTCCGCGCCCAGCTCGTCGTTGGCTCCGTCCAGGAATCCATCGACTCCGGCCGCGCCACCGAAGAAACCGGCCCCAACGCCTCCCGCAACAAGCTCCAGACCGTCACCCTCCTCGACACCCTCGAGAAGCACAAATACGACGCCGCCCTCGGTGGTGGACGCCGCGACGAGGAAAAAGCCCGCGCCAAGGAACGTTTCTTCTCCCACCGCGACGACTTCGGTCAGTGGGATCCGAAAAACCAACGCCCCGAGCTCTGGAACCTCTTCAACGGCCGCAACAACCCCGGCGAGCACTTCCGCATCTTCCCGCTCTCCAATTTTACCGAAATGGATATCTGGATGTACATCCAGCGCGAGGAAATCCCCCTCCCATCCATCTACTTCGCCCACGAACGCGAAATCTTCGAGCGCAACGGCACACTCCTCGCCGTCACCGATTTCCTCAAGCCCCAGGAACATGAAACCGTCACCAAAGAAGTCGTCCGCTTCCGCACCATAGGCGACGCCACCTGCACCGGAGCCGTCCGCTCCACCGCCTCAAACCTCGACGAGGTCATCGCCGAAGTCGCCGCCGCCCGCCAGACCGAGCGCGGCACCCGCTCCGACGACAAACGCTCCGAAACCGCAATGGAAGACCGCAAGAAAGAAGGCTACTTCTAAAAAGTGCCGAGTGATCAGTGAGCCGTGATCAGAGAAGCTTCTGAATGCCCGCCGACCTATTCCTGAAAACTGAAAACAAGCAAACTCTTCCCACTGCTAACTTCCAACCTCCGACCTCCGAAGCCTGATCGCGTGGGGCGCAGCCCTTTACGCGACCTCCGACCCCCGAAGCCTGATCGCGTGGGGCGCAGCCCTTTACGCGACCTTCGACCAGAGCGCAGCGACTCTCCTCCCCCAATAGCCACACGCCCTCTTCCTTTCGAATTTAGATTTTAAGATTTATAGTTTCCCACCATATGGATTTATTACGTTTCACTACCGCCGGCTCCGTCGATGACGGCAAATCAACTCTCATCGGCCGCCTCCTCTACGATTCCAAATCCATCTTCGAAGACCAGCTCGAAGCAATGGAGGAATCCTCCCGCAAGCGCGGCGATGAAAACGTCAACCTTGCCCTCCTCACCGATGGCCTCAAGGCCGAGCGCGAACAGGGCATCACCATCGACGTCGCCTACCGCTACTTCGCCACCCCGAAACGCAAGTTCATCATCGCGGATACCCCCGGTCACACCCAGTACACCCGGAACATGGTCACCGGTGCCTCCACCGCCAACGTCGCCATCATCCTCATCGATGCCCGCAAAGGCGTGATCGAGCAAACCAAGCGCCATTCCTTCATCGCCAACCTCCTGCGCATCCAGCACCTCGTCGTCGCCGTCAACAAGATGGATCTCGTCGATTACTCGGAAGAAATTTTCAATAAGATCGTCGCTGATTTCCGCGAGTTCGCATCCCGCCTCGACAACATCGTCGAAATCACCGCCATCCCCATCTCCGCACTCAACGGCGACAACGTCGTCGATAAGTCCAAGAATATGGATTGGTACGAAGGCCCGACCTTCCTCTACCACCTAGAGAACGTCTATGTCGGCGGCGAGGAAAATCACGTCGATGCGCGCTTCCCCGTGCAATGGGTCATCCGCCCGATGTCCGATGAGTGGCACGACTTCCGCGGCTACGCCGGACGGGTCGCAGGCGGCGTATTCAGACCCGGCGACGAAGTCACCGTCCTGCCCTCCGGCTTCAAAACCAAAATCAAGGCCATCGCCGCCGAGGCGGGCGATCTCCCCGAAGCCTTCGCTCCGCAATCCATCTGCATGACACTCACCGATGAGATCGACATCTCACGCGGCGACACCCTGGTGAAGTCCAACAACCCGCCACACGTCTCACAGGATATCGAGGCCATGGTCTGCTGGTTTTCCAACAAATCCATGCCGCCAAAGGCGAAACTCATCATCCGCCACACCACCCAGGAAACCAAGGCCATCATCCAGGAAGTGAAATACCAGGTCGACGTCAACACCCTCCACAAGATCGAGGACGTCGACACCCTATCCATGAACGACATCGGCCGCATCACCCTCCGCACCGCCGTCCCGCTCATTCACGACAGCTACCGCCGCAACCGCAACACCGGCTCCTTCATCCTCATCGACCCCGGCACCAACGAAACCGTCGCCGCAGGAATGATCGTGTAATCACGCAAGCGCGCTGTCGAAAAGTGCCAAGGTCTGAAGGTCAAAAGTCCGAAGGTCAAAAGTCAAAAGTCAAAAGTCAAAAGTCAAAAGTCAAAGACTCAAAAAACGGAGCACTGACTTTCGTCGGCGTGAGCATCGACGCTCTCCCGAGCTCGGAGCTCGGAGCTCGGAGCTCGGAGCTCGGAGCTCGGAGCTCGGAGCTCGGAGCTCGGAGCTCGGAGATTAGAGCCACTCTCCCACTGATCAGTGATCAGTGATCACTGATCACTCGGCACTCGGCACTCTCATCCTCCGCCCCCCGAAGCCTGATCGCGTGGGGCGCAGCCCTTTACGCGTCCTTAGACCTTAGACAGCCGCCCCCTTGCTCGACATCATCACACAAACCGTCGACGCGGTAATCGCTTGGTGCGCCGGCAACCTCATCCTTCTCTTCTTAGCGATTGCCGTCCTGCCCGGCTTCGGCATTCCCGCCAGCCCCCTGCTGATCCTTGCCGGTGTCGTCTGGGGCAGCACCTGGCAGACCTGCGCGATCACCCTGGCCGCCGTTGCGCTGAACATGAGTTGGACTCATTACCTCGCCTCCGGTCCCGCAAGCTCCATCGTTACCCGCCTTCTCGGTGCACGCTGGCAGCGGTGGAAAAACATCCATCCGAACAACCTACGTCGCTTCACCGTCTTACTCAGGATCACCCCCGGCATCCCTTTCTTCCTGCAGAACTACGTGCTCGGCCTTCTCGGTGTCCCTTACCTCACCTACATCCTCATCTCCATCCCGCTCAACGGAGTCTGGGTCATCGGATTCGTCCTCACCGGAGGAGCCATCTTCGAGGGCAATATCGGGATGATTGCCGCAGGCATCGCGATCCTCGTCGCCGCCGGCCTCGCCCTGCGGTTGCTACGTAACAAGCTGGCTTCGCGCGCTTAAAAAAGCCGAAACACAAGCGTAGCGGCGATCTTCGGTCGCCCTCTTCAACCTACGCAATCGCGCTGCCTAAAAAGCAAAAGACAGAGTTCAAAAACCCAAAGTTTCAACTCGGCACACAGCAACTTCCTCTTCCGACCTCAAATTTGATCCTGCCCGCCGGCAGTCCCCTAAGGGCACGTCGCGCACTACGCCTGCCTGGCCTCCATAGCCTCGGCGACGGAGGGTCTATCTCGTTCCTCTCGATTCAGCATTTCAGCATTCAGTCCGACGCCAAACTTCTTCCACTCGGCACTTATCCGACCTCCGACCTTCCGACAGGAGAAAGCGAAGAGCCTAGAGCAAAGAGAAAAATGCAGAACCTACCCGTTTAACGGATAACAAATAAGGTCAAACTGCTCTTCCTCTTCGAACCTTCCAATCCCAATTTGCCTCCGCTATTCCAAGCGGCTACACTAATACTATGAAAGTCGAACTTGATATCCCGGACACCACCCTCTCCGCCCTGAGGCAGGCACCTGCCGAATTCGCCGCATGTCTTCGCCTCATGGCCGCCGTCAAACTCTATGAAACCGCTAGCCTGAGCCAAGAACGCGCCGCCGAACTAGCAGGCCAAACCCGCCAGGATTTCGTAATCCAGCTTTCCAAGCTAGGAGTGTCCCCATTCCAAGGCGTGGATGATGATTTGGCGATGCTTTCCACCCTTCCATGACCTTAGTGTTCTGAAACACCTTAATCTGACGGATGGGCGAAGGCGATTTTTTCCAAGAGCAAGGCGCAAGGAGGGAGTGCATCGAGATTCACGACTCGACGCGCAACGCAGCTATTGGGAAAAAGCGTCGAGCTTTCTGACCCTCCGCGACCATCGGAAGCCTTTTTCTCAAGACCTTAAAAATCCCCATCCGTCAGATTAAGGTTT
>Ga0206129_10007576_pt1 | contig 10663 bp, 12 predicted proteins | sample Helgoland_Spring_8_FD_148616 | JGI IMG/M metagenome (GOLD analysis project Ga0206129, IMG submission 148616) | Pelagic subsurface seawater microbial communities from Kabeltonne, Helgoland, North Sea - Helgoland_Spring_Bloom_20160502_2 | ecosystem: Environmental > Aquatic > Marine > Epipelagic ...
AGGCTATGAAAAGATCGGAGTGGTACACGCCTAGCAGGCTTAGCAAGTTCAAAAAGTGGTGTATGGAGGAGGTAACTTTCAGGAACATCACGGTACTTATATACACTGGAGTACTGCTCGCGTTTACCCTAGTAGAGTGGAGTTTGTACAATGGATGATAAAGTAGTCCACCTTACTAAGGTGTCTAAGGTTCCCGCACCAGAGCCAGTAGCCCTAGACCCAGAATTTGAGCGGCTACTTGAAGAGTTTAGAGACGTAATGGTGGAGATTAAAGCCGACGGCTTCGCGGCAGTGGCAGTGAACGCCAGAGGGGAGGTAGTAGACACTTGGCTGTCCGGGCTGCCTCATGCAACTATGCTAGGCGCGATAGAGATGTTGAAGGCTGACTACACTAGGCGCGCGGTTAACGGTAGGAGTGAAGAAGATGAATGGTAAAGGTGATAAGCAGCGTCCGCTTAAGGTAGACGCGGCTAAGTTCGAGAGTAACTGGGACGCTATATTCGGTAAGGGCAGAAAAGATATGCCCACTAACGAGCAGATAGAAATGGTGTTTAGCTTCGAAGGGGATAACAAAAAACAGCCTCCCGAAGGAGGCTAAAGAGGGGAAGGAGTAGAACTATGAATACTCGTAGTCTATTTAACCACTACTTATTAACTTAATCAATAGGCGGTAACATGAAGACTAGAATACATGTAAACCAGCACAATATCCGCGCCAATACTAAAGGCGCCGACTTACCAGTGCTTACTGTGAAAGACTATAAAGAGAACCGTAAGGTAAATCATGTGGAGATACTGCACGAAGGTGTATGTGTAGCCACTGTTATTTACAGCCCAGAGCACCCTTTGTCTTGTGGGGCGAAGGTGTGGATAGAGACGGAGTGCGAAGTACAATGCAAATAGTAACGCTAGATTTCGAGACTTACTACGACAAGGAATTCTCGCTGCGCAAGATGCAGACAGACGAGTACATCTTAGACGACCGCTACCAAACTATCATGGTCTGCGTACGGACTAACGGCGAGTCCAAAGTATTCGCAGGTAGCGAAGAAACTATTAAGGCTAAGCTGCACGCCTACTGCGATTGGTCTACTGTGGGCGTAAGGTGCCACAACACTTTGTTCGATGGGTTCATATTGTCACAGCGGTATGGAATAAATCCTAAGCGATGGCTAGATACATTGTCGCAGGCGCGTATGGTTTACCCTTGGCTCCCGAGCCACAGCTTAGCTAATATCGCAAAGCACATGGGTTTTGAAGATAAGGGCAACGCTGTTCACAATATGGTCGGCAAGCGGCTAGAGGATATGACTCAGCCAGAGCTAATCGAGTACGCTGACTACTGTAGGCAGGACACACTTCTGTGCGAGCAGATAGGTGAGCGGCTAGATCAGTTCACCCCAGAGCTGGAGGCGGTTCTTATCGACATGACTATACGTATGTTTACTGAGCCTACTCTGGTTGGTGGGTTGGACATGATGAACAAGCTGTATGAAGACGAGATCGTACGCAAGGAAGGGTTAATGGCGCTAGCTGACCTAGATAAGTCAGAGCTAATGTCTAACAACAAGTTTGCTGAGCGACTAAAGAAACACGGCATCACGCCGCCAACTAAGATCAGCGCTAAGACAGGCAAAGAAGCGTTCGCGTTTGCAAAGACCGACAAAGAGTTTGTTGAGCTACAGGAACACGACAACCCCGATGTCGCCGCGCTGGTGTCCGCAAGGTTAGGCGCTAAGACTACGATAGCAGAGACTCGGGCGCTGCGGTTCATCAACATGGCTGAGCGTGGCCCTTTGCCGGTGTACCTAAACTTCTGGGGCGCTAAGACTACAGGGCGATACTCTGGTGGTAACAAAGTTAATTGGCAGAACTTGCCAGCCCGTGGTGTATCTGCTGGACTACGCAAAGCACTACGCTCTCCAGAAGGACACACAGTTCTTGTGGGTGACTCATCTAATATTGAGCTGCGCACAGTTATGGCGTTGGCAGGGCAAGACGATGTTATAAAAAAGCTAGAGGACGGCGCGGATATGTACTGCGACTTCGCCAGTAGGTTGTTTGGCAGAGAGATCACCAAGGAGGATAAAGCTGAAAGGTTTCTAGGTAAGACAGCGATGTTGGGACTACAGTACGGCGCTGGGGCGGCGCGATTCCAAGAGATGGTAAGGCAGGCGGCTAACAACATGCCGGGCGTTGAGCCTATTACGCTAGACCGTGCCTATGAGATCGTCAACTTGTATAGGGAAGTTCACAGCCAGATTGTAGTTTTGTGGAAGTACTGCCAGAAGGTTGTACTACCAGACATAGCCAATGGGTGCTCTATGATACCAGTGGATACAAAGGGCTGGTTTATAACGCAGAAGGACGGCTTCGGCAGGCCCGGTGAGCCCGGCGTTGTCTACCATGACTTACGATATGATGGTGAAGAATGGACTTACCAGATGGGTCGGCAACGTGTTAGAATATACGGGCCGAAAGTAGTAGAGAACCTATGTCAGCACGCAGCGATGAAGATCGTTATGTGGCAGACCGCTAGGATTAATCATTTAAACCCCGTACGTTTATCCGTACATGATGAAGCTGTATGCGTACCTCGCAACGATGAAGTTGCAGCCGCTAGGCTACACATGGAGGAGAGTCTCCGCCTAACACCAAAGTGGTGCAGGGGGCATATCCCAGTGGATTGCGAAACTGAAGTCGGGCCGTCCTACGGCGATGCTAAGTAAGGAAATAATATGCGACCAAGAAGAATGTTTGTGTTTGCGGGTGACCACCCAGAGCTAGTGACTGGGGCGCGTTACACACTGCGCGAGATTAGTGACATAACCGGAGTGAATAACAAGACCATTCACTCTAGGATGTATGGTAGAGATAAGATTACAAATAGAACGATCAAGGCGCGGGAGTACAACGGTCGGCGGAAAAAGTCTGATACCCACCTAGGCAACGCCAACGAAAGGTTATCTGCCAAGTGGCTAACGGTGCCGTTAATTAAATTATAAAACTAAGGTAAACTTTATGTCTGACATAGCGCTGTCGTACAGCAGGCTGTCCACGTTTGAACAATGCCAAGCTAAGTTCGATTACTTATATGTTTCTAAGACCGTTAAAGACCAAGGCAACGAAGTAAGCGCCTACGGTAATCGAGTGCATGAAGTGCTAGAACTCTATGGCAAAGACGAGCTAACGGAACCGCTAGGGCTAGAGGCTAAACAAACCCTACAGAAGTGGGGAGGTCTAGTAGATAAGATAAAAAGTAAGCCGGGGGAAAAGTATTATGAATACCAAATGGCGATCGATATTAAACGCGCTCCAACTGGTTGGTATGCTGGGGACGCTTATTTTCGTAGTATTGCTGACGTCCTTGTTGTGGATGGTGATACAGCTTATTGTCTGGATTACAAAACTGGAAAAGTCAAAGATAACCCAACGCAGCTACAACTATTTGCTGCAATGGTTTTCGCGCACTTCCCAGAAGTTAACACAGTTAAAACGTCGTTTATTTGGCTAAAGTTCGACAAGGTAGATAACACCACTTATAAGCGCAGCCACTTAGAAGCCCTGTGGAACGGCCTCCAGCCTAGATTAGATATGGTTAAGGAAGTAGTTGATTTAGGTTACTTTAAGACTAAGCCTTCAGGTCTTTGTCCGTGGTGCCCAGCGCAAGATATTTGTCCAGATGCTAGATTGAGAGGAAGAAGATGAAGAACGAAGCAGACGTCAAGAAAGCAGTTAAGAAAATACTAAGCAGCTACCCAGCAGACGAGATATGGTATTTCATGCCACCAGCCAACGGCTATGGCAGGTCAGGTATTCCAGACTTACTTGGCTGTTATAAAGGTAACCTGTTTGGTGTGGAGACTAAGTTTGGAAAGAACGACCCAACTAACAACCAGCTTCGCGAGATACAAGGGATAATACAATCGAAAGGTAAGTGTTGGATTGTCCGAGAGAGCAATATACATGACTGGGAGTTTGAGTTCCGAGGTTGGGCTTCTCTGTGCTAGTGCTCAAGGACAAGAAAAAGATAATTATAAATAGCTCTAAGAATGACGATATTGCTAAGTTTATACCGCACGCTAAGAAGCTAGAGCATAACGGCGAAAAGTTAATAGCTATCCCATACGGTGTTGACGAGTCTATAGTACTGCGTAATATGGGGTTCAACGTGCCAGAGCCGATCAAAGAGTACTACGATTGGCCTGCGCGGTTTACCCCTATGGGGCACCAGCGTGACACTGCTGCGTTTCTTACTACTAATAAGAAGTGCCTGTGCCTTAACGCACCGGGTACTGGCAAGTCTATTAGCTCACTATGGGCTGCGGACTTTCTACTGACTGAGAAAGTAGCCAAGAAGATTTTGATCGTCGCTCCGTTGTCCACACTCAAAGTAGTATGGGGCGCAGAACTTAAAGCGCACCTGCCGCACAGGCAGTTCGCTATAATTGTTGGGACTAAGAAGAAGAGATTAGACCTGTTAGAAACGCCGGGGTTGCAGTACGCCGTAATTAACCATGACGGCTTTACTAACATGCAGGAACACCTAAAGGACTACGACGTAGTTATTTACGATGAAGCCACCGCGTTGAAGTCGGCTTCTTCTAGAAGGTACAAAGTGTTTGCGAAGTACATGAAGGACACGCAGCCTTGGCTGTGGATGCTAACTGGTACACCTATATCACAGACACCAGCGGATGCGTGGACTCTGGCTAGGCTAGTAGACTCGCCGAGCGTGGCGCGTAGCTTCACTGCTTTTAAAGACACGGTTATGAAGAAGGTTACACAGTTTAAGTGGATACCAAGAGAAGACGCGCTAGAAACATGTAAGAAAGTATTGCAGCCTTCTATACGTTTCTCGCTAGATGAGTGCACTGATTTACCTAGCACTAACTTTGTGGGGCGCAAGACTGAGCTAACTACTCAGCAGGTAAAAGCGTTTAAGGATATGCAGGAGAAGGCCGTAACCATATTCGCTGAGGGGGCTGTTACCGCAGCTAACACGGCTGTTATGTTATCTAAACTGCTACAGATTTGTTGTGGGGTTGTTTACAGTGAGGACGACTCGATTGTCATAGACAGCTCCTCGCGGTATAATACTCTTACTGATTTGCTTCAAGAGATAGGCGGCAAGGTAATAATATTTGTGCCGTTAAAAGGCGTACAGCGATGGCTTATAGATAAGCTGCGTAACGACGGCCACAGCGTGGAGCTTGTTAACGGTGACGTTAGCACTAAGGATAGGAATGAGATATTCCACAACTTCCAACATACTGATGAGCCCAAGATATTGTTAGCTCACCCAAAGGTTGCAGCACACGGGCTAACGCTTACAGCAGCTAAGGACATTATTTGGTACGCTCCTATATACTCGCTTGAGCAGTACGAGCAGGCCAATGCAAGAATACGTAGGTTGAACACAGAAGGAAGAACTTCTGTATGGCATCTCTACGCAACGAACTTTGAAGCGGAGCTTTATAGACGGCTCCGAGCAAAGCAGAACACGTTAGCTGAGTTTTTAGACTTAGTGCGTGGTATTAATAGTAGTGACTAATATACTTGGAGAAATGTATGAACTATGAAACGGCAGCTGACCGATACTTAAAGGTCAGGAAAGAACTCGACGCGCTAGATAAAGAGTATAAGCAGCGCAAAGCCATCATCAAAGAGAAGATGATAACGTTAGAAAACTGGTTTACTGTTAAGTCACAAGAAGATGGTCTTTCGTCTATTAAGACAGATGCGGGTACAGCTTATTGGTCAACACACCACTCAGCTACTGTAGCATCAAGAGAAGACTTATTTAGCTTTTGCAGAGACAACGACGCGTGGGACTTACTAGAGTCACGCGCTTCTAAGACTGCTGTTAGGAGTTACATAGACGCTACCGGCGAACCACCACCGGGAGTTAATTATAGTTCAGTGAGTGTATTCAACTTTAGAAAAAACCAATAAGGATTAGTAATATGAACAATGTACAAGTACCAGCCCACATCGCCGCGCGTATCGCGGAACGTAACAAGACCGGAGTTAAGTCATCACTTGCGGAATCTATCGTAACTACCTCAGCACCTAGTGTGCCACGTATTAGCATCCGCGCTGGAAAGTTTAGGTTAGTGGAAGGCGGCGTAGAAACAGTAGTAGGCGATAAGTTAGACGCTATTATTGTCGGCGTTAACCCTAGGGTAAGTAAAGTATTCTACTCCAAGGCATTTGACCCAGCAGCGGAAGACAAACGCCCAACTTGTTTCTCGAACGACGGCCTGCGCCCCGACCAATCAGTAGAAGCGCCAGCTAACGACAGCTGCGCTAACTGCCCTAATAACGTGCTGGGCTCCAAAGTGTTGCCATCAGGTGCTAAGTCCAAGATGTGTGCGGATCAGCGTCACTTGGCGGTAGTACCCGCAGCAGACCCACAGAAAGTGTATAGTTTAACTGTGCCAGTTAGTGCGATGCGCGCGCTACGTGAGTACTTTACAGAGCTTGCGAACTACAACATTGGCCCAGAGGAAGCGATAACAGAGCTTGGCTTTGACGAGCAAGCGAGTTATCCTAGACTTCTGTTCAAGCAAAAAGGCTATGTTCCAGAGAAAGCCCTCGGCCTAGTCGATAACTTGCTAGAGTCTGACGACACTAAGATAGCCATACGAACTATGGCGCCCAAGAGCGCCGGGCCAGCATTGTCAGCACCGCCAGCGCACGCGCAAGTAGCAGCACCGAAGGTGTCTATTCAGGATGATGAAGCGTCGGCGTACGATGAGCCAGCAGCAGCGCCGAGTCAGCCCGTAGAGCAGCCAACAGTAGCGCCAGTAAAGCAGTCCGAAGAGCTAGAGATGAAGTTAGACAGCTTGTTCGACTGATAAACCAAAGTGTGGGCCGATTAGCGTATCTAGTCGGCTCATTTTTGTCTGAGGATAGAGTGTGAATACAATAGATTTTCTAAAGAGGGTAGTCCCAAATCGGGACTCGATTGTAGTAACTCAATACAATAATAATAAAAACATTTTTTGGAATAGAGAAGTATTTACTTACGCAGAGCTAGATGATGCTGCTGCTAACATAGCGCTTTGGGATAAGAACCCAGAGGCGACAATATATTACAGTGTTGGCGCGTTTGCCGACAATATAATTACTACGGACGAAGGCAAGATAAAGATTCGTCGCACGCAAGACAAAGCCACTTTTTTCAAGAGCCTGTGTTTTGACTTAGACTGCGGGGATGATAAGCCCTACAAGACGCAGCGTGATGGACTAATTAAGCTGGCGGAAGTAGTTAAAGAATTGAAGTTGCCCAAGCCGTTGATCGTGTCATCTGGTATTGGCGCACACGTTTACTGGGTGCTAGACAAGTGCATATCTAAGCAGCAGTGGGTACAGGTATCTAAAGCACTAAGTGGCGCGCTAGCTTCTAAAGGACTGGAAATTGATAACTCTAAGATCCACGATCCGTCTATGGTTCTACGCCCAGTTGGCACGTTCCACAAGAAAACTTCGGACTGGAAAGAAGTTAAGGTGTTGCTCGACGACGGCATAGAACACGATGTGATGCTATTGGCAGGTAAGCTAACCGAGTGGATGGATACTTCTCCGCAACGCCCTGAGCGATCACAGCGTAAGCGCAGCGCCATGCTAGACGCGGTGCTTAATGAAGGCAACGACTTGGACATAGATTCCATAGCGGAGCACTGCCAGCAGGTTAGGGCTATCGTAGAGAGCGGCGGGGTTACCAACGCAGCGGGCGACCCAGTAGAAGAGCCACTGTGGCGTGCTTCACTTGGACTGGCTAAGTTTACGCCTGACCCAGAGCAAACTATCATACGCATCGCTGGCCAACACCCAGAGTTTGATCTAGAAAAGAATATAGAAAAGCTGGAGGGCTGGAATGCCACCGGCCCGACTACTTGCGCTACGTTCGCATTGCACTGCCCCAAAGGTTGTGAGGCTTGCCCATACCAAGGTAAGAAGACTTCTCCGGCGCAGCTTAGCAGCACTGACGTGCAGGTTGTTGTAGTACAAGATGAATCAGGTGAAGAGCAGGAAGTAGAGATTCCAATGCCCGAAGGCTACGTAATGCGTAGAGATCAAATCTACCATGAGATTGTAGTTAAGGATGAAGACGGAAACGAGACTAAAGATTGGGAGCTTACGAGCACGTACCCCATGTACATCGAGTCGATATTCTTTAGCCCTGAAGACCGTCAGACGTCGTTTACTTTAGCGATTAAAAAGCCACTTATAGGTTGGGAGCGAAATGACCACTTAGCCGCAGTGCTATCAAGCGCTGGCAAAGAGTTTTCGGGTTTCCTGTTGGACAACCAGATATTCGGCTTGAAGTCATTGAACCAGCAAGAAAAAGTTAGAGGGTACCTTATGGACTATTTGCAAATGGTTCAGCGCCAAGTAGCTACCGGCTATGACTACAAGTCATTTGGCTGGCAGAAAGACGGCTCGTTTATATGCGGTCAGCAAATTATTAACCCGCCGAACAACGCCACATCACGTCGTATTGTTGGCAACGCTGAGAGATACAAGGAGCGAATTGTAGTCCAAGGCACTCGTGAGAAATTCATAGAGGCTATGGAGCTGTTGAACGAGCCGGGTACGCAGGTTATTAGGACGTGCGCGCTTATATCGACTACAGGTATTATTGCTAAGCAAATGGGCATGGGCAGCAGCATTGTATCTGTCTACTCCACGGATACTACTACGGGTAAAACGCTGTCGCTGCTTACTGTTAACAGTATGTTCGGTAACCCACGTAGCTTAATACAAGGTAGGAACGATACTACTAACGCTATCTATGGTATGCGGGGCACGCTTAATAACCTACCGATGGCGATTGATGAAATCACTATGGCGGATGAGCATCAAGTAGCGCAGATGGCGTACTCGTTTAGTGAGGGGCAAGAGAAAACTACGATGACTCCCGGCCGTGATATTAGGCACCCTGCTGTATGGGACGGCCCTACGTTTATGACTACGAATACTTCTCTTATGAGTAAGTTCGATCAGGTCAAGCAAGAGTCGGAGCCACTACGCGTGAGAGCGTTCGAGGTTCCACAGAACGATAGGACGTTTGTGTCTCTACGCGATGGAAGTGGGGGGAAGGTGGCGAGTAAGTATGCAGACTTGTTGCTAGATAACCACGGCTGGGCGTTCCCAGAGTTGGTGCAGGCAGTAGTACACTTAGGTGGCCCTAAAGAGGTAGCAGCTAAGGGGCACGCGGACTTCCACAAAACCTTCGGCTTTGAGTTTGCGCCGCAGGAGCGGTTCTACGAGTCTATGATCAAGTCTGCTTGGACTATGGGAAAGATAGGCAACAAGCTAGGGCTGTTTCCATTCGACGTTAAGGGCACGATAGAGTTTATGCTAGAGACCGTTACTAAGCTCCGCAAAGATACGGTGGACGCTAAGGTCGACGCGATTGATGTTATCGGCCAATTCATGCAGCAGTACAACGACCAGATCATAGAAGTGACTAAGCCATACGGCAAAGATGGCAAGCCTACGGTTAGAGAACCCGCTCCGCTTAAGGCAGTTATGAGAACTGAGTACGTGTACGACGCTAAGAACCCGATAATGCCCGGCTCTACCCTAGCGATCAACAGGGCGGCGTTTAAGAAGTTTATTAAGGAGAACAACGACGCTGAAGACCGCGTACTACGTGAGTTACAGGGTGTAGGTGCCTTGATAGACTCTAATGCTAGGGTGACTATGTTCAAAAATTGCAGAGGTAGAAACCCCGGTCAGGCGTGGTGTATACTTGTTAATCTCAACCACCCTAGGTTCATTGACTCTCTATCTGGGGCGGACTTCAAGAAACAAAGTTCAGTGTCGTTGGCACTGCTTAACGGCTTACAGGATGCTTCCAATGGCTAAGAAACCTAGAGATTACAGGGCTGAGTACGACAAGTACCAAGGCACTGCCGAGCAAAAGAAGAACCGAGCAAAGCGCAACGCTGCTAACAAGGCGATGCGCGATGCTGGCAAGATCAAGAAAGGTGATGGTAATGATGTAGATCACAAGAAGCCGCTATCAAAAGGCGGTAGCAACAGTAAGAGCAACTTAGCGGTTAAACCTAAGTCTAAGAACCGCTCGTTTGCTAGGACGGCTAACGGTAAGCACAAGTGAACATACCATATATGATATGCGCGGGATGATAAACAGTCATTTCCGATCATAGCCGATAGCCACTATAATGCCGCTTCAACTTTCGGAGGCATCATGGTTCTTTACGGCATTACCATCACAGTACTAGGTTTACTAGCAATCGCTAAGCAAGACCTAACTTAAAGCCCCTTAACTGGGGCTTTTTATTTCTTCTTATTTTTTGCTGCCCGCTGTCCGCGTTTAGGCAAACTTTTCTTCAAGCATTTACCAGCTTTCTTGCACTTAGTGGGGTGTGGGCAACCTTTGCATGGTGTCATGTTATTTCCTCGACTTGGCGCCAGAACACTTCCAACGCTTGCGTGATAAGTTATTTGGTGTATTGGGATCGTTCTGCTTAGCTTTAGGCAAGCCCTTCTTGATGCCAAGGCTTCTAGCACAGTAGCTATCGCCCTTAGACGTGCCCGGTTTTACACGAGCGCCGCCGTCTTTCGCCTTACCTGCTTGGCCATAGCTAACCTTCTTACCGCTAGCTGTGACCTTAACTTTTGCCTT
>Ga0206129_10007589_pt1 | contig 10652 bp, 17 predicted proteins | sample Helgoland_Spring_8_FD_148616 | JGI IMG/M metagenome (GOLD analysis project Ga0206129, IMG submission 148616) | Pelagic subsurface seawater microbial communities from Kabeltonne, Helgoland, North Sea - Helgoland_Spring_Bloom_20160502_2 | ecosystem: Environmental > Aquatic > Marine > Epipelagic ...
ACAACGCGCCAGAGACTAGGGCGATAGTGACGGCGGTATCCTGAATGGACTCGTTGCGCTTGCGTTTAGCGATAATAGCGCGGCGGTTGTAGTTGCGTGACATGTTGTTGATTCCTTTATCGGCGTTTCTATAGGTTGATTCTTAGGGTGATTCGTGGGGGTCGTCAACCCCCTGTTTTGACTATTTGGTGCAGAGCTCAAAAATCTCTTGCTTGGCATTGTTGATCCACTTTTGATATTCTGCCACTTGTTTTTCGTCTACTTCCTCATTGTTGATTTCGCGTTGCATAGAGCGCGCCCAAGTTTCCAAGCGGTTGATTGATTTAACTAGCTTGTCAGTTTCTGCGAATGTCATTTTGTCGTTCCCTTGTTTGTGTTTCTATAACCTTTATAGAATCAACCAAACGATTCGCCAAGCCCCAAAATGCACAAAAGCTATGCGCTGGACGCATACCCGCTATGCAATAAATAACGTGATTGGGTGTTGCGAATCGTTCTGGTATGTGCGAAAACTGACTCATCGAAACGCTGATACAAAGGAAAAATCAGATGAACGGATTAATTGAAACGCCCAAGTCAGTCAAAGAGTTACAAGACTGGATCGCCGCACAAAATGATTATCGGGTTGTAATGGCCGCAGCAATGACCGAACAGCTGATTCGGTCTCAATATGAGCTTATCCCGAAAGAATAATTCCAAAGCGTCACAAGGGGGGTTGACGTCCCCCAAACTATATGACTCAGGGCCAGATTTTTCCGAATCGCAGTCGCAAAAGGTGGAATGGACGGCATGTGCGAATCAGTTGCATAAATGTCACAAACACCTTGTCAAGTGTTGTAATTATATCACAATCAAATCAGTTGCACATTTGTCACAGTTGCACAAATATCACAGACCCCCACCAGTGGAAAATGACCCCTCCAGTGGAAAATGACCCACCGAGGGAATTAGAGACCCCACCAGTGGAAATAATTCTTGACCCCACCGAGGGAATTACGTATTGTGATTCGTATAACTTAACACCCCACCGAGGGAATTATGGAGAAAACTATGAAGACATACTCACTAGCCACCGAAGTAAATGGTATCGTAATGCACTTGGACCTACCATTATTTACTAGACAGACCGCAGAGAATCATGCTAAGACATTACGAGAGATGTCACCAGCATCACCAATATTCGTCATTAACAAAGCATCGGAGTAATAACATGGCACTAGATACACGCATGGTAAGCATGGTTCTTGCAGAGAACACTAACACATTTATGACAATCAAGTTCCTGACTAAGACAGGCGAGGAGCGTACATACAATGGCCGTCTTAACGTCAAGAAGTACCTCAAGGGTGGTGAGCGTGGCCGTAAGGCAGCTAACGTACTAGCTATGCACAACCTGATCCCTATGCTTGTCGGTAAGGACGGGGAGAAACCACTATACAAGAGCTTCTGTCTTGACCGTGTACTGGCTATCCGTGCTAACAATCGTCACATACACATGATGGGAGCGGAGATAGTATGATACACGATTACTGGGAAGATGATACACCAGAAGATGTAGCTAAAGAGATCAAGGGGTCTCTAGAGGAGGATGAACAATGATGACCCCCCTGATGTGCCTAGCAGCGGCTATCTTCTTTGAGGCCAGAGACCAGCCAATACAGGGTCAGATGGCCGTAGCGGATGTCGTGATGAACAGGGTAGAATCACCCCGATGGCCCGACGAAATCTGTGCTGTAGTCTTCCAGCCTAGTCAGTTCTCGTTCACCCACGATGGAAAGTCTGACAACTATCGTAAGTACACCAGCAATGTAGGCGATAGACAAGCTATTGGTATTGCAGAAGAAATAGCTAAATCAGTCATAAAAGGTGGTAGGCTAGGCTTGACAAGTACCCACTACCACGCTACCTATGTATCACCATACTGGCGAAAACAGTACCACTTAGATGGTCGCATAGGCGATCACATATTTTACACAGCACCCGCAGGGAGATAAGACAATGACACCAGAACTAGAGATGCAACTACGGGACATGGGTATCCTACCAGCAACTATGCTACAGGAGCTAGACGCTGTATCTGACACTAAGCACACCTACCCAGACCTGCTCGTTAAGAACTACTTCAATGACCCCAGAGACGCAAACGGAGAGGTTCCATTCTAATGACACAAATCACAGCAACATACTATCACCACATGGGTGATGACATCACGACTGTTAACGCTGCGCGGGTATCCTTCGCCAAACAGTCTAAGCTAGTCTGTACGGACCTAATACAAGGCACCTATGACGTAGACAAGCGTGACAAGAAACTGATTAGCTACCTAGCAAAGCACAAACACTTGTCGCCATTCAATCACGCATCAGTTACATTCGTATGTAAGGCTCCTATCTTTGTCGCTAGACAACTTGTCAAGCATGAGTACATGCCTTGGAATGAAGTCAGTCGAAGATACGTATCTGATAATATTGAGTTCTATCGTCCTGACGTATGGCGTGGGCAAGCAGCAGATAAGAAGCAGGGTAGTGCTGGCGAGGTTACTGAGATAGATACGGTACTATATGGTATGCACATGCCACAAGACTTTGCAGACAGGCATAACAAATCTTGCTTACACATCTATCAGTGTATGATTGACGCTGGTGTGTGTGAAGAACAAGCACGTATGGTACTCCCTCAGAACACCATGACTGAGTGGTACTGGACAGGTACGCTAGGTGCCATAGCAAAGATGTGTAACCTGCGCTGTAAGCCTGACACACAGTACGAGACACGGTTGATTGCAGATCAGATCAGCGATAAGATGGGGCAGTTGTTCCCAGTAAGCTGGGCTGCACTTATGAAAGGAGAAACAGAATGACTGACCTAGAGAGAATGAAAGCAGAGTTTGCCGCTAAGGGTGGCAAGGTGACTGTACTACCTGCAACGGAGTTTGAAGAGATTGTAGAGGATACCCTAAGACTAATAAGTTGGGGCGAGGGTGCCACGACTAGGGTGGAGCAGAAGATTAAAGACTCATTAAGAGATCAAGTAATCATGGAAACAGGGGGTAAGCGCGATGACGAATGAGCATCGACTGACAGCAGAAGAGATTGACAAGATGTGTAATAGATTAGCTTACAAGTACCCGCAATATGGTATTCGTGACGACCTTAAGTCAGAAGCTATTCTTGCTGTCTATGAGCGTTTAAGCAATCAACCCGATGAACACCCAGCTTATCTTTATAACCTAGCTAGGCGAGCTATGTTTGACTACGTAAACCTAAAGGACAAGGCTGTACCAATGCCAGCAAACAAGACTACAAGGTCTGTAGCGGGTAATAGGCGCATACCTAAGAGTTCTACATACTCTAAGGGAGGTTTGCTTGCGGTTCAGTCTGCCTTACGACCAACACAAGAGTATGAAGAAAGTTTAAATTTGTCTGTAGAAGACTGTACAGAATCTTATGAGACAAAGGACTTTATATCTAAGTGCTTAAATAGCTTGTCAGAGCGGAGCAGGGAGGTCATAGAGATGCGTTACTTTAAAGAGATGACACAAGAGGAGGTTGCAGACATTTATGGGGTGTCTCAACAGGCTGTTGCCTTGTGGGAAGATGAGGCTTTGCATAAAATGTCTACACTGTAACAATTCGTGACTTGTGAAAGGGTGATTTAGACACCATATGTAAGTATGAAGCACTTAAGAAGTTACTACTTAAGTAATCTCATAAGTAATAATAACTACAACAAGTAATAAGAACATAAGTAATTACATAAGTTACTACTTATGTGTCGTTAACAACAGGGAGAAGCCACATGGCTGAACACGCACACCAAGAATGTCCATACGAGACTTGTGGCTCCTCTGACGCCTTTAGCTACAATGATGAAGGTTACGGAAAGTGCCATGCTTGCAACCAAGGCTACCCGTCCAAGAGAAAGACATTCGATTGGGCTGAAGAGAAATACCCGACTAAAGGAGATAACAAGATGTCGTTCACCCCTAAAGCTGTTGTGTCGTTCTATGAGGACACCCCCAGCGATGGAAAATATGAGACCATGCGCGGTATTCAAAGTCGTACAATGGAAGACTACGGGGTTCTAACCTACGGGGATCGTCAAGAGTACGTGTACCCCAGCGGGGGAATTAAGGTACGCAACCTGAAAGAAAAAGGGTTCTACGCTAAGTCAGGGTTCAAGGGTGATGAACTATTCGGTATGAACCTGTTTACTGCTGGTAGTTCCAAGATGGTAACGATCACAGAGGGTGAACTAGATGCTCTCTCAGTGTCTCAGATGATGAAAGGTGCCTACGCTAACCCTGTTGTGTCGTTACCCTCTGCAACACCTTCTAAGAAGCTATGGGAGAACTGCGCAGAGTGGCTTAACAGCTTTGATAAGATCATCCTGTCAGTAGACACAGATGAGGCTGGTAATGCACTAGCAGATAAGGTTGCCAAGCTATTCCCTAACAAGGTCTATCGTGTAAACCATCACCCATACAAAGACGCTAATGACTTCCTACAGAATGGCAAAGGTAAGGAGTTCAAGGGAGCATGGTGGGCAGCAAGTAAGTACACTCCTGAGAACGTGATGAACACCACAGAGGACTTCCTGTCGCTGTATCAGGATGCACCAGAGCATGAGTATGTACCTACAGGTATCCAAGCACTAGACGATAAGATACTGGGGCTGATGCAGGGTCACTTCACAGTGATCAAGGCACCGACAGGCATTGGTAAGACTGAGGTAATGCGTTACCTTGAGTACAACATGATCTCGCAGGGTGTACCAATCGCTGCAATGCACGTAGAGGAAACTAAGCTACGCTCTCTGCTAGGTCTTGTGTCATACGAGTGTAATGACAACCTGACACGCAGGGATTTGATTGAGGAGAAAGGAGCTAACGATCAGGTTCTTGCAGCTATCACTAAGTTAACCAAAGATGAACTTTACTATCAGTTCTTTATGGGTGACGGACAGGGTGCTGAAGAGCTATGCGACCAGATCAGATACTTCAGTCAGGCATGTGGATGTAAGTTTGTGTTCTTTGAGCCTATCCAAGATGTCGTAGTAGGATCGTCTGAAGAAGGCAAAGAGACAATGCTTGCTGATCTAGCTATTCGACTGTCTAAGCTGGCAGCAGAACTTAACGTGGGTATCGTGACTATCGCCCACACTAATGACAATGGCGACCCAAAGTATTGCAAGATGATTGGACAACGAGCTTCTGTCGTTATTGACTTGTCACGGGAGAAAGAAGCAGATAGCTTAGAAGAACGGAACACGACTCACATCCGCGTTGAGAAGAACCGACCATGCTCAGAAGAGGGCAATGCAGGTACAATGCGGTTTAACTTAGATACGTTTACATTAAGGGAAGTAAAATGACATTCGATGAACACCTAGAAGAGAACACAGAGATGTGGGATATGTTTGTTAAGTACGCAATAAAGATTGGGGAGCAAGGTAAGAAGTTTTCTGCCGCTGGCATTTTCCACTTGATGCGCTACGAGACTATGGTAAAAGAAAACAACAGTGAGTTCAAGATCAGTCAGAACTGGTGCCCACTGTACGCAAGAAAGTTTCTGGAGGAACACCCAGAATATCCAATCTTTAGACTTAAGGAGCTACGCAGCTAATGACAACAGTATTTGATATTGAAACGGATGGTCTTTTAAATGAGATGACCAAGATTCATGTCATGTCTTGGTCTAACGACATGGGTGAAGTTAAGCATACCCATGACTACGATGAGATGCGTTATGTGTTACTCAACACTGGTACTCTGGTGGGCCACAACATTATTCGCTTCGACATACCCGCCGTGGAAAAGTTACTTGGTATCAAAGTAAAGGCACGTCTGATCGACACGCTGGCACTTAGTTGGTACATCAACCACGGACGTATGAAGCATGGCCTTGAGGGCTACGGAGAGGAGTACGGGGTGCCTAAGCCAGTGATTAAGGACTGGAACACCCTGACGCCTAAAGAGTACGCTCACAGGTGCGATGAGGACGTTAAGATCAACAACCGTCTATGGCGTGACCTATCTCTTAAACTAGGTAAACTATACAAGGACACACCAGAAGACAGAAACCGTCTCATTGATTATCTGTCGTTCAAACTAGACTGCGCTAGAGAGCAAGAGGAGCTACGGTGGAAATTAGACGTACCAAAGGCACAAGCAGCATACGATGAGATTAGCCAACTCAAAGAAGAGAAGGTAGAGCAACTAGCAGATGCTATGCCTAAGCGTATCCTTTCACGAATGGCTAATCAGCCAAAGGTTATGCACAAGAAAAACGGAGAGTTATCATCACACGGTGAGAAGTGGGTGGCTCTATGCAAGGAGAACAAGCAGCCTGTGACCTCGTTATGCTTTGTGGTCAAGACAGGTGAGGAACGGGGAAACCCTAACTCTAACGATCAGGTTAAGGACTGGTTAAGGTCTTTAGGTTGGGAACCACGTACATTTAAATTCGTAAGGGATAAGAGCAGTGGAGACACAAGACAGATTGAGCAAGTACGCAAAGGCTCTGAATTATGTAGTAGCGTTCGGGAACTTTCTGCTGTTGATGCTTCTGTTGACTTGCTTGATGGCCTTACTGTTCTTACTCACCGTGCAGGGATACTGAAGAGCTTCTTAGAAGGTCACACAGATGGCTACCTACAGGCTGGTGTCGCTGGACTTACGAATACGTTCCGCTTTAAGCACTTTAAGCCACTGGTTAACCTACCTAGCGTAGATAAGCCTTATGGGGATGTGATCCGAGGTTGCCTGATTGCACCAGAGGGTTATGTGCTATGCGGTGCTGACATGACATCATTGGAGGATACAACTAAGCGTCACTACATGAAGCCACTAGACCCTACGTATGTACAGGAGATGAGCCATGAAGGCTTTGACCCACACTTAGACTTAGCACTACACGCGGGTCTTATTACGCAGTCTGACATCGACATGCACAACTCAGGTGAGCGATCACTTAAGGAGTTGCGTAAGAACTACAAGGTTGTTAACTACAGCGCCACGTATGGCATTGGAGCAGCAGCACTAGCACGAGGTACTGGCATGAGTAAGAAGGCTAGTCAGACCCTCTTAGATGCCTTCTGGTCACGTAACTGGGCCATTGAGAAGGTAGCTAGTGGAGCAAAGACAAAGGAAGTGTTGGAAGGCATGTGGCTTAAGAACCCAGTGTCAGGTTTCTGGCATAGCCTACGAAGTGACAAAGATCGTTTCAGTACGCTCAATCAGAGCACTGGAGTATTCTGTTTTGATACATGGGTTGCACTGTGTCGTAAGAACGGAATTAAGTGTGTCGGGCAGTTCCACGATGAGGTGATTGCCCTAGTCAAGAAAGGAGAAGAGGATGAAGTAGAAAAGATCATGCACGATGCTGCTATCAAGTTGAATCAAAAGGTAAAACTCAATGTTCCACTAGGTACAGATGTGCAATTCGGCAACACTTATGCAGATATTCACTAAATGTGAAATATTTTCGGGTAGTTGCTTGTTAAATAACGATTTAGACACTATATCTATTAATACCACCCCAGCTTAAAAGGATATTCAAATGGGCAAGAAAGTTTATGTAGAGTGTGAACTAGAATGGACAAAGTTGCGGGAAGAAGACCGTGACATGGGTTCCAATCTAATGGAAGGTTCAGACCAGAGAAACAATATTGAGGCGAAGCAAGGTCTCTACATTGTTAACTGCGTGATTGACGGTGCAACAAAGGATAAGATGGTTGCTGACGGCATCCCAAACAAGGGACTACAGGCGCAACTGTTTAAGGTTAGCAAGGAAGGTAAGGACTTCTACAAGGCCACACGACCACACGTTAACCCTAAGTTCTTTGATAAGGAAACAGGCGAACAGGGAGTTGTCATGGGCGCACCAAAGGTTCTCAAGATGGTTGACGGGGATTACGTTGACTGGGACTGGGAAGCAGACGGTTTGATTGGCAATGGCTCTAAGGCTACAGTAAAGTTCGATGTGTGGGACGGTAAGATTACAACTATGGAAAAGGTTCTAATTACCGAACACCTTAAGTATGAAGCAAACAATGACGAAGGTGGGTTCTAATGAAGGTATCAATTACGTTCACACCAGATAATATAGACGATGGGTTCGATGGTAGCACAACAGTGGTACGTGGAAACATTGTTGACCTCTACGGGCTAGGTTACGCCTTTGCAGACGCAGCACGGGCAGCGGGTTATACCTACGTACAAGATGTAGCTTTTGAGAAAGACGATGGCTCTATGGTCTTTAGTGAAGGCTAATGGCTAAAGGCAAGGTTCTTGTAGACGGAGATATTCTGGCCTACCGAGCAGCCTTTGCCACCCAAGACGGTTTGCCCAAGGACGCGGAAGAGAAGGTAGAGATACTTCTCGACTTCGTTCTTGAGGCTACGTTAGACTTTGTTACACCTGACCAATTTGATGTGTATCTAACTGGACCTAACAACTTCCGTTTTGAGGTAGCGAAGAGTTACCCTTACAAGGGAAACAGGAAAGCAACCGCCAAGCCTACTCACCTACGACATGTTCGTGACTACATGGTGAAGAAGTTTGGTGCAATAGTAAGTGAAGGAGAAGAAGCTGATGACCTCATAGCAATAGAAGCTACAAGATGCGGACCTAATACTGTCGTTGCATCTATTGATAAGGACATGTTGCAAATACCATGTTGGCACTTTAACTTTAACAGGAAAGAGTGGACACAAGTAAATGAATGGCAGGGGGATTTATTCTTCTACACTCAGATACTAACAGGGGATGCAGCAGACAACATCAAGGGTCTGAAAGGAATTGGCCCTAAGAAGGCAGATAAACTACTTGCGGACTGTAAGTCAGTGGATGACCTCTGGGAAGCCTGTGTGAAAGCCTATGACGGTGATACAACACGTATTATTGAAAACGCTAGGTTACTTTGGTTACGGAGGTATGAGGGACAGTTATGGCAGCCACCAGTGAACGACGACAACACGCAATAAGGAACGGATACCGATCAGGACTTGAGGATGACATATCTGTTGACCTTAAGGAAAGGGGCATAACCTTCGAGTACGAAAAGATGAAGATTAGGTGGGTATTAAACGAGAATAAGTCATACACCCCTGACTTCGTTTTACCTAACGGTATCATAATTGAATCAAAGGGAAGGTTTGTAGCTGCTGATCGAAAGAAGCACTTGAAGGTTAAGGAGCAACACCCTAAGTTAGACATACGATTCGTATTTAGTAACTCTCGTGGTAAGATAAGCAAGGGTTCTAAGACAACATATGGTGACTGGTGCGATAAGCATGGGTTCATCTACTCAGATAAGAGGATACCCGACGAATGGCTGAAGTGAATAGCTTACTAACACAACTGCTCAATCTAAACAAAGAGCAGCTAGAAGCAATAGAGTTCGAGGTCCGAGTGGCCCTGATGGAAATGGAGGCAGCAGATGAGTAAGACAGTCGTAGTATTTAGCTGCGCTCACGTAGACCCTTCGGTAGACAATGAGCGGTTCAACTGGTTAGGCGAGTTCTTGTATGACGTTAAGCCTGATTATGTCGTTGATCTTGGGGATGGCGCTGACATGCGGTCATTAAATACATTTGACACTCGTTCCCCAGAAGCAATCGTTAGCCAGAACTATGAGGCTGACATCAACCACTACAATGATGCACAAGAGCGTATTCGCTGGAAGTTCAGACATCATAAGCGTAAGCGGCCTAACTACTTTGGATTTGAGGGAAACCATGAGCAACGCATCAAGAAAGCCATCAGGACAGACCCAAGACTTGAGGGAAGCAAATACGGGATTTCCTTCGGACATCTTCAAACAAAGCACTGGTTCGATGAATACCACGAGTATGAAAACTCAGCACCTGCAATCGCTGATTACGATGGTGTCTCTTATGCGCACTTCTTTAGTAGCGGCAACTTCGGTTCTGCTATGTCTGGTATGCACCATGCTAACGGGCTACTTGCTCATAGGCACCACAGCAGCACTTGTGGCCACAGCCATAAACGTGATATTAAGTTTAAGGATGCGTCACACCCTAATGGAGTTATCGGCCTTGTCGCTGGGTGCTATAAGGGAGCAGCAGAGGGGTGGGCAGGACAAGCCAACCGAGAGTGGTGGTCTGGAGTAGTAGTGAAGCGTGAGGTAGCTAACGGTATGTATGAACCACAGTTTGTATCTCAGGCCACCCTAAAGGAGATGTATGGGAAAGCGCAGTAACTTTGAGAGAGTTGAACGTGATTACTACCCAACACCAATAGCCGCTGTTGAACCGCTGATCCCGCACTTGCCTTACACGTTTGATTACGTCGAGCCTTGTGCGGGTGATGCCAGACTGATACAGCACATAAAAGAATTAACTGGAGGGCATGGGGAGTGCTTATATGCTTGCGACATTGATCCACGACACCCTGATGTATTTACCTTTGATGCTCTTACTTTGGATTTTGGCGGGAGGGGAGTAGTTGAGTATTGCATCACTAACCCACCTTGGGATAGAAAGATACTACACCCAATGATTGCTCACTGGATGTACAGGTGTCCAACTTGGTTATTGTTTGATGCAGATTGGATGCACACTAAGCAGTCGGCTTTTTATATGTCGTATTGTACTAAGATAGTAAGTGTTGGAAGAGTTAAGTGGATAG
>Ga0206129_10007590_pt1 | contig 10651 bp, 10 predicted proteins | sample Helgoland_Spring_8_FD_148616 | JGI IMG/M metagenome (GOLD analysis project Ga0206129, IMG submission 148616) | Pelagic subsurface seawater microbial communities from Kabeltonne, Helgoland, North Sea - Helgoland_Spring_Bloom_20160502_2 | ecosystem: Environmental > Aquatic > Marine > Epipelagic ...
GCGATAATTACATCGATCCGTCACCGAGATCCTCAAATCACGGAGCGGTCGCTGCATTTGATCGGCGGGCAAGCTCACGTGCAAAGACTGGCATGGATGGACAAAAAAGACCATTCGTGATTTGATCTCTTCTTACAAAAGCTCACGCCATGCAAAATCTCATTTCCGTCACCGAGGCCGAAAACATCATCCGCCAACACCTCACCACGGCGGCTGTTGAAATCGTGCCCCTATCCAAGGCCCAGGGACGTTACCTGCGTGAGGACATCCTTGCCGACCGCGCCCTACCTCCCTTTGACCGCGTTATGATGGATGGTATTGCCATCGCCCACGCCTCCTTCGCCAGCGGCAATACCCGCTTCCCGATCACTGGCACCCAAGCCGCCGGAACACCAGCGCTCACTCTGGAGAATGCAGACAGCTGCATTGAAGTCATGACCGGCTGCGTCCTGCCACAGGGATGTGATTGTGTGATTCCCATCGAACAAATCGACCTATCAGAAAATACAGCCAGTCTGCATAGCGACGCCAAGCCACAGGCTAAGCAGCACATTCACTCGGCAGGTAGTGACACCACAGCAGGAGAAATTCTACTGAGTAGCGGCCAAGTTCTCAACGCCGCTGAGCTCGCCATTGCCGCCTCCGTTGGTGCTACTGATCTTAGTGTCTCAGCTCTACCCCGCATCCTCATCATCACCACTGGCGACGAACTTGTTGCACCCGAAGCAACTCCGCTACCCCACCAAATTCGCCGCAGCCACGCCACCGCACTAGAGGCACTCATCAGCGGCATGAAGCTCGGCACGGTCGCTAGCCTCCACATTGCCGACCATCCAGAAGCCCTCAAAGAAAAAATCACCGAGGCACTTCCTGCTCATGACATCATCATTTTTACTGGCGGCATCTCGAAAGGCAAATACGACTACGTTGCCCCCGTCCTCAGCGAGCTACTCGGCAGCCCCCACTTCCACGGCATCGCCCAACGCCCCGGCAAACCCATGGCGTTTTGGACCCACAAACCAAACAACGATCCCACCACAAGAGCGGACGACGGTGCTGCCGAAGGCAGAGAGAAGTGCAAGCGGGCTATAGCGGACGACGGTGCTGCCGAAGGCAGGGAGGAGTGCAAGCGTTTAATCTTTGCCCACCCGGGCAACCCTGTCTCTGTCATGGCCTGCGCCGCACGCTACCTCATTCCCAGCCTCGTGGAAATCCTCAGCGGACGCAGCCCCACCCCACAACAACTCCCCGCCACCGGCGGCTTCCACTGCCCCACACACTTCACCGGCCTTATTCCCTGTCGGATCAACAATGGCCGTATCCAGCTCGTGCCAGCATCTAACTCCGGCAACTTCCTCGCTCTCGCAGCTACTGACGGTATTGCCCAGCTGCCTGGTGAACTTACTGGAAAAGAGCTTCTCAACGAACCCGCCAGCTTCTACCCTTGGGCATAGCATGAGTGACTTCAGCCACATTGATCAAAACAACCAGCCCGGCATGGTGGACGTCTCCGCTAAGGAGAACACCCGCCGCAGTGCCACCGCTCAGAGCATCATCGACGTCGGTCCTGAGCTCATGGCTCTGCTCGAGGACGGCGACATCCAAAGCAAAAAAGGCCCCGTTTTCCACACCGCCATTATCGCAGGAACCATGGCGGCTAAAAAAACTTCCGAGCTCATTCCCTTCTGCCACCCACTGCCCTTAGAGAGTGCCAAGTTCACCATCGAACCAAGTTCCGACACCCTGATCACCATCACCTGCACCTGCATTACCACCGGCCGCACCGGCATTGAAATGGAAGCCTTATCGGGAGTGTCAGGTGCTGCCCTCACCATCTACGACATGTGCAAGGCGATCAGTAAAAACATTCGCATCACCGAGACCCGCCTGATAGAGAAAACGGGTGGCAAATCTGGCGACTACCAAGCCGCACCATAACATCCATGAAAGGGCTGCTACTCATCGGAGGCAAATCCTCTCGCATGGGCTCGGATAAATCCGAACTCATCCTGCGTGACGGCCTTACCCAGAAACAACGTGGCACCGCATTGCTCAAATCTGTTTGCGATGAAGTTTTCATCTCCACCTGCAAAGACACAGGAGAGCCAAACACCATCGCCGATGCCTTCGGCCCGATCGGCCCACTCGGCGCCATCGCATCCGCCCAGAAAGCTGACCCAGATTCAGCCTGGCTCATTCTGGCGTGCGACCTGCCCCTTCTGGAAAAAGATCAGCTCGAGATTCTCATCGGGAGCCGCAGCAGCAGCCACGATGCCACCTACTTCAGCAGCGCGAGCGACGGCCTGCCCGAACCCCTCTGTGCCATCTGGGAACCCACCTCCATCAAGGCCGTGCAATCAGCTATCGATAAGAGTAAACAATGCCCGCGTTCGGTCTTGATCCAGCTTAACGGCCACGCACTGCCCTCGCCCGGTCTCTGGCCTCTCGCCAATACCAACACCGAGGCCGATCTCATCGAAATCCGCGCCCGCCTCAACTCAAGCACCACGGTAAAAAATATTACCGTCAGCTACTTCGCCCAACTGCGTGAACTCACCCGCACCAACAGCGAAAGCCTGCAAACCGACACCGTCACACCCGCCGGCCTATTTGAAGAAATCCGCGCCAAGTATCAACTGCCGCTGAAACGCAAAGGAATGATGGTTGCCGTTAATGGCGACTTTACCGACTGGAGCCATCCGCTCAGCGACGATGAAGAAGTCGTCTTCATCCCGCCCGTCGCAGGAGGCTGAGAAATGTTGAATAGTGAATTTGGAAACATGTTTCAATTAACCGACCAGCCCATTGACCCACGGACCCTTTGTGATGCCGTGCGAGATCCTGCTGCCGGTGGTTTTGCTAGCTTTGAGGGTTGGGTGCGCAACCACCACCAGGGCCGAGACGTCACCGCTCTTGAATATGAGGCCTTCCCAGCACTTGCAGAAAAAGAAGGCCAGCGTATACTATCGGAAATCATCACCAAACACGACATTATCGCTGCCCGCTGCGTCCACCGCACCGGCCACCTGCAAATCGGTGAAATCGCCGTCTGCATCGCCGTTTCCGCCGCCCACCGCGATGCCGCCTTCGCTGCCTGCCGCGCCATCATCGACACCATCAAATTAACCGTTCCTATCTGGAAAAAAGAACACTACACTGACGGCAGCGCTGGCTGGGTCAAATGCCACTCCTGCTCGGAAAAAGCCCCTGACCATCACCACTGAAATATTTCTTCATCTACAACGTATTGTAAGCATTACTTCTCATGACCCACAACGGAACCCACACCATGACCCACACCCATTCAAACTCCATCGGCTCAATTCGCTCAATCAGCTCTCTATTAGCCGCCATTAGCTTATCGATCACTAGCCTATCGGCTCTCCCCCCCGAGCTAAGCCAAACCACCTTCACCAGCCCTGGGCTCACACCCTCTCCAGCATGCCTCAGCGCCCACCCAAATGGTGACGTCTTTGTCGGCGTGGATATGTGCGGCTCGCTCGGCAAAGGCCCGGGCAAAGGAAAAATTGTGCGTCTCCGTGATACTGATAACGATGGCGTTGCCGACGAACACACTATTTTTGCCACCCTTGACAACCCACGTGGCCTCATTGCCGTGGGTGACAAGCTCTACGTCATTTACACCATCTGGAAGGATGAAAAAAACTTTGGCGCCATGCACCTGGGTGTCCTCGAGGATAAGGACAAAGACGGCAAAGCTGATGGCCCGCCCAAGATACTTGTCTCCAATATTAGCTGCAAGACGCACAACCAAAGCCGTGGTGCAGACCACACCACCAACGGCATGCGCATGGCCATTGACGGCTGGATCTACATCGCCGTCGGCGACTACGGCATGCACGAGGCAAAAGGCTCCGACGGCACCGTTCTCACCATGCTCGGTGGCGGTATTGTGCGCGTTCGCCCTGACGGCTCCGAGCTCGAGATCTACACCCACGGCCTGCGCAACATTTACGATGTCGCTGTTGACCCGCTGATGAACATCTACACCCGCGGCAATACCAACGACGGCGGTGGCTGGAATGTCCGCTTCATTCACAACATTCAGACAGCAAAATATGGCTACCCCATGCTGTTCAAAAACTTCACTGACGAAATCCTCCCAGCACTCGTTGACGTCGGTGGCGGCTCCGGCACTGGCTCGATGTTTTTCCAAGAGCCCGGCTGGCCAGAAAAATACAATAACGTGCCTTTGATGGGAGATTGGGGGCGCAGCCAAGTCTTCATCCATCGCGTTCAGCCTGATGGCGCCACCTTTACCCAGACACAAGAAGACTACATCGGCTTGACCCAATTCACCGACATCGATACCGACGCCTCCAGCCGCCTCTACCTCGCTGCTTGGGCAGGTGCAGGATTCAAAGGCAGCCCCGAAAAAGGCTACGTCATCAGAGTTGTCCCAAAGGACTGGAAATACACGGCTGCCCCCAAGTTTAAAGAACTGGCTGACGACGCCTTGGTCTCCTTGTTAAGATCTGACAGCTCCACCGTTCGCCTGCATACCCAGCAGGAAATCCTTAACCGCAAACTCGACACCGCTACCGCTGTGCTTGCCATTGCCGCCGACTCCTCTGCCAGCATCGAGTCACGCGTTGCCGCTATCTTCACCTACGGCCAGCTCCTTGGGGAAAAAGCCAACACCGGCTTAGCCAGCTTGACCAACGATACTAAGGTTCGTGAGTTTGCACTACGCGCCCTGGCAGACCGAAAGCCCCTGAGCAACAAGGCACCCATCGAACCCTTCCTCGCCGGCTTACAAGACAACAACCCACGGGTGCAAGCCGCGGCCGCCATCGGGCTTGGTAGAATTAACAGAGCGGACACCGCCAAGGCCCTGCTCAGCGCCGCCATACCACCAGCCCCGATGAAAGCCTCTACTCAAAAAGGCCACCAGGGTGGCCCCCACGCCACACCGCACTCCGCTGTGGTAATACCTCACCTTGCCGTGCAATCCCTCGTCTCCCTCAATGCCACTGAGGCCTGCCTCGCTGCCATTGATTCACCGAGCCAAGATGGAGCATTATGGGCCCTTCGCCTGATGCATGACCCGAAAGTCGTTGATGGACTGATCAGCAAGCTGAGCAGTTCCAACGACAAGAATCTACAGAACAAGATTCTCACCGCTCTCGCACGTCTTTACCATAAAGAAGAACCCTATGACGGCTCCTGGTGGTGGTTCACCCGACCCGACACCCATGGCCCCTACTACAAGGCCATCAAGTGGTCTGAGTCCGATAAGATCGAGAAAGTCTACCGCGCTCATTGGGACAAGGCGGACGCTGCGCAAAAAGCATTTCTTGCCTCAAACGCTGACAAACACCGCATGAACCTCAGTGGTATTGGCAAAGCCCCACCAGCAAAAACAGCAAAGAAAAGTAATAAAGGCCAGGTCGGCAAAACCTCCATTGAAGACGTCATGGTCGCACTCGACAAAATGAAAGGCAACCCCAAGGCAGGTAAAAAAGCCCTCGCCAGCCTTGCCTGTGCAGCTTGTCACAACATTAATCCTGACGACCCCATCAAAGGCCCTGACTTCAACCACATTGGCTCAATTCTCAATAAAGAGCAAATCGCCGAGGCCATCCTCAAGCCCGATGCCACCATCGCAGATTCCTGGGTCACCGTCACCATGAATGACGGCACCCCTCACATGGGAACGCTGATCTCCAAGAATGACACTGAAGTCGTTGTTAACAACATTGCAGGCATCTCAGCCAAACTGAATGCCGCAGACGTCAAAAGCATTGAGAAACAAACCTCCAGCATCATGGGCCCAGGACTTGCCAACGAGCTTTCGCTTCAACAGTTTGTCGACATGATCAGCTATCTACACTCATTAAAATAAGTTCACGATATAGCAACCGTCGCCGATTCAGACGGTAAACTTGACATCGAAACGGACATAGTGAAGCATAACTAGTATGCAACCTACTCAGTTCACGGATGCTGTAGAAGCGATTAGCTCTGAGCATCAAGGCTACGACTCTGGCGCTTATTACTTTCTCAAGGACGCCCTCGACTTCACCGTCAGGCGTGTCATGGAAAGCAATGACGGCAAGCACCGCCACGTTGCAGCCAGCGAGCTACTCATCGGATTCCGTGATCTGGCTATTCAGGAGTTTGGCCCCATGGCCAGCACCATGATGACAGAATGGGGTGTCAAATCATGCAGTGATATTGGCGCTATGGTTTTTCAGCTCATCGAAGAAGGCGTGTTTGGCAAACAGGATTCCGATACCCTTGAGGACTTCTCCGAAATCTTCCCACTCATTGAGACGCTCGAGGCTCCCTTTAAGCCAAAGAATGAGCTCAAGACCGCCTAATCACGAAACGCCCCTGGCGTCTTACCGGTTGCACGCTTGATGAAATTAGACAGGCTTGATGCATCGGAAAACCCTGATTGCTGAGCGATATTGGCGAGCCCCAATGATTGGTTACCAAGTAAGCTCAGGATACCCGCCACCCTCTGCTCACGGATAATCTCAGCAGGACTGCCCTTGGCATGCTTGGCAAAAGCACGCTCTAGCCCCCGTTTGGAAATCCCGCAAGCATCCGCCACACTGGCCACACTCACCCCTGCCAGAGCACGGCTGGCAATATAATTGATCGCTGCCTGGTAGACGAGCAGGTAGCGATCCACCTCATGGCTAGATTCTCGTATTACCATCATTGCTGGAGCAACGTGTTTTGATTGTTCGGCTACCTTCTCCCCTAAAAGCCTCAATAATTGATGCGCGGCTGCTCGTCCAATATCAGCTGTATGAAGATCAATACTGCTCAGCGAAGGCGAACTGGATTCACAGAGTAAACGATCGTTATCCACACCAACCACCGCCACTTCATCAGGCACACTCAAACCAGAAAGCTTACAGGCCTGCAGCACGCCTACTCCAGCCTCGTCGTTACACCCCAGGATTCCGCACGGCTTTGCAATACCAGAAAGCCATCCAGAGATCTCCAACACCCCAGACCAGTCATGACGTTTATCGCCAGAGAGTGATAGGGTTTTGACCTTCACCCCAAGTGTTGCAGCAAAGGCCTCCAAGGATTGCTTCCGCGCTTCAGACCAGGAGACTCCCTGCCAGTGCACAAATCCCCACTCACGAAGATTCAACCTGACAAACTCACCACCGGCAATCACACCGATGGTTTTGTCGTCAACGTGTGGGCCATTTAATACAAGCTCCTCCTCATCCTCCGGTCCCCGTATCGAAACCACTGGAATGTCGCGATTTTCAAGTATATTGATGAGATCATGAGAAACACCTCGAGTCATTACACCAACGACGTTCTGACTCGCCAAGCAGGCCTCCAAATGCTGACCATCGTGTATCGGTGGAGCTACCCATAAATCAAAACCACTCTTATCTGATAGGGCTGCCATTACACCTCTGAGAAACTCGCGGGAAAAATAACCCTGGCGAATGGCCAGAAGCATAATAGTTGGTTTGTCCTTCTTCATAGTCGGCAGCTTACGTGACAACACCATAAGGCAGATTAGACTACTGTCGCAAATGATAAATTATTTATCCGCATCACCACATTGCTTTTTAGACGCATCATGAACATATTTGCGGCATGGAAACTGTTTTTGTTTCAGAGATTTCTTACGCCAAGGCACGATCGTGTTTTGAGCGCATCAGCGCCGAGTCCCATTTTCAATTTACGCCAGTAGCAGAAGATGAGGTGAGTTTAGCGGCTGCCATCAGCACACAAGGCGTGCGCGCCTTCATTGCCGATATTCTTCCCTACACCGGTGAACTCTATCAAGCTCTTCCTAAAGGTGGCGTGATTGCCCGCTTTGGCGTCGGTCACGACAGCGTAGACAAAGAACAGGCATCGGCAAACGGCATCTGGGTGGCCAATACCCCAGGTGTTTTAGATAATGCCGTGGCCGAGCACGCCGTATGGATGATCGGAGCCCTTGCTCGTCAAGTTCATCACGCCCACGCCACTACCGCAGCTGGTGATTGGAAACCCGCCACTGGCATCGAAGTCAGAGGTAGAAAAATAACGATCCTTGGATGCGGTCGCATCGGCCGTAATCTCAGCGCCAAGCTTCACCACGGCATGGGCATGCACGTCACTGGCTATGACATCATGGAAGACCCTAATTTCTCCCCTGCAGACGGTATCGATCACTACACAACCTCACTCGATGAAGCCATAGCTGACGCTGACTTCGTGCTCACCCTGCTACCCGTTCTGGACTCCACCAAACACATCGCCAACACCGCGTTCTTTAAGAAAATGAAACCTGGTGCTCGTTTCATCAATTCTGCGCGCGGGGCACTGGTGTGCGAGAATGATCTCTACGATGCCCTAAGCAGTGGCCAACTTGGAGCAGCCGCACTGGACGTCTTTGAAGCAGAGCCATACCAGCCACAAGACCCGGCCAAAGACTTACGATCTCTGCCAAACATTCTACTCACCCCGCACATCGGCTCCAACACTGCCGAGTCCAACGCTGGCATGGCAGAACACGCCGCGCGTAACGTGATGCAAATCCTGACCGAAGGTCCCGAAGCATGCCCGAACATCGTCAACCCTTGAACCAGTCCATCGTGCTGATGGGCGTGAGCGGCAGTGGCAAGTCCACTGTCGGCAAGCTGCTATCTGCAAAAACCGGCGCCCTGTTTTTTGATGGTGATGATTTTCACCCTGAAGAAAACATACGTAAAATGGCAAGCGGTAGCCCCCTCAATGACGAGGACCGCCGAGGCTGGCTCGAGGCACTGAGTGAGCTACTCAACCATCACGATCAGCCCATCATCATCGCCTGCTCAGCACTTAAGCAAAGCTACCGAGACATCCTGACCAGCGGAAACGTCACACCACGCTTTGTCTACCTACAAGGTAGCAGGGAGTTGCTACAAGAGCGTGCCCATGCACGTTCGGGGCGAGAAGATCACTTCATGCCAGTCACCCTTCTAGATAGCCAGCTTGACACCCTTGAGCCGCCAAGCACGGACGCTCTTACCATTTCCATTGAGCTCCCACCTGAACAAATCACCGAAACCATCCTCGCATCTTGAATACTGTTTCCATCGAAGACCACAACGCCTTGGTTCAAGCCGCCTACCAAGCTCGCGGCTATCTTGCTGACGAAGCACGTGATGCTGCTGAAATGTGTGCCGCTGCCACCTGGCATGGCAACAACACCCATAACGCTATCAAGGCCCTGCATCTTGACGACCTGTTTGGCTCCAAAGCTGGCGGCTGCACGCCAGGAGCAGAGATCGAAGTCATCGAGAACCGTTTTTCTGCAGCCGAAGTATGGAACGCCCACAAAAAACTCGGCCAGTCCGTCGCCATCCAGGCCTTCAACCGTGCCATCGAGCTCGCAGACCAACACGGAGTCGGCATCGTCAGCGTGGACAACTGCTTCCACTACCTCTGGGGTGGCGGCTACGTCATTGATGCTGCCAAGCGTGGTTATATCGCCTACACTAACTGCACCTCATCTTTAGCAGAAGTCGTTCCCTTTGGCGGCAAATCCCCCACCCTCGGCACCAACCCCCACAGCTGGGGTCTTCCAACTCAAGATGCCGTTGGCTTTCCTCTCTGTATCGACTGGGCAACCTCCACCTGTGCCATGGGCCGAGTGCAGCAGCTCAAGAGAGAAGGTAAAGAGCTGCCCCCCATGGCCGCCGTTGACGCTGATGGCAACCCAACCCAAGACCCTAACAAAGTCACCGCACTCTTACCCTTTGGCGCTCATAAAGGTTACGGCCTATCCCTCATCAACGAACTGTTCGGAGCCTATATCGGCGGCTCGCTTCCGGCTCACCGCGGCCGCTCCCTGCCAAGCCAAGATGAGAAAAGCAGCACCTCGTTCTTTTTCCAAATCATCCACCCTGAGGCGATATCTGCTAAGAATTTTGCCTTGGGAAGAAACCAAGCCGAAAACGTCAAGGCCGTGATTGAGAACATCCTCGGACCCGGCAATGAAAATGCTATTCTCCCAGGCCAGCTTGAGGCTGAAGCCGCTACGCGCTCTGAGCAAGCAGGTGGCCTGCTCTTCTCTGACGCCGAGCTCGCTGAGCTCAACAAGTTGGCATCTCAGCTTAGCTTGCCCTCTCTCAATACCACATCATTGCTTTCTTAAGTAAATTCCCAGCTATTCGTTCCACCCCATGTCACACCTTCTCACCAGCAAGCTTGCCGAGACTATCTATACATCGATAGAGGGCCTCCCCATCGTGGATTACCACACCCACCTGCCCGCAGATGAGATTCTCAACGACCACCAATTTGAGAATATTTGGGAACTATGGCTCAAGCATGACCACTACAAATGGCGTCTGATGCGTGGCTGTGGTGTTGAAGAAAAGTTCATCACCGGTGACGCTAGTCCCTATGAAAAGTTTCATGCCTTCGCCAGCATTCTGCCACTGGCTATTGGTAACCCAGTCCACCAATGGGCTCACATGGAACTGGAGAAAATCTTCAACATCACCATTCCACTTAATGCTGAAACGGCAGAAGGCATTTGGAACCAAACCAATAGGGAGCTGAGCGATAGCACCACGGTCAACAAGCTACTCCAGCTCTTTAAAGTCAAACTCATCGCCACGACCGATGACCCCTTCGACGACCTATCCAGTCACAAGGCCATCGCGGCAAAAAA
>Ga0206129_10007599_pt1 | contig 10646 bp, 6 predicted proteins | sample Helgoland_Spring_8_FD_148616 | JGI IMG/M metagenome (GOLD analysis project Ga0206129, IMG submission 148616) | Pelagic subsurface seawater microbial communities from Kabeltonne, Helgoland, North Sea - Helgoland_Spring_Bloom_20160502_2 | ecosystem: Environmental > Aquatic > Marine > Epipelagic ...
AAGAATAGATTATATCTTAGTCAAAAATATCGAAGTAAAAGAATATCGGCATATTGATGACAGACGAAAAAATAATTTATTCCCATCTGACCATTTGCCAATTCAGATAAAATTTAAATAAATACTACTGCCAACATCGTGTATAGTTTTATTTGATGTTTAGATTAAAGGGGGGGTTAAATATTCATATATAATAAGTCAAGAAATTAAAAAAAACAATGCTAAATTCAAATTTTACAGCAAGCATTTTACTTGTTTTTACAGTTACTTTTATTCAAAACAATAAAATTTTAGCGCAACAAAAAAACACAACTTTTTTAGTAGCGTATGCAAATCCGTTAATGGGGACAGATTCAGAAAAAAGCCTGTCAAATGGAAATACGTATCCTGCAATAGCAACCCCTTTTGGAATGAATTTTTGGACACCAATGACCGCAGAAATGGGAAATGGTTGGACCTATAATTATAATGATAACAAGATAAGAGGGATCAAACAAACGCATCAACCAAGCCCTTGGTTAAATGATTATGCCGCTTTTTCATTAATGGCTGTTACTGGCGACTTAAAATATCAAGAAGATGAAAGAGAATCTTGGTTTTCGCACAAAGCAGAAACTGCAAAGCCTTATCATTACAGTGCTTATTTAGCAGACTATGACGTTGTTGCAGAAGTTGCGCCAACATCTAGAGCAGCACATTTTCAATTTACATTTCCTGAAGAAGAAACGTCATATATTATTTTAGATGCTTTTTTTAAAGGTTCTATGGTGAAAATTTTACCTGAAGAACGCAAAATAATTGGCTATTGTAGAAATAATAGCGGTGGTGTTCCAGATAATTTTCATAATTATTTTGTAGCAGAATTTGATAAAGACTTTGCCATTACTCACACATGGAATGACAATTGGGAATTGCAAAAAAACAACCTCAATAGCAAAGGAAAACACGTAGGGGCAATTATCGGATTTAAAACCAAAAGAGGTGAGAAAGTTCGTGTGAAAGTAGCCTCATCTTTTATAAGTTTAGAACAAGCACAACTCAATTTACATAGAGAAATTGGTGACGATAGTTTTGAAACTACCAAAATAAAAGCAAAGAATGCATGGGAGAAAGAATTTAGAAGAATAGAAATCGAAAGTGATAACAAAGAGCATATCAAAACATTCTACTCGTGTTTGTACAGAGTTTTATTATTTCCAAGAACATTTTATGAATTTGATGAAAATCATAAAAGGATGCACTACAGTCCGTATAATGGGAAGGTTTTGCCGGGCTATATGTTTACAGATAATGGTTTTTGGGATACGTTTAGAGCCGTATTTCCATTTTTTAATATGATGTATCCAGAACAGAACAATAAAATCATGGAAGGCTTGGCAAATACTTACAAGGAATCTGGTTGGTTGCCAGAATGGGCAAGTCCAGGGCACAGACCTGTCATGATTGGCTCTAACTCTGCGCCAATTATTTCGGACGCTTATTTGAAAGGAAATATCAAAAACAAAAAAACAGCAGCAATTCTTTTTGAAGCGATCATAAAAAACGCAACAGTAGAAAAAGGAAGGCCCGTTCGCTCGGTTGGAAGAGAGGGGTTAGATTATTACAATTCCCTAGGATATGTGCCTTACGATGTGAATATCAGAGAAAATACAGCGAAAACTTTAGAGTATGCCTACGCAGATTTTACGGTGGGACAAATGGCGAAAAAAATGGGAAAAGATAGTCTTGCTAAAAAATACTATGAGCAATCTTTTCGCTATAAAAATGTATTTGATCCAAGCACCAATTTAATGCGAGGTAAAAATAAGGATGGTGCATTTCAAAGCCCTTTTAATCCATTGAAATGGGGAGATGCTTTTACAGAAGGTAATAGTTTGCATTATACCTGGTCTGTTTTTCAGGATATTAATGGTTTAATAGATTTAATGGGGGGTAACAAAGAATTTATACAACAGTTGGATACTGTTTTTACCATGCCTCCAAAATTTGACGCAGCATATTATGGAAAAGTAATTCATGAAATCAGAGAAATGCAAATTGCCAACATGGGGAATTATGCGCATGGAAATCAACCCATTCAACACATGATTTATTTGTACAATTATGCAGGCCAGCCATACAAAGCACAAGAAAAAGTAAGAACGGTTTTAACAAAGTTGTACCAACCAACACCAGATGGATATTGTGGGGATGAAGATAATGGGCAAACATCTGCCTGGTACGTATTCAGTGCATTAGGGTTTTATCCTGTAACTCCTGCAACAGATGAATATGTCATTGGAAGCCCCTTGTTTAAAAAAGCAGTATTACATTTAGAGAATGGGAATACATTTACGATAAAGGCTAAAAATAATTCTGAGACTAATTTTTACATACAATCTACTACTTTAAATGGAGGAAATTATCAAAACACCTATATCAATTCGAGTACCATTCAAAAAGGAGGGAGTTTAGACTTTCTTTTAGGAACTACTCCCAATAAAAAATGGGGAAGTAAAAAGCAAAACGTTCCTTCTTCTTTAAGTCTAAAACAATTAAATTAGTAATCCCAAAATACTTTTCAACGAAAAAACCTAAATTCAATTTTAAAAAAATGACAAACTATAATTTTAAAATAATTTTCACCCTTTGTTTACTGGTCTTTTTATGCAATTGTAAAAATGATAATAACAAAGCTTCTATAACAGCACCCGATGGGATGGTTTGGGTAACAGGCAAAACCTTTTTAAAAGGAGCCAAGGAAGGAGACCGGTATGCTATGAAAAGAGAAAAACCTGCTCATCAAGTCAAGGTTGATGGTTTTTTTATAGATCAAACGGAAGTTACAAACAAGCAATTTAAAAGGTTTGTTGATGAAACAGGGTATGTTACTTTGGCAGAAAAACCTATTGATTGGTTTGCAATGAAAAAAGACCTTCCACCAAACACACCAAAACCTCATGATTCTATTCTTCAACCTGGCAGCTTGGTTTTTAATAAAAATGTAAATGCAGTTGTAAATATGAATAATTACACACAGTGGTGGACTTGGAAAGTTGGTGCAAGTTGGAAACATCCAGATGGTCCAAATTCTTCACTTGAAGAAAAAGAGAACTTTCCTGTAGTTCATATTGCATATGAAGATGCTTTGGCATATTGCAAGTGGGCAAATAGACGTTTGCCAACAGAAGCAGAATGGGAATCAGCTGCGCAGGGCACTTCAGTTAATGCTATATTTACTTGGGGCAACGATGTTGAATCACTCACAGAAAATGCAAACACTTGGCAAGGCTCTTTTCCTGTTAAAAATGAAAGTGTTGATGGATTTAAATTGATTGCTCCCATTAAATCATATGATCCAAATAGTAATAATATTTATGATATGTTAGGCAATGTGTGGGAGTTAACTAGCGACTTATTTAATATTAACTATTACTCAGAATTAGACGTATCTAAAAATATAATTAATCCAACAGGGGCTAAAACAGCTTTCAACCCAGAGAACCCTTATCAAAAAGAACATGTGATTAAGGGAGGATCTTTCTTGTGTCATGAATCGTATTGTGCAAGTTTTAGGATTTCAGCTCGTATGGGAACCAGTTTTGACTCGAGCTCAGATCATGTTGGCTTTAGAACTGTGGCAACAATAGAAATGCTAAGCAAAGAGCCTTAAACTCTCAAAAAACTCTTAGTAAAAGTTTAGAGGAAAAGTACCTCCAATCAGAGTCTAAAACAGAGGTATTTCCTAAATATGTTTTTTTATAAACTCCATCGAATTATATCAAACAGGTATTATTTATTTTTAGTAGCTAATTTGAAAACAAGATAATCAGCATGAAAAAATTAGCAATACTTTGGATTTAAAATAATTCCAAATCTTCCCAAAAATAGTTCGACTTCACTCCCCTCTGCTCCAAAATTATTTTTGAGAATAAATTATTGTTTTTTGAGATAATTAATTGTGTTGCCAACAATATTTACTTCCACTTGATGCACTTCTTTTGCATTGAGTACCTGCTTTGGTTGTAGCTTTACACTTACCCACATTATTTGATTTCTTAGGCACTTTGTAATCCGATGATTGATTTTTGTGTAAATAACAATACTGATTTTCTGATTTGGTTTTATTTCTACATCTAGTACCAGTTGATTTTGCAACCCCCTTACATTGTACTGATATTGATTTAGATGTTGATGATGAATAATTGTTCTTTACAGAAGGAGAGATTGAAAAATTAGTAAAGTTCCAATCGCTTAATACAACATTTGATTCCAAGAAGCTTTCATTTTCATCGGGCAAGTTATAAAAGAAATCAATTCCAGTGATTTCTTCAATTTCATCAACACTTTTAACAAAATTATTTAGTCCAGTTTTGATTTTAACATTTGGCATCAAAAAGCCAATCATTTTTTTCTCTGATGGCGCATAAATTATCTTATAAAATAATTTTGGTATTGACACATTACTGCTGCCAAGTTTAGGTAATTTAGAACTTAATACACCAGCAGTTACAATATGAATTTCATAATTCTGAGCCCAACTTCTAACTAGAGTTTCTAATTTTTTCCATCCACCTCTATTAAATGATGGATTTTGAGGACTAATATTTGACATTAGAAAAGACTCTAACATTGTTGTTCTAGAAATCTTCATGTCAGAAGCTGGAGCTAAATGACCTCTATCATAACCTGTATATTTATAATTACTTGGATGAGCTGAGCCCGAACTAACTTTATCATCACTTTTAAAGTTATTTGTTCTTTTTGTAGTCCCTAAAAGACTCTCTGTATTCAAAACATAATAAACCCATTCTGCTTGCTCGTTGTTTTCAGAGTATGAGAGTGTATACTTAGTATGCCTAATTTTTTCACCTTTGTGAGAGTGATGAAATACTTGAGATATTCCAAATATTGGAATAAAAAATAGAAGTAAGACTATTTTTTTCATTTAGTAAAATTTACCTGATTTCATAAAACGTATCATAACTAATTTTAAATATTATAGTAAGTTATTCCTATTTCTTGGTAATTTATAAATAATATTTTTTTCTCTAGCTTTTTTTAAAAATAACCTACAAATAACTAACTTATCAAATCCTTAAAGATAAATTGTTATATTTGGTTTTAATCTAAAATTAATCACAATGAAAAAAATACTTTTAACTGCAATAGTATTGTCAATATTTACTTCTTGCGGTTCAATGAAGCACAAAGACATTACAGGTGAAAAGGAAATTAAAGAGGTTTTTAATAAAAAGAAATATCAAGATAATGATGATAATTTTTATGTATTCGCCACAGGTGAGCATGGAGATGAATCAGAAGCAAGATTAATTAATTTTGAAGATGCACGAGCTCAATTTAATCTTAAAGCTGTAGCTATGGTAGAAACTGCATCGAAAAAAGATGTTACTAAATCTGTTAAGAATAAAGTTGGAACAATGAGTCTTGAGGCTAAGAGAACTGTTATAAGTAAAGCTGTTCAATCTAATATGAAGGAGGAGGAAGGAAAGTTATTCTACTCAGAAGAAAGAACCACATATATCTATAGATCTGTATATAAGATAGAAATTGATGACATTATAAATTTGATTAAAAGCAAATAATAAAATATATAAATCTTGTTTCTCAAAAACTTAATTTTAATTCTTGGGGTTTTATTTTTTACCCAAGCTTCTTCTCAATGTAATATTGAGGATATGGTTAATGAAAAAATCTCCTATTTTTCGGTAGTAACTTTTGAAAAAGATATCGAATTTTATTCAGATGACTTTAGGTCTGAATTAAAGCGAAGTTTAGTAAAAAAAATCTCTGAATTTGTAGGAACTTCCTCAGAAATTAATGTCAATCAAAATAAAAAAAAGAGAAAATCGAAAGCAACATATGCAGCTATTGCTTTAGTTGTTGATCCAAAATTTACAAAATGTGAAAATATCGCAGTAATTAGTGTGAACAAGAAGCTTTATAAAAAATCTCAATATGACAATTTTAATAGACAGCTTAAATTTCATGCAAGAAATTTGGATAATTTTATTAAATCAATGGATAAAAATAATGTGACCAAAAAACTATTAAGAGGAAAAGTTAAATATTATACCAAAGAATTAATTGATATTAGATCTTTACTACCGCTTGTAAAGTTAAACTCTTCAGATACTAAAATATTAGATAATTTTTCTAAAAACATTAGCCTTATTGAACATCTTTTAGATCAGTTGAAACAAAATAAAACAATCAATTGGAAAAAATTTAAAGATGGAATTGTAAATGGGATAAATAAAATAATTGGCTGATAATTTAATGTTTTCTAGAAATTTCTTAGCTCTTGTTTTAATGTTTTTTTTAAAAAACAATTTATTATTTTCTCAAAATTTAGATTCAATTTTTAATTCAATAGATGATAACTTTAATAAATCTATTGAAAGTCAAGAACAGATGTTTAATTTTTATATTGACGATTTTGAAATATGGAAAAATAAAATTGACCTCAAAACCTTATCATTAAATCCTGAAAAAGCACAAAAAAACAACTATTCAAAATCGATTTCTAATAGAGAAAAAGTTATTCTTGAAATAAATAAATATATAGGAGTGCCATATATTTGGGGAGGGAACAATCCAAAAGGTTTTGATTGCAGTGGCTTAGTTCAATGGACTATAAAAAAAACACATGGAATACAAATTCCTAGAACCACAAAATCACAATCTTTAAAATGGAAAGAACAACTTAACCTAAACCTAAATCAGATTAAAGTGGGTGATTTAATCTATTTCAAAACATCTCAAGAAAATAAAATTTCTCACGTTGGTATTTATATTGGAAATTTAAATTTTATACATGCCCCTAATAGAAAAGATAACGTTAAAAAGTCAGAAATAACTAAATTTTGGAAGTATAGATTTGCTGGATTCGTTGACTTAAATTTTATATTAATGTGAACTGAACCTCAATTAAAATTATTTAAGCCACAATAATTAAGACTTACACTATACCTATATGAAACATACTATACTAATTTTATTTTTATGGGTTTAAATGATTATCTGTTTAAACTTCAAAAAATGATTCTTATATAAATAAAACTTAAACTGGGTGATGTGAATTTTCACAATAATATAATTACAATATAATTATTTATTGTATTTTTCTAAATCTAAAAAATTCATTGGTATAATTAAAAAATTTGATTTAAGATAGTGAAGCTTCTCCTAAAACATAAAATATACGCAGTACTATTTATCGTAGTTACATTTTTTATATTTAACTCTAATGCCGCTTTAAACTTTAAAGAAATTGAAAAATTTCAAAAAAAATTAACTTTAGCTTTAACTGCGTCTATAACTGTTGATGATAACGAGCTTTGCCCCGGAGAATCTGCACTTATTACATTTGAAGGTTTTGACGGAACTCCAAACTACACTTTTACCTATATAATAAATGGTGGCTCTGAAGAAGAAATCTCAACCATAAATGATGAAAATTCTGTTACTTTAACTGCGGAGTTAACAACTTCAGGAACTTTTACATATAAATTAATAAAGGTTGAGGATGGTAATGGAACTATTGAGGATGTGGATGAGGAAATAGTGATTACAGTCACAGATCCACCTACAATTTCTTTTACTTTCACAAATGATGGAGCATGCTCTGATGAAACAATTGATTTTACATCTTCAGTTACTGGTGATGGCCCCTTTTCTTACACTTGGAATTTTGGTGATGGAAGTACTTCAACTGAGGAAAACCCAAGCCATACCTATAACAGTTTAGGTATTGGTTTACAAAATTTTTCGGTAACACTTACAGTTACTGACAATAACACTTGTACTTCTTCAGTTGCAGAAATAGTAAATGTTCAAAACACACCTGATATTAGTTTTTTCTCTGGGGGTTCTCTTAAAAATTGTGCTGCACAAGGAGATGGATTTGAAGTAGAATTTTATAACAGCTCTGCTAGTAGTTCTGATATTACTTCTTACACATTTGATTGGGGTGATGGTTCTTCTGAGACAATAAATGGAGCTGATTTTCCAGCCAATGCAAATGCAATTTTACATACATATGATATTGGGGTATTTACTCTTGTAATTTCTGCAATAAATAGTGCGGGGTGTAGTAACGAAGTTGAATTTGAAGTTATCTATGGTAACGACCCGGGTGGAGGTTTACAAAGCCCCCCAAACACCTCTGGAATTTGCTATCCTACAGAAGAATTAGGCTTTGGAATTGTTGGTTGGGGTGAAAATTCAGAAGAAACAATCTATGAATTAGATTTTGGAGACGGAGCTATAGAAACTTACACTCAGGCAATTTTGGAAGCCTCATCAAGTTATAACTCAACAGATCCTTCAATGTCTTCAGTGTTTTTAACCCCTCATATTTATAATACAAGTAGCTGTTCTGAACCAGATGATGAATTTATTGTAAAGCTAACAATAACAAATGCTTGTAATAATAAAATTTCAACAGCAAATAACGTGGTGGTATTAGAACCATCAGTAGCTCTTTTTGATGTAGACCCAATTGGTTGTGTAGATGTTCCTCTTCGATTTGACAATCAATCCATTATAGGTGACAATGTAGATTGTAACGAAAATGCAAGATTTAGATGGGATTGGGGTGATGGAACTATTCAAAATTTTCCTCCAGGCTCTTCTGCTGATGACCGAAGTCATGCATATTCTCAACCTGGAACTTATACGGTAATATTATCTGCGATAGGAGATTGTGGAACAGATACCTATCAAAAGGTTATATGTATAGAACCCGAAGTTACGGCATCTTATACTTTAGATACTGAAGAAGGTTGTATACCTCTTGCTGTTGCAGCCCAAAATACAACTGATGAAAGCGAGTTGTGTGAAGATAGTAATCCAACTTATAATTGGACAGTTACTTTCGAGGATATAAACTGTAATTCAACTAGTGATTGGGAATTTATTAATGATACCGATGCTAATTCTGAAAATCCTCAGTTTCTTTTTAACAATCCAGGAAATTACACAGTTACTCAAAAAGTAACCACAAACTGTGGAAGTTCCTCTACTCAGAAAATTATCTCTGTAAAAAAACCTCCAACGGTTAGTATCAATCCAATAGAAGATTTCTGCCAACCGGGTCAAATAAACCCAACTGCAATAATTGAAAATTGTACAGATAATTTAGCAGGAGTAACCTACAACTGGTTGTTTCCAGGGGGCTCACCCTCGTCTTCTTCGTTAGAAAACCCAGAAAACATCGCATATGATACTCCAGGGGTTTACACCATTACTCTTGAGGTTACTAATGAATGTGGTATGACTTCTACTACTCAAGAATTTGAAGTCTTGGAAAAACCAGTAATAACAAATTTAATAACCACTCAAGAAATTTGCTCAAATCAAAGCACTATTGCAGTCCCTTTAACCTCAAGCAATCCCAATACCACATATACTTGGACTTCAACTACTGTACCTAACAATACTGATATTTCAGGATTTATTTCTAGTGGTTTAACTGCTGAAATTCCAAGTCAAACTTTAATTAATAATGGAAATATACCTGGAAACGTTGTATACACAGTTACACCTATTTTAGATAATTGTATTGGTGATCCTGTAGACGTTTTAACAGTGATAGTTAATCCAACACCAACCATCGTTACTCAACCTGTAGATTCTGAGGTGTGTTTGGATGGGGTAGCTAATCAATTAACTATTGTTACTCAAAATGGTGTGGGTATACCAACATATCAGTGGTATACAAATACAACAAACTCAACCTCTGGTGGAACACCTATTGCTGGAGCTACTAACAGTACATATGACCCTCCTACTAATACAGTAGGTGAAATATTCTATTATGTTACCATAGCTTTTCAAGGAGGATGTGATCTTATCACTTCTGATGTGGCCTCTGTGGTGGTGGTTCAAGAACCTGTAGCAGTTGCCAATAATCCATTGCAAATAGTGTGTTTAGATGGAACACCTGATGACTTTCAAATTACTTTAACTGGAGGGCTTGGAAATCCATCCTATCAATGGTACTCAAATACAACAAATAGCAATACTGGAGGAACACTTATTGCTGGAGCAACAGCTAGTACTTATAACCCAGGGGTGTTGACTGCTATTTCTTTAAATTATTACTACGTAGAGGTAACTCTTGATGGTGTGGGTTGTGATACTGCAATTAGTGATGTGTTTGCTGTAGAAGTAGTTGCTGACCCAGTAATTGACACTCAAGCAATTGCAGCTCAAGAAGTATGTCAAAACGCAAGCTTACTCGATTTAACCATAACTGTTTCTGGTGGAGTAACATCAAGTACCTTTGATTATCAGTGGTACTCAAACACAACAAATAACAATACCGGAGGAACACCTATTGCTGGGGCTAATACCAATACATATACACCTGATAATACAACCATTGGAACTTTATATTACTATGTTGTAGTCACACAAACTGAATCAGGTTGTGAGGTAATTAGCAATACCTCGGAAGTGACCATTACACCAGGACCAACCATCGTTACTCAACCTGTAGATTCTGAGGTGTGTCTGGATGGGGTAGCTAATCAATTAACTATTGTTACTCAAAATGGTGTGGGTATACCAACATATCAGTGGTATACAAATACAACAAACTCAACCTCTGGTGGAACACCTATTGCTGGAGCTACTAACAG
>Ga0206129_10007601_pt1 | contig 10643 bp, 4 predicted proteins | sample Helgoland_Spring_8_FD_148616 | JGI IMG/M metagenome (GOLD analysis project Ga0206129, IMG submission 148616) | Pelagic subsurface seawater microbial communities from Kabeltonne, Helgoland, North Sea - Helgoland_Spring_Bloom_20160502_2 | ecosystem: Environmental > Aquatic > Marine > Epipelagic ...
TTTATGGTGTAGTTACCATCAAAATCTGAGGAAGATCCAGTTTGTGTTCCTTCTAACAGAATGGTCACTCCCGGAATAGGTTCTCCAATGATATTTGTAATCGTTCCTTGGATGGTGTTTTCTTGAGAAAAAACAATAAGAGGAAAAATTGTAAGTAATAAAATAATTTTTATTTTTTCCATATTTTAAGTTTGATTGTTTAATTTTTTAAGTGATCAATTTGACCCAATTGAATGACCTATTTGATAACCTTTACAAATGAATGTGTTTTTATTAATTTTATATTAATTTTCACTTAACCTGTTACAATTATTGAAAAATAGGGGTGTTTTTTAACTGTAAGTTTCTTTGTAGGGGTAATTGTATTTAATTTTTGACTCTTTTAAATTGGGTTTCTATAGAAATTCCATAGATATTTTCTAATTGCTTGGAACTTTCTTTATAAAATTTAGAATCGGGGGGTAGGCTGACAGATTTCCAAAATTCTGAATCGTATTTTAGGTTGTAATCCCCAATATCTTTTCCTGGTTTAATATTTTCACTAACCCTTATTTTTTTTCTCTCGGTTTCAATGCCTAAAACAATTGCTTCATGTCTGTAAGACAATTTAATTTTATCTTCTTTTAATTTAAGTAACCGTTTTGTTTGGGGTGATACTTTTTCCCAAAACACATATTCTCTGTTATGGTAGCTTAGTACCATCGTTCCATCTTTGTCCTTTTTATAAATATATACAGCATTTAAGTCAGATTTTTCTAATCTATAGATGTTGCTAGTATCAGAACCAATGTATAATTTGATCCATTTACTTTTTTTGTTTTTATCTGTTCCTTCCAAAACAATCACATCTTCACCATCGTATGAAGTGTCATCAACAATTTTCCATTTATAATCTTTGGAATTAATTCTAATTCTTAATGGGTTTTGTTTAGCAATCATTTTAATTGCATGAAATTTCTGTTTCTTTTTTGCAAACCTATAATCGTTAGACTTCCTAGCTTCTACAATTTCTATGGGTCCAAATTCTCTGGACGTTGGGCCGTTGTCATATACTTTTACATAATGTTCTACTAAAAATCTTGACACATTATTTTCATTAGAAAATCTACGGTATAAAATATTTAATTGATGCCCTTTACTATACGTTGTCTCTTTTAGTTTTTTTAATGCAGATTTCACATAAGAAGAAGGATCTTTTATGACGATCTCATCAAGTGAGACCAAGTCTTCTTCAAGAGTTACTACTTCTATTTCTTGATTTATAAAATCTTGAACCATTATTTTAAAAGATTTAAACCCAAGCGTAGAAATCGTGATCGTATCGTTTAAATTTTCTTTCGTTAATCTTAAATAAAATCGACCTTCCTCATTACTAATTGTACCAATAGATTTCGACATAATACTAATCGATGTAAAGGCGAGAGGTTGCTCATTTATATCTACAGTTTCACTTTCAAGGATGATCTCACTTTGAGAAAACACACTAATGTGAACTAAACTTACAATTAAAATGATGAGGTTATTTTTAAACATTTTATCGTTGATTATAAATTAATAAAGAATAAACTTTTTTGAAAACTGTTTTCCGTTTTCCATTGCATTTAGAATATAAACACCTGTTTTTAAGTGTGCGATACTTATAAGTTCTTTAGGGTTGTTATGATTTTTCTCTAATACCTTCGCTCCATGAATCGTATAAATTTTTATATCTAATGGTAAATTGTTCGTGGAGAATACCTTGATACTTTTTGTCGAATTATAAAAATGAACTTCAAAATTATCATTAGAAATTTGAGTGTCGTCAACAGATAATACCAACATTGAGTTCCAAGCTCCAGCATCATTTCCATCATCCCCAAAATCTATAGGGGTGTCATCTCCATTTGGTGCTTCATCATATTCTACTTTTCCAGATATTTCATTAAATCGTAAATTCGAAGAGGTCAAAACGGCATCTATTTTTGAAGAGCTATATGTATCATCGGATCCTAAACCTTCGGAACTGCCAGACAATGAATTTATAAAGTTTAATTGAACCGCTGAGGCACTACTTATATCAGATTCTGGGTTTTCGGTATCTCCTAAACGATTGTCATAAAATAAGGCGTTTTTAATCTCGAAAGTTCTATCTCCTTCAATTCTAACTCCACCAGCTCTTCCTGCTCCTGAAGATGTTAAGGAAACTTTGTTTTCAAAAACAGTGATGTTTTCTAAACTGCTAGTCACATTTAAACCTCCAAAATACAAACCGCCACCTTGAAACGTTGCTTCGTTATTATAAAATGTATTTTCAGACATTATGACTTCTCGACCATTTCCAAAAACATTGATAGCACCGCCATTAGCTCTGTCTCCATTTCCGTCCGTTTTATTAATATTTGCAGCGGTATTATTTATGAATAAAGACCCCGTTATGATTAAAGTTCCATCACCAGAACCGCTGATAGCGCCTCCGTTTCCTCGAGCTAAATTATTTTTGAAAATGGAGTTTATAATAGTGACATTTCCTTCACTAAAAAATAAACCTCCACCAGCTTTGTCAATGCCGCCTGTAGAATTATCATCAAAAACACTATTGGTAAACGTTAAATTAGAATCTGCATTCATATTTATGGCTCCCCCATTAATGGATGACTCTTTGTTTCCTTTAAAAGTAATCTCTGAAAAAGAAACATTCAGATTTGGACTACTAATATGAAATAAACGGTCTGTACCTACTTTATTTTCATCTGGTGAAATGATGGCATTGTTTGTACCCAAGAAACTCAGGCTCTTTTGAACCGAAATTTTAGAATTATGTATGACAGTACCCGAAATGTTAATTGTATTTCCATTGTTTGCTAAAGAGTAAGCTTTATGAACAGTTGAAACTGCAGTTCCTGTGCTTGTTCCTGTATTGCTATCATCTCCAAATTCATCTACGTAATAATCAGTGATTTCTGGTAAATTCTGATAAATTGGTTGATTCACGGTCAGTGCTATTTCTCCTCTCAAAGCTTCACCTCCTTTTCCTGTTAACCATAAATAATAATCATTGGGCAAACCTTCGTAGTTTGTAAATTGAGTTAATGCACTTGACGGTGGGTTATTATCAACTTTTAAAATACAAGTCCCTTCATCCACCTCATCAAACATTGCAACATAAAGAGTTTGTGCGCCGGCATCCACTGCATTGTAAAATTGCCTCCATAAAAAATCTCCTTTTAACCTCGGAATGCTGTTTAGGCTAGAAAATGTGCCTTGACTTTTCTTAAGATTCTGCCAGCTAAACCCTGGAAAAACAACAGGCATATATAATAAGTTTTCTGTATCACACCAAGCCTTATCCGCAATTATAATATTCTTGTGGCTATCGATACCACTAATATTACTATACCTTCCAGGCGTCCACGGATGTACAATGTCAGCAGATCTTATAACGGTGTGTAATTGAGTATCATTAACGGCATCACTGTTCAATGTTCTCCAACTTCTTGGTACACCTAATAAAACGGAACAGCCACCAAATGTTGGATCGTTCTTAAAATAGTTAATCAATGCTTGCACATCGTCTAAATTATAATTATCTGTACGATTAAAACCTACGCCCCAAAGTGCAACTACAGGCTTTTGGTTATAGGTTAATAAATGATTGTTTGAATGATCGTTCACTCCATGTCTAGAAACTAGGGATTCCCAATGTTGTTTCACGTCTTCAACCATTGTTGATGTAGCGTTAGACCCCGATAAATCGTACATAATACTCACAAGTCTATTGTTGTTTTCTTGAGCAGCTGCTATAATATTATCAAAAATAAGATTATCATTGGCTTTTAATATAGATGCATTTGATTTGAGGTTTGATGCAAATTGCTGAAAGAAAACTCCATCGATTCCATAATCATTCATCCATTCAAAATGACGATTGACTGTTTTTATATTTGCAGATGAATAAACATAAGCTGCAGTTTCATCTTTATGTGTAAAAGCGGTGATGTATTTTTCATCTTCATCTGCTTCACTCATATCAGGCCAGTAATCTAAAGTGGCAAAGCCAGGTTCAAATCTCTTAACGCCATTAATACTGGTTTGGTAATGTTTCCAATTTAAATTTGAACCATCCGTAGGCGTGTTGAACCAACCTTGATAACCTGCTAGAACCTTACCTATAATTGAAGTACTTTCTGTAGAGACAGTTAGATCTACGCTAGTATCTGTAAATTCTTGATAGGGTCTACCAATAAAAGTGAGCAATTCTGTACGTAATGTATTTCTTAGTTCCGTAGCTGTTTCAAGTTGAGTATCAAAAAGATTGACTTCTTCATAAGGGTCATTATTCAAATCAAATAATTGGTCCTTTACATGATACAGTGGGTACGCAGCTGCACTTAAACTTCCTAAAGATACATTTGGGATGTAGAAGGGGAGAGGTACTTGTGTTCCGTTTGGCCCATTGAAAGTATCTCCGTTGGCTATTCTTTGATTTGTTGCATCATCATAACGCACCGTGATATATTTCCAGTCCTTGGTTCTAATCGCTCTAGAAAATCCTAGTTCAAAAAACAAATGATCGTGAACAGCTTCTGTAGCATTATTAGTAATAACCTCTTTTAAACTTACACCATCCATCTCTGAATTAGAAATATCTACACCTGCAAGATCTAAAAAAGTAGGAGCGAAGTCTATATTCTGAACCAATTCGTCATAAGTAGAAGGCGTTGAAATTCCATCTGGCCAATACATCATTAAAGGCACTTTTGTACCTGCATCGTAATTTGTAGATTTCCCTTTGTTAAAATCTCCATGATCGGAAGTAATAACGATGATGGTATTGTCTAACTTCCCTGTTTCCTCTAATTTACTAACAACAGCACCAACAGCATGGTCAAACCAACGCAACCAAGCTTGTTTTATATCTTTGTCAGGTAAATTAGTAATTTCATCTTTTATTTGTGCTCGTGTTGGTAAGTACGAATAATCTTGTACTAAAACACCTTCGGCTGTGATGTTAACATCTGAATCTAAACCCGCATAAAAATCATTATTACTCGACCAAAAGGGTGCTGGGCCATGAGGTACCGTTTCACTGTAATAAATAAAGAAAGGGTCGTCACTAGCATTCTCAATGTAATCGAGAACCGCTTTATTTTTATACTCAACGTTGTGAACGTTTAAGTCATCATTTTTTAATTCTCTTAAGTTTGCTGGATAAAAGGCATCTACGACATCAAATCCAAAATCTTTAATTCTATCGGCCCATTTATCATGATTAAATTTCATGGCATCAGAAATTGCTTCTACGTAGGGGTCATCGGTTTGATTGTATGCCATGAAACCATAATTACCCTGTGTATAGGTATTTAAAAATTCATGATCAACAATGTGAGATTTTCCTATAAAAGCAGTATTGTACCCTGCAGCTTGTAATAATTTGGGTAAATTATTTGTATTTTCTTCGAGTTCTATATTGTTTGCAACTCGACTTAGTTGTCCTATTGGATAGCCGTTTAAGAAATTAGTGCCTTCAGACCTTCCTGCGTATTTTCCTGTTAAAATACTATACCTACTTGGGCTGCATATAGAGGAAGAAACAAAAGCATTGTTAAAAACAATTCCGTTACTTGCTAAGTTGTCAATAATAGGGGTGTGGACCTTAGAATCTCCATTAAAACCAAAAGGTCTGGATTGATTTATATTATCACTATCTCTCAAAGGAATAGAACTTTGATCATCAGTCATAATGAAAACAATATTTGGTTGTTGACCAAATAAAAGTGAAGTATTGAATACCAAAAACAAATAAACGAAATACTTTTTCAATATATTCTTTTTTAAATTAAGGGAACTGTTTTTGAAAACAGATTTTAATTAAAATAGAGGCTTTTTAAAAACCCCTATTTTATAGTATTAAAAGAGTCGGAACTCTATTTCTTTAGTTTATGATGAATTTTTTCGAGAACGACTTCCCATTAGATTTACCTTTTAAAATATAGATTCCTGTAGCTAAAGAATTTGCTTGAATGCTTTGTCTTTGCGTTACATTTTTAAGATCTAATAGTTTAGTTCCTAAAATACTAAATACCTCTACAGTTAATGGGGTAGAAATAGTATGGCTAATTTCTATACTGTTAGAAGATTTATTATGAAACACTAATACATTGGCAGCTAAAACATCTTGCTTATCTAAAGATAAAGCTAAGCCTGAATCCCAGGATCCAACATCATTACCATCAGATCCAAAATCAATAGGACTGTCTTCCGAACTAGATACAGAATTATATTCAACATAACCACTAGAGGTCATAAACATTAAGTTAGAAGACGTTAAATCTGCTTCAATTATAGATGTTGAAAACACATCATTTCCTCCATCACCTACTGCAGTTAAAACAGGTATTATTGTTTTAGAAATTGAGTGGTCTAATGTCAGTTCTACTAAATCCGCTAATCCGATATCCGAAGTATTCGTTCCAGTCCCATCGTCTACAACGTTACCATAGATCAAAGAATTTGAAATTGTAAAAGGTCTAGTGCCTTCTATTCGTATTCCACCGCCTCTAGATTGATTCAATGTTGTGTAGATTACTTTATTATTAAACACAGTCGTATTGGTAATGCTACTGTTGGCATTTGCACCTCCTAAGTACATCGCTCCTCCATCACTAGATGTTGCGGTATTATTTACAAAAGTACTGTTGTTCAAAACGAAATCTACACCATTGCCTGTTACAGCAATTGCACCACCTCTAGTTCCAGAGTTTCCGTTAAAAAGAGATCCAGATATGGTTACATTTGCAGAATTTCCAGCGACAATAGCCCCTCCTTTATCTGATGATATATTGTTTTCAAAAACACAACCTGTTATGGTTAAATTTCCGTTGGAGGCTAATATTACTCCACCACCTGCGTTGTTAGTGACAGAATTTCCAGTAAAGGTACAGTTCTCAAAGGTAGCTGAAGCTCCTGCGTTGTTATTGAAAAAGACACCACCTCCAGCAAGTGTGGTAGTATTGTTTAGAAATGTAAGATTTTTAAAAGTTACATTTGCTGAAGACGATCCATTTATTGTAAAGAGTCTCCCTGTACCGCCATTTCCGGCTAAAGTTGAGCTCGTATTCAGACCTTCTATTGAGAATGCAAAATTCTTAGAGGTTAGATTCGCGCCATCTGGTGTAATTGTTCCTACAATTATTAGTTTATCCCCTTCAGAAGTTATATTTGACATGGCAACTCCAAAGTTTCCAAATGCAGTTGATTCACTGGTGCCATCCATGTTACCAGCTCCTGTTGATGAAACATAAACGGTGTTTTGAGCTAATGATGTAAAACCAACAAAAGCAATAAATAAAAAGGTTAGTAAAGTAATTTTTTTCATTTTGATTGTGTTTTGTGATGTCCAAAGTCCATCGATTTTTAAAAATATTGACTGTTAATAAACTCAACTTATTTTGAATTAGTTGAAATTTTGATAATAACAAATATCACGATGCACCCTTAATTTTCCCTTAATAATTGATTAATTAAGGAGCCTTAATGAGAATAATTTACTTTTTAGTATAAATAAATATAAACTATAATTTTTTTTAGAAAAGTTTGTAGTATGGGTGGTTATATGTCAATTATAAGTGTAAATTATTGATGTCTAGAGAAATGAATTCATTGAAGTTGTGTTCAAATTCTTGTCCGTATAGGGCATTGTACTCTTTTAAAAACTTATTAAAGGTATCATTTGCTAAGCTGTGATTGCCTTTGATGTAGTATACTTTACATTTTAAGAACACAGCGATTTCATTTGTAGTATCAAAATTAAAAATACAATCCGCTAAATCAATTGCAAAATCAAGATCCTCCTCTATGTCTAGCTTTAATGCATAATTCATAAAGTTATTGACGATCAAATCGGTAATGTTTTGTTTAAAAGAATCTAGCCATGTGTAATCTAAATTATTAAGAAAAGCACCTTTTTTTGTTATTGATATCGTATGAATAATATCCTCTTTGGTTGGTTTGCTTTTAAGTAAGTTTTTATTTATTTGAGAGTAATCATTAACTAAAATATCAGAATTATTTTCGATAATCCAATAGCCTGTTTTTTTACTAATAGAAAAATCTCCTAACTGTTTAAGAATGGTTTTTAGTTTGGTGATATTAACCGCTCTATTGTTTTGAGCACTTTTATCAGATTTATCATACCATAACAAGTCTTTTAATTTTTGAGAAGAAATCCCTTTGTTATTTTTATGTGTATGGAGCCAAAGAACCAAGAACAGTTCTTTTAATAAAGGCGTAAATTTCCCTGTAATATCGTTTCCTTTTTCATCAAACATTTGAAAACCGCCAAAAAATACAATCGGATAATCCAGTGTAACTAAACGTTCTTCTTTTTTATATTTCGGAGGAATTATTTTTTCTACGCTGGTTTCAGTTTGTTTTTTCTTAAAATAATTCATTACAAAAAGACCAATCATAACTGATATAAAAAGACCAATTACAATAAGGGCCCAAAAACTTGTTGTTGATTTAGAATTGCTTTGAGTGTCTTCAATTACAGAAATATGAGGGTAATTAAGACTGTAAATACCAAAATCTGTTAGATTGTCTGAGTTCAAGAAAGAGGTGTAGACGTAAAGTTTTTTTGCGTTTTCATCAAAAAATAGATCCACAAAAGATTGAGTGTCTGTAAATTTATAAGGAAGCGAATCTGCTACAATTTTAAATTCTGGACTCGATAGATTTCCTTGTGCAAGTTTAAGATATCCATTAGATCTCGATTTATCGGAGATTAAACCATAATAGTTTTTATTCGTACTATCAATCACAATGGAACTTCCAAAGATCATTTCTTCAGAAATTTTAGTTACCTCATATTTTTTTTTAAATGTTTTACTTTCAATGTCGTACCTCAAAAAATCAAAATAACTTTTAGGGTTTACTAATTGTTTTCCGCTTTCACTTCCATAGCCCCCTAAGATATAAATAGAGTCTTTGTAGATGGTTGCCCCAGAAAGATATCGGGGTTTAAATACTTTATTATCATGAGGGATATTTTCCCAAGTTTTAGAATTAAGATCAATCTTTTTTACTTGGTTTTGATAGGTGAATTGACCATAACCTCCTAGGATATATATAGCATTGTCTTTTGGACTAAACAAACCATTATGATGCTGGTATATTTGCTTGAGAGCTTGTTTTTTAAATAGAGAATAATTATCCCAACGCTTAGTTTCGAAATCAAATTCAGAAATCTGATCTTTATCTGCTAGGTAGCAGTATAATTTTTTTAGTTTGTGATCAAAAAGAATTCTGTGATCTAAAGAAATTTCTAAAGTATCATTATTAAAAGGATAGGTTTTGAATGATTTCTCTTTGGGATTGTATTTAGTTAGTGCTGTTTTGTTTAAAAGATAAAACTCTCCTAAATTTTTGTCAAATGTCATTAATTGAACCCCATCCACTTTAGAAATTAAATTTTCTTCCCAAGACTTATGATAGCATAATAACCAGTCTCCATTTTTCACAGCAGCATCGTTGTTATTTATTAAATTGATAGCCTCGTTGTTATTTATTAAATTGATAGCCTCGTTTCCTCCGCACTGATTTAAAGGGTAGTGAGCGATTAGTTTAGTGCCTTGAGTTAATTTAACGTCTCTAATACTTATTCCACTCGGAACATCTGAAGTTGAAAATTCCTTATAACTATTTGCACCAAAAAATATTTTGTATGATTCTTTACTTTTAAAAACTGCGGATTTTTTGATGGGTTTAGAACCGGCTATCGAAAAAATCAATTCATTTTTTGACAGCGAAAATTTTATATGAACCGTGTTCCATCTTGTATCAGAAAATGTAGAGTCGTTTATAGGTATAATTGTTTCAGTATCACCAACAACTATAATTAGTTTTTTGGTTTCAGTATTAGAGAGCAGTAAATCTATATTTTTATTATCTTCATTAATAGCTCTAAAAATGTATCCGAAATTACCTTTTCTTTTTAGTAATTCTACTTTTAAATCAAAAGTCAACTCAAATTCGTCCTTTACAGTCAATGGCCTATTTGAAGTGATATCTAAACTTGTTCTTTCGTCGAGAAGAAAATCTTGACCCTTAAAGGAAAGACCATATTCTTGACTTAAGACAGATAGAGGTAACATAATATACACTAAAAATAACGTGCAAATGTTAAAACTAAATAAAGAAGACTTTTGTATATTCAATGGTTGGTTAAAAAAAATTATACTTAATTTTTACAACATAATTAATATAAAGGTTTAATTATTTTAAGATAAAGAGGGACAATAAAGATAAGATAATAAAAAGAATATTATTGAAATTTATCTATGAATGTAGGGTTGTCATAATTAAATTGACATAAATCTCTATTGTTATCAAATTTATTGTTTTAATTTCTTAGTGCTTTCTGTCACCAATTTTTCGTGAATATTATACAATACTTAAAATAGATGAAATCGATTTTTTGACTTGTGTTATTTTAGGTTATTCTTTATTAATACACAGATTATTATTAATACACAGATTACAAGTCCACGCCTTTCAGGAATTTAAATTAAATATTTGCATGTAACAGGTTTTAATGTTCCGAAGATTTAGACTAGGGGTCTTAATCAGTATCATATATTAAATGATTTTTTTTTCTAATTCATAAT
>Ga0206129_10007602_pt1 | contig 10642 bp, 20 predicted proteins | sample Helgoland_Spring_8_FD_148616 | JGI IMG/M metagenome (GOLD analysis project Ga0206129, IMG submission 148616) | Pelagic subsurface seawater microbial communities from Kabeltonne, Helgoland, North Sea - Helgoland_Spring_Bloom_20160502_2 | ecosystem: Environmental > Aquatic > Marine > Epipelagic ...
TAAAGAACGTAATCTGGATTATGACTGGATTAACCAACTGAATTCTGCTGAACATGCTATTCGCAAACGTGTTGCAGAATTGAAAAAAACTTCATTTTAGGGGTTTACTTTTTTCCAGAAGTGACTATACTATATACATACACTGATTGAACAAAAGGTAAAACGCTCTTAAGGGGAGATGCAGGTTCGAGTCCTGTCGTGTTTTATCGCTATTTAAGAAATTGGCAAGGCTCAATGGTCTCGGCGGACGATACCCTTGTTAATGGTCATAGTAAGAGCCTTATCTTCTCGCTGGTTCCTGCGACACGGAATGTAGACAAACGGGTGTCTACGTCGGAAGACAAAAGGGGTTAGCCACTCCGCCCGTGCTAATAAACGGAGGATACCGGCAAGGTGTCGTCGGTTCGAATCCGACCGGGCCCTCCAATTCGCACAAGTAGCTCAGTTGGTAGAGCATTCCCCTGATAAGGGAAAGGTCGGTGGTTCGAATCCATCCTTGTGCACCATTTAACGTGATGTAAATGTCACAGCCCCTAAAAAGAATAAAAAAACTTCATTTTAGGGGTTGACATTTACTTTATTAATCACTATATTAAGTATGTAAGTTGATGAAAGAAAGAAACCAATGACTGACATGACTATTGCAAAGACCATTCTTGCCCAAATCAAAACCATTGACCCTTGGGCAATGAATGCATGGGGTGCTAAAGACCTTGTAGGAAAAGAAAGTGGTCTTCAGTTTAAGTCTTCCGGTATGGTTAAGTGGAAAGGTATTGTAAGTGTTAATTACATTGCTGGTGCTGACCACTATGACCTTGAGTTTGGTAAGATTCGTAAGTATGAATATAAGGTCACCAAAAAGGTTGAAGGTGTCTATGCCGATCAATTGGTTGAGTTGATTGATGGGGTTGTAGGGTAAAGCATGTTAGTATTAGGTTTTTGTGCTTTACTGATTTTCGTTGCACTCTTTGTATGGTTAGCAGTCAGTGAGTACATGTAATATAAATAAAGATGTTCGTTGATGAAGCGAGCGGAACGTATGCAGGACACGGCTTCGAAGCCGTCACCTCCACCATAAGAACACCGGGGTATGATCTACTCGAAAGGTGCCGACTTGATCATCGGATAGCCAAAGTAGAGTATCCCACTAGGAAAACAAGTCTCGGGTGTTCTTATGATGGGGGTGAATTTAATAAATAACAGTGTTCGTTGATGAAGCGAGCAGAACGTATACAGGACAGGGGTGCAAATCCCCTCACCTCCACCATAATAACATCCACACGGTTCGATTCCGTGGTTCGTCTGATCAACTTACCGAGTTATAACTCGTTACTGTGGACAGTTGGATGTTATTATAATGGGGGTGAATTTAGGATCGACTGGTGCGGAAAGCAAGTGGAGACAAACCGGGTGGTTTCGTAAGAACCAAATTAAAGTAAGAGCAAACAACTATGTAGCTCCTAAGGCTTACGCTCTCGCAGCATAAGTTCTTTGGGTATTTTTCGGGGTGCCTAGAAACAGAAGAGAGTCTACGGACTCTCACCCGAAGCATTTTATTTAATTTGCTAATGGATTATCAAGTGCTTCTTGAATCTTAGCAAATAATCTTTCTTCAAGTTGTTTTATTTCTCTATCTGTATCACGGTAGAGTTGGTCTCTTTTGTTATCAAAACGTTGATCAGCAATATCAATCATTTCCCTAACTTCCTTTTCACTTTCTCGCATATCATCTTCTAGTTGGTCTACAACGTATTCAATACGACTAACATCATCTTTCAAATCATTTTTAATTTGTCTGGCATAGTCAGTTGCTTGTAACACAGCCTCTTCTGTGCCTTGCATTTTCTGTTCAATTACAGAAAGTTGTTCTTGGAATCCGCTGAGATCAGGTGCGACATATTCTTGGATCATTTCTTTCATATCCATATAGTCTTTGTAGACTTCAAAGCCACCATAAAGTCCACCTACTAATGTAGACAGACCCATAGCAACTGCTACCATCTTACCACCTTTAAATTTGATCCCAGCGAATTCAATTTCAGCCATTGCTTAGTCCTCGATAGCTTTCTTGTTTAACTGCTTTGCAGTAATGAATCCTGCGACAAAGGCGATAGCCATGCTACCGACTAAGAGTGCAGAATGCCAAAGAATAAACATCATTTTTTCATTCCTTCTAATCCTTCCTTTGCATAGAATGCAGCAACGATTGCTGCCACTGATACAAAGTATGTTGGTGCAATATCCTTGAGCAGACCAGAAGCAGTCTCTTGCCCAATGATAGATGCAATAATAATAGCAAAAGGATAGAGAAGCATACCTGCTAGTGCAAACCATGCCATACCTCTTTGAGCATCTTGCTTCTTATCGTCATTCTCGATTTGAAGCATTCGCTCTGCTTTTGCCATTTCTTCGTCTGTTACAATACCGTCACCGTCTTCATCAAATTGATTGTAGATAGAGTCTTTCTGTAACGTCTTACCCACCTAAACCTCCTACACCTTCAAATGCCGATGTAAGCGATGGACCGAATGATGCAGCTGCCCATAACATAAGTGCAATAGCACCTACACCAATAACAACCCATTTCATCTTCATGTCATCAACAGACATTTTAATTCCAATAAGTTCATTGCTTAATACACGAAGAGAAATCTCCATCTTACCTTCAGGCATATCAATAGGTTGTTGTGGTGCCTGAACTTTCTTTTCTTCTTCAGCCATTAATTTAATCCTTCATCTAAAATATCTTCTAAAATAACTACACCTTTTGCTACCAGTCTTTCTCTGTTAGAAAGATGTAATGCATGAATATCATCTTTACTTTGACCATGATACGGAACAGCATGACCCTCATCAATCATAACTTCAGTCAGTAGTTTACCTTCAGACTCAATAAAAAAGTCTCCAAGAATTCTACCAAACTTACCTTTCATATCTTCACCGTCTTTTGCAGCAAATGTTTTAAGAATAACATTATTTTCTAACATTGACTTAACACGATCTTTTGCTGCAAGACCGAATAACTTTTCAACCTTATCTCTGGTTCTGGACTCTGGCGTATCAATACCCATAATACGAACACGTTCATCACGCAGCCATACTCCAAATCCTAGATCAATATCGACATCTACTGTGTCTCCATCAACCACTTTAACTAAATTCGCTCTATACTCGTACACTTTAATTCTCCTACTGAAACGCTAATGCTCTCAGTTGTTGCAATTCTTGTTCTAATCGCATCACTTCCAACTGTTTCTTGCGCAGTTCGAGTTCATAAAGTCTGTTACAGTCAACTCTTGACTTGGGTTTTTGACCTAAAGGAATAACAATACGGGCAAAGATACCAACATCTCCGACCCTTGAGTCTACATAACCATCAAGAGGATCAGTGTATCCTCTGCCAATAATGCCAGTTACGCCAAATTCTAAATTTGTAGCGGAACCAATTGCATTAGAACAATCTAGATCACCTGCTTTGAACCTATCATTTTGATAACTTCCGGGTGCTGTAGGCAGGGACAAGTTAAGTGAACTTGATCCAGATTGTCCAAATGCAACAGTAGAATAAAGTAGCACCATTATAAGTGCTAATAAGAAAAGTCTAACATATCCATAATTAATCATTGATTACACCCTTGAGCATATTCTAGAATCGACGCCAGAAGACGTAGCATCTCTTTCTAGTATCTTTGAAGTTGTGCAGATATATTCTACTCTATCGCAGTCTACTTCTCTAAGGTAAATCTCTACATTCTGTTTTTCAAGGTATTCAACATTAATCAATTTTCTAGTAGAAGCAAACGGCACAGGGTTCCAGTCTTCATCCAGAACACTGACTTCATAATAGGATATATCTTTACGTCGGTTGAAAATAGTCATGGTAGTCACAGCAATCCCTTCCATAAAAGATGGTTTGAACTGTGGATAAGAAGGTGTCCATTCATGACTATAGGCGGCAGTAGCTGTAAGTAATGCTACTGCCGCTGCGATAAATGTTTTCATTATTTTGCAATACACTCCGCAACTACATTAGCAGAGTATTGACCACCGGGAAGTGCCTTACCGAAACCATATTCAACGGTAGACTCAACCTGAAACCAAGTTGATCCTGCAACAGTTAAATCGTATTCTGTTACATTCTCATACTCAACCTTTGCTGCTTCATAACCTGACATACCAGCATCAGACGTATTGGACACAGTTACTTCACCGTCCCATACTACTGAGTCTGTTAAGGAAGGTGCAGATGCAAAAGAATTAGGCCAAGATACTTTAGCAAGAAATTCATCTGCTGAAGTTACTGCATATCTTACAACAGGATATACACCACCATCAGAAGGAATTGTGCTAAGTGCATCAGGTGTAGGGTTGCCATAGACGCCAGAAACGTCTGTGTAGATTGAACATTTAGATGATACGTTACCTGTAATCGGAACGCTTTCTGCTTGAGCTACAACTGCACCTAAACCGATGATAGCAGCTGCCGTAATGATTCTGAACATTTCTTTCTCCGTTATTGTTCGTTATCATATTGTGAGCGCACCATTGTGTAGTGTTTGGCATCTGTTGCCAACTGTCTCAAAGCTCTGTTATTATCTGGCAATTGTATATCGTCTTGTATTACATGCTTATCAGGATATTCAGTCAGTCCCTGATTATACACCGTGCTATAATATGGATTCAATAAAGGAACATTAGCAATTTGATCTAACCTACCTTTTTCTTGGTCCACATCGATTAGACCTTCCATAGATAAATCTGTCCTAAGACTTTCTTCAAGTTCATCATCTTCTTCAATGACAATTTCTTCAACTTCTACTACTACTGCTTTTTTAGATTCCTGTATTGCTAACCATTCTTCATAGTATTCATTATCAGGATCAAGAGTATCTAACGTAGACAAATATTTATATAAATCAGTTATAAAATTGGGGCATAGTGGGTTTAAGAACGAATTTGTGCAGATAATGTCAGGCTCTGTAATATCCATTCGGTAGTTGTAAATCATAGAAGGATCAGAAATAGTTCCGTTACCTTCTACTTCCATACTACCATTGCCCCATTGTTCTGATGGGATAGGAGTAAACCTAAAATACTTTTGAATTGAGTTTCCCGGCACTCCTGTCCAGTCATCTACCTCTTCAAAGATATATCCACCATTAACAGGGTCTTCATTACGCACATAGACTTTAGCAGCATCCTCTGGATTCTTTGACATAACATAATAGTATGTTAATCCATTGACTTGTAAAGAAACATTAGGAGCAGAACTATCAGGTAGCACACCAGTCATAGACCAATTTAGTCCATTGACTGCTGCATTGTTAGTTACGCCATATATACTATCCGCCCAAGAGTATTGCGAGAATACCGACAACGATAGCACCACCGATAAGAGTGGTCCGTGTATCCGAGTCAACATTAAAACCTCTATTGCTTTGTGCATCCGGTCTGACATACTGATTTGCAGGGTCATTCCAAGCATCTTTAGCTTGGTCACCAATCAATCCATCAATAGGGCAGGGAGTTCCTGCATCCATCATAGCCTGAAATACTCTAGGGTCTTGGCACATAACAGATACCGCAGCGACCTTCATTCCCATATTATACAACTGTGTAGCGTTCTTAAGTTTCTCACAGTTCATGTCTCTTACTGTAGAACCAGCAGAGATACCAAGAATCTGTGTTTGAACTGCACCTGACACTCCAATAGTGCAAATGTCAGAGTTTGTTGTATTAATGGTAGGTGCGATAGCAGAGGGAGGAGCAGAGATTACTGTGTTAGTAGAGTCACTTGTACTGGTAACTGTGCTGGTAGTGGTATTCTCTGTAACGATTGGATCATTAGTGGAAGTTGTTTCTTCTGCATAAGCTGCTGTAGTCACGAACAACATAATGAAAGCAGCAAACAATTTTTTCATCATCGTGTTTGCCTTGGGTTAGTGTTTGTCTTATATTTATACATTTAGTGATTGACAAACAGAATCCAATGATATATAATACCCTTCTAAATGTAAAAGGAGTAACCATACATGGCCGTTCAAGTCAAGCAAGGCAATTCAAAAGCACACACCCGCACTTCTATTGGCAAGTCAAATAACTCACGACCCAAGAACAAGTCTAAGCGTCGTCAATGGAAAGCATACAACAAACAAGGGAAATAATTAATATGCCGTCTATTATGGATAAACTCAAAAAGAATTCAAAGTTGGATTCTGAGATTATTACCAAGTCAAAATACTATGGTAAGAAAGAAATGGCATCTACTGATGTGCCTATGATGAACGTGGCACTGTCAGGTTCTATTGATGGTGGTCTGTCACCCGGTGTTACTATTCTTGCTGGACCATCTAAACACTTTAAAACCAGTTTCTCTTTAAAGATTGCTTCTGCCTATATGCAGAAATATCCTGATGCAGTAATGCTGTTCTATGATTCTGAGTTTGGTTCACCACAGTCATACTTTGATATGTTTGATATTGATATGGAACGTGTGTTGCACTGTCCTATTACTAATATTGAAGAGTTGAAGTTTGACCTGACTAACCAACTTGAAAACATTACAAAAGGTGATAAGGTTATTATCGTTGTAGATTCGTTGGGCAACTTGGCTTCTAAGAAAGAAGTAGAAGATGCACTAAACGAAAAAGCAGTAGCAGATATGACCCGTGCCAAGCAGTTGAAGTCTGTCTTCCGTATTGCTACACCACACCTGAGTATGAAAGATATTCCGTTCATTGGTATTGCCCATACATATGATACACAAGAAATGTTTTCTAAGAAAGTTGTATCAGGTGGCACTGGTCTTTATTACTCTGCTGATGATATCTGGATTCTGGGTCGCAGACAGAATAAAGAAGGAACATCTATCGTTGGATATGACTTTGTAATCAATGTGGAGAAATCTAGATATGTCCGTGAAAAATCAATCATTCCTATCTCGGTTACTTGGGAAGGCGGCGTCGATAACTATTCTGGTCTACTTGATGTTGCTCTGGCGGGAAAGTTCGTTATCAAACCTTCTAACGGCTGGTATTCAAAAGTTGACCCGGAAACAGGTGAAGTCGAAGACAAAAAATACCGTGCAAAAGAGTTGACAAAAGACTTCTGGGATGGTATTATTAACACCACTCAATTTAAAGAGTTTACAGAAAACAACTTTAAACAGGGTGGCAGTTCTAACATTGAAGTGGTAAGTGAAGATGAACTTGAAGAGTGACCTAAAAGAGTTTGAACATTGGCGTCTAGTTGGTGTAACTGGTGCCAGTGTTGGCGATAAGATTTTGGATTGGGGTATTCAACTGCTAAATGATGACCAATACAAAGATACAATTCTTATCTTTGGTGAGATTTCTTTTGAACCTAATGAAGATGATGATACAGCAGAAATGAGTTTCGAGTATGAAGTATTCCATTCTCCTAACCATGATATTGTCAAAGGGACTGATGAGTTAAATCAAATCGCTGGGGATGTTATAGTAGCAGCCTTGGAAAAGTCTATTGAAGAAGGAAAGGCAGTATTTAATGAGCGAGAATCTGAACAAGACGATACTTCGATCACTCTTAACTAATGAAGAGTATCTTAGGAAAGTTGTTCCTTTTCTGAAACCCAACTACTTTGAAGGTTCCCTTAAGGTTATCTTCAAGCAGGTTGCTGCATTTGTAGACAAGCACAATACACTGCCTACTCTGGAAGCATTCCGCATTGACTTAGAACAGAATGAGAAGGTATCTGATGATATGTTCACTGAAGTCTCTGCTTTGCTTCCAGAGGTGTTTTCTCCTGTAGACATTGATCAAGACTTTCTACTAGAGAAGACAGAGAACTGGTGTCAGGACCGTGCTGTTCATATTGCTGTCATGGAAGCTATTAATATCCTTGATGGTAAAAGTGAGACTATGACCAAGAATGCTATTCCTGATATTCTTTCTGAAGCATTAGGAGTAGCATTTGATACTAATATCGGTCACGATTATATTGACAATGCAGAAGATCGTTTTGAGTTCTATACCCGTGTAGAAGACAAACTACCATTTGATATTGAACTACTCAATAAGATTACCAAGGGTGGTTTGCCTGATAAGACATTGAACATTGCTCTGGCTGGCACAGGTGTAGGTAAGTCCCTATTCATGTGTCATGTCGGTGCTAATGCTTTGCTGCAAGGCAAGAATGTTCTGTATATTACTATGGAAATGGCAGAGGAACGTATTGCAGAACGTATTGATGCTAACCTGCTGGACATTCCTATTGATCAGTTAGATAAAATGCCAAAGGCTATGTTTACTGAGAAGGTTAATAACCTTGCCAAGAAAACTGTAGGTAAACTAATTGTCAAGGAATATCCTACTGGTTCTGCTCATGTTGGACACTTTAGAGCATTACTTAAAGAGTTGAAACTAAAACGTTCTTTCATTCCTGACATTATTTTTATTGACTATCTGAACATCTGTTCTTCATCTCGTATGAAGTCTATGGGTGGAGCAATCAACTCCTATACCTACATCAAAGCTATTGCTGAAGAACTTCGTGGTCTTGCTGTAGAGTTTGGTGTTCCTGTTCTGAGTGCTACACAGACTACCCGTTCTGGTTATGGCAACTCTGATCCCGGTCTAGAAGATACATCAGAATCATTTGGTCTTCCTGCTACAGCAGACTTGATGTTTGCTCTAGTATCTAACGAAGAACTTGATCAGTCTGGTCAGATTATGGTAAAGCAACTGAAGAACCGATACAATGACCCTAATAAGAATAAACGTTTTGTAGTAGGCATAGATAGATCAAAGATGCGACTATATGACGTTGAACCATCAGACCAGACCTTAGTAGATGATGGTATTCCTGTATTTGATAAAACCCCTGCTGGTGCAGAAGATAAATTTAAAGGCTTTAAGATATGAGCAAATCAACAAAGTCTGAGTTTTATATAGACAGGGTTGATAAAAACACAATCAAAGACCTTTTATACACTCACCATTATTTAAAAGATGAATCTCAAGATTTTAGGTCTGGATGGAATTATGGACTGTTCAAAAGAAATGAATGGTCCGACTTCCTGCGTGTAGGAGAGTGTCTTGGGGCATGCGTATTCAATAATATTACAGGAAAGAACTTTGCTCTTGGAGCATTTGGAATTCCTGACACAGACCAAGAAGGTCTCTATGAACTAACTAGACTTTGTATTGAACCAAACTTACAGAAAGAAGAGTATAACATTACATCTTGGTTTCTTAGCAAATGTATCAAACGGTTTCGTCAAGATACAGATGTAAAAGTTATCCTTAGTTATGCTGATAATAACCATCATAAAGGAACAATATATAGAGCATGTAACTTTACTTACTATGGTTTGACTGACTATAAAACAGACTTTTGGAAAAAACTACCTGATGGATCATTTAGAAAAGTTAGTCATGGCCCTGTGAAACATTTAGAAGGTGAGTGGCGACCTAGAAGTCAGAAGCATAGATTCTTACTGGTCTATGACAAACAACTAAAACAGCAACTAAAATTAAAAGAACAAACTTGGCAAAGTATTAAAGAGGATATTTAAATATGAACCAAACCGTACTCCCTGTAGCAATCACTTCCTCACTGGTCAATGCCTATCAAGATGGCAGTGGCAAGAAAATGTCTGCCCAAGACATTATTGGATACTGTGCTAGAATTTCTAATCCAGATAATCAAAACAATGCTGAAAATGGTAAACTACTGAAATACTTGATTGATAACAAGCACTGGTCCCCATTTGAAATGGTTGATATGGTTCTTGAAATTAATACAACACGGGATATTGCACGGCAAATTCTGCGCCACCGTTCATTTTCATTCCAAGAGTTCAGTCAACGGTATGCTGATCCGACTAAAGACCTTGCAGTCTATATGCGTGAAGCACGGTTGCAGGATACTAAGAACCGTCAAAACTCTGTAGAGACGGATGATGTTGGACTACAAGCATGGTGGGATGCACAGCAGAAGTTTCTGACAACTCATTCCCAACGTATCTATCGGGAAGCACTTGATAAAGGTATTGCCAAGGAACAGGCTCGTGCTGTTCTACCTGAAGGTAATATGCAATCCCGCATGTATATGAAAGGTAATGTGCGTTCTTGGATTCACTATTGTGAACTTCGTGCTGGTAATGGCACACAGAAAGAGCATCGTGAAATTGCTGTCAAGTGTGCAGAGATTCTAAAGAACCATTTGCCGTTCCTGAAGCCTTGGTATAAGGAGTTGACTGGTGCCTAAAGTATTAATCTCTGAGTATTGGATTCAGGATAATGGTGGAGTTGTTCGTGTATATAAGAACGGTTCTGCCTATGAACTGATTGCAGAAGAAGATGATGGCACAGTCTTCCTCCATTCTAAAAATATTCCACGGTTAGAAACAGCAGAGAACCGGGCAGAAGAAATTGCTCTCTTAGTATAATGGATAGGAAGGAGGCTGCACGTTTATTCTGGTCAGTCAAAGGGTATCTAATGCCTGATGACTGGTCAGATGAAACCATTAAAGGTATGGTGCGCAGTTACACTAAACGAGTTTGGTATAATCATGAAGCAAATGATGTAGGTTTCGAAGAGGCATGGGCAGAGAAACATAAAATTCGAAACGATAGTTGAAAAAAATATGAAAAGGAGGGT
>Ga0206129_10007612_pt1 | contig 10631 bp, 10 predicted proteins | sample Helgoland_Spring_8_FD_148616 | JGI IMG/M metagenome (GOLD analysis project Ga0206129, IMG submission 148616) | Pelagic subsurface seawater microbial communities from Kabeltonne, Helgoland, North Sea - Helgoland_Spring_Bloom_20160502_2 | ecosystem: Environmental > Aquatic > Marine > Epipelagic ...
GTTTGAATAAAGTTTTCGTATCCACCTATATTCAAACCAGATCGTCCAAGGGCGCTGACAATACCTGAAGTGACGGTTTGGTTCAGACCAAATGGGTTGCCAATTGCGACCACAAAATCACCTACTCTCAATTCGTCTGAATCAGACAGAGGTATAGCAATCAAAGCATCAGGATCAATTTTTAATAATGCAATATCACTTTGATCATCTGAGCCTAATTTTTTGGCTTTGAATTCACGACCATCAGTTAGCTTAACAGTAATCTCATCGGCGTTATCTACCACATGATTATTTGTCACCACATAGCCTTTCTTTGCATCGATAATAACGCCCGAACCTAACCCTTTAAATGGCCTTTCTTGAACTTGTTCCTCTGTTCCGCCAAAAAAATGCTTAAACATTTCTGGAACACGTTGGCGTGAAACCTGAGTGCCTTCAACAGAAATGCTGACAATTGCCGGTGTCGCCTTGTCTAGCATTGGAGCGAGACTAGGGATCTGACTATTATCGTTTGAAAAAAAAGGTATTGCCGCGCTAGACACTAAGCTGACTGACATGCTGGCAGTCGCTAGACAACAAGCTACTAAAAAACGATTGACTACTTTACTCATTGGTTATCATCTCCAATATCTATGTTTAAAACAGTATAAGGACTATCTTGGTCACGAGAAAGTTCATTATTTACTGTCTTTAATGGGGGCTTCTTTACTGCCCGAAAACAAACCTGAGCTTTGTGAAGAAAAATCTAATGGTTGTATGTCTGCACTAGATTTTTCACGCACGGGCTTGGTACTTTTATTGCGTAAATAAGCCGTCGTATGTTCGCCAAAGTAACTTATTGAAGTGCCTTCTAATCCATTCTGCTGGCTGCTTAGTAGTTCCTCATAATCTTCAATCTGCTTTTTTAACGAGGCGGATTGTGCGATTAAGCTTTCTGCAATTTGCTTGGTTTCTTGAATATGAACAGCTGCTTGCTGGCTCATTAATTCTTGAACTGTTTGCTGACTTTCGGTTTTACCTGATGTCTGCTGTTCTTTTTCGCTGACAAATCTTGCAACAAAAAAACCTATAACTCCGCCAACTAATAACAACAATAATCCTATAAACCAATCCATAACGTCTCCTATTTCTTTACTTATTTCTGCCCATTTGGTTCACTACTGTTTAATAAAAATATAGAGTATTGACCATGAGCAAGCACGGTATATTTGTTATTATACGCCCAGCATTTTTAATGCGGTCATTTTATTTGTATTCAAGTGTTAAAAACACACATAAGTAAAAGGAAAAACATCACAGAATGATTGAGTTTACACCATGGCAAAAATATCAAAGTGATCTGCAAGATCCTGAATTTCTCTATGATGCCGCTCAGGAAAATGCGGTAAAGGAATTACAGCGGCTTTATGACGAATTAACTCATCCTGAGAAAAAACTAACTTGGCGAGTAAAGTTGCAGAGCAAGTTTGGCAAGGGGATGCGTAAACCTAGTATTCAGGGTATATATTTTTGGGGTGGGGTAGGACGGGGTAAAACATATCTGGTTGACACTTTTTTTGAATGTTTGCCCTTTAAAAGAAAGTTGCGTATTCATTTTCATCGTTTTATGCATCGTGTGCACCAAGAACTTAAATCCCTGGAAGGTCAACCTGATCCTTTAAAAACCATAGGCAAAATTTTTGCCAAAGAGACAAAAGTGATTTGTTTTGATGAGTTTTTTGTTTCTGATATTACAGATGCAATGATTTTAGGTACCTTGATGGAAGAACTTTTTGGTCATGGGATAGTGTTAGTGGCTACTTCAAACATAGAACCTGACAACCTTTATCGTAATGGTTTGCAACGAGCCAGGTTTTTACCTGCGATTGAGTTGATAAATCAAAATACGCGCATTGTGAATGTGGATAGTGGAGTAGATTATCGCCTGAGAACCCTAGAGCAGGCAGAAATTTTTCATTTTCCATTAGATAATCAAGCTAATGAAAATTTACATAAATATTTTATACAGCTAGCACCCGAACTAGGCATTGAGAATCAAAAAATTAAAGTAGAAGGGCGATTGATCCCAACATTGCATTATGCGGACGGGGTTGTCATGTTTGAGTTTCGGGATATTTGTGATGGGCCCAGAAGTCAAACCGACTATATCGAATTAAGTCGTCTTTATCACACAGTATTGATTGCTAATGTAGAGCAAATGGGACAAACAACAGATGATATTGCCCGGCGTTTTATTGCTATGGTGGACGAGTTTTATGAACGTAATGTTAAGTTGATCATGTCAGCTGAGGTGTCTATGGAAATACTTTATTTAGATGGCCCACTTAATTTTGAATTTAGACGCTGCTTAAGTAGGTTAAAAGAAATGCAGTCACATGATTACCTTGCAGCGCAACATGTTCCTTAACTGCAGTATAGGTTGTTGAATAGATTTTGTTATCTGGCATGAATATCGGTAAAATCTTTAACGCTAAATCTAATCGGGCCAGTCGCTCGACATTATTAGAAGAGAATACATAAATGGGAAGAAAGTTTGAAGTGCGTAAAATCTCCATGGCAAAAACCGCTGGAGCAAAAACCAAAGTCTATTCCAAGTACGGCAAAGAAATTTATGTTGTTGCCAAAAATGGTGGCGTAGACCCTCAAGCAAACTTGGCTTTGCGTAGGCTGATTGAAAAGGCCAAAAAAGACCAAGTACCTAGTCACGTTATTGACAAAGCGATTGATAAAGCCGCAGGGGGGGCAGGTGAGGACTATGTGCCTGCTCGTTATGAAGGGTTTGGTCCTGGTGGATGTATGGTGATTGTTGACTGTCTAACCGACAACAATAATCGCACTATCACTGATGTGCGAAATTGTTTCACAAAGACAGGCGCTAAATTGGGTGTTGAGGGTTCAGTAGGACATGTGTTTGATCACCAAGCGGTGTTTGCCTTTAAAGGTGATGATGAAGATGCAGTACTCGAAATTTTAATGGAAGCTGACGTTGATGTAACCGAAGTAGAGTGTGAAGAAGGAGTCGTAACTGTTTATGCGCCTCACACGGAATACAATAATACACGAACAGCCCTAACCGATGACTGTCCTGATATCGAATTTGATGCTGATGAAATTACCTTTATCCCTCAGACCGAGTCTGTTGTGAGTGGAGATGATGTTGCTACGTTTGACAAATTTATGGATATGTTAGAAGACTGTGACGATGTACAGCACGTATATCACAATGCAGTTGTTGAACGTTAAATTATGCCATCATCATTAAAAAGCTGAGCTTATGCTCAGCTTTTTTCAGAATTACTATGGATTACTTTTTAACATACTGCGCCAAATATCTGCCCAATCTGGCTCCTTACCAAACAAGGTGATGTTGGCTCTGAATACGCGAGTAGCAAATAAACGTACGTAGTACACGCCTGCCATCAAAAACACCAACGATAAACCGACTTGCCAGACTGGTACACTCATTGAAGCAATACGCATAGGCATAAAGCTGATAGAGGTAAGAGGCACTAAAGATAATACTGTGGCCACCTGCCCATTGGGTTCTCCCATCACAATAAACACCAACATAACGGGTAACATGGGTAGTAGCATCAACCCAGTTTTCCCTGAGTGATTAGGGTCATCTATGGTCGCAGCAAAACCAACAAATACATAATTCCAAAATAACACACCTGTGACACAAAAAATTAAAATCTGTATCATTACTGTGGCTGACACATTCATAGTTTCGCTACCACCGTCTGAAAAAACGGCGACGCCAGTAAACACAATTGCCATCACAAAACATGTGGTCAACAAGCTTTTAATACTCGACAGACACAGGCCTAATGCTTTGCCGTCGACCCATTCTTGATGGCTTATACAGGTGAGTAATTGTTCGGTAATACGGTGTTGTTTTTCTTGTGTCACCGAGGTGAGTGATAAACCAAAGCTAGTAAAAACTGCCATCGCACTTAAAATGGCTGCAAGCAGTCCAAGCACTTTTACACTGCTGCCCACCACTTCTTCTGCTTGATTTACAAACGTCATGGATATCGGGTTCTGTAATTTTTTTAATTGTTCCGGGCTAATGTCCATCGCCCTTAACAATATATCTTTTTGTTCAGCAACCAATGCTTGTTCTAATTCTTGTTGCCAAACACTTTGCTGAGCAATATACAGAGTAAACTCGTCTGACTGATCAACCTTTAATATACCATCCAGCGATAATTCAGCTATCTTCTCGAATAGTTGTTGCTCTTCGACGCTAGTATCTAGTGAAGACAACACAAATTTACTGTTTAGCTCAGTCTGTAACTGACCTATAACGGCTATATTAATGGTTTTCTGGGTACTTGATTGGCTCCACATCTGCACAGCAAAAATTGCTGCATAGATTAATAACATTAAAAAATAGCCTATTAGTTCCTGTTTCCATTTAAAGTTGCGCATAAATTCCCAACGCGCAACCAATAGCACCTTATCCATTATGTGGCTCCTTTGACACTGTCAATGTAGATGTCATGTAAACTGGGTTGTTCAGTTTGTAAACTTTCAATTTGATGCTCGGTTAACATACTTTGTAAAAACTGAGGAACATGGCATGACGGCGCCAAAGTAAATTGAATGGTATGGGTATCAATACTGATAACTTGGATGATTTGCTCGGTCAGTAAAAAGGATTCAATGTTGACTGGATCACTAAATGTCACCGTTAAATTGGTGCCTAGTTGCGCGGCTTGGCGAATATCTTTAATTGAACCATATAGCGTTGCCTTACCTTTATTCATCAACATAAACCTGTCGGCTAACTTTTCAACTAAGGACATTTGATGGGCGCTGAGAATAATAGTGGTCCCTTGTTGCCTTAACAACTGCAGAAATGATATGACTTTTTCTTGGTTAATGGGATCTAAACCGGAAAAAGGTTCGTCAAGAAAGACGATTTTGGGTCGGTGAATGATGGCACTGATCAATTGCACTTTTTGTTGATTACCTTTGGATAGGGTCTTCAGTTGGTCTTTTTGTCGTTCTGCTAAATCGAAGCTGGTTAGCCACATGTTGGCCTGCTCTGATGCATCTGCTCTTGTCATCCCTTTTAACTGCCCCATGTAAACTAGGGTGTCTTGAATGTTGCTCTCTTGATATAGGCCTCGTTCTTCAGGCAAATACCCAAAGTCGCCACTGACTAATTTGGGTATCTTTTGACCTTCAATATCTGTAAATGAAATCACTCCAGTATCAGGATAGGTCAAGCCGATTAACATACGAATTGTAGATGATTTACCTGCACCGTTAGGTCCAAGTAAAGCGAAAATCTCTCCCGATTTTACTTCAAAAGATAAATCATCCACGGCGAGTACTTCAGCGTATTGTTTTCTAATCTGTTTGACTGATAATTGCACACCCTCTCCTTTTTAATCACACAGCTATTTTTATATCAGCTTACCCTTTGTGAAATTCCCTATATCAGCTTAATTGTTTCAAAAAATATTATTGGCCAGTTATTGGGCTAATTGTGTTGCAACAATTTGATCAAGCAGGCCAATCATTAATTTCGTGCCTGTACCTGAAGCAATACCATCAAACACATTTTCAACATTTTTGCCGTGTTGCCCGCCAGCTAAATCACTAATAGAACGAATAATTACCCAGTCTACATTATTAACAAAACATACTTGTCCAACAGCAGCTGATTCCATTTCAGTCACCTCGGCACTGTACACCCGTTGTAACCAATTACGGTATTCTGCGTTATCAAGAAATACTGAACCGGTGACACCATTACCGCCCACTTTGATTTGAATAGGTTTCCCTGAAGGCATATTGATTGGACTCACGGCTTTAACCGCTTTTTTAGCCAAATCGATTAATTCAGGCGTGGCGCTAAAATAGGGCATTTGCTTAGGTTTATCCCAGCCCTGTTTAACTATTGTCATTTCTTCTGGATGAATATAGCCATAGTTTTCATAAGCGGGTGAATGTGGGTCTTGTTCGCGTCTTTCTTTGTATCTTTGAAGCGCGTTTTCATAATAGTCGGGTAATACAAAGCTGCCGGCCTTTTTGGGATCAGGATTGACATATACGGACTCATCATGAAAATACCAACGTTCTGGTACTGAGATGTCACCCGGCTGAAAATCAGGATTGACAGCACCGGCAATACCCATCATTACCACTCGGTCAATAGGGAAATAATCCAGTGCCATCTGCATCGTCATAGCCGCATTAGGCACACTGATACCTGTAGTAAATATTACCACTGGCTCGCCTTTGTAAGAGCCCAGTTGGTATTTGACCCCCCTGATGGTAAGCGTTTGATTGATTTGGGCATCAGCCAGTTGACTGAATGCTTCATCAATCGCTTTAATTTCTGGGGCGTAGGCGGCAACAATCGCGGTCCATTTATTTTCATCTGTAAACTCTTTTGGCCCATAAGCGTTAATATCTTTTGCAAAAGAGCTGTTTGCAATTAGTAAGGAGCTAGAGATAAGAAGAAAATAGATGCTGATTTTATTTAACATAATAACATTACTCTTATATGAATGTGTTTCCGCACTATAAAAGTGCAAAGGAATAGTAGGAAATGGCCAAGTCGGAATTATTTACCGTAATTGCACCAAATTAGTGAGATTTTTTATCTCAGGCGTTTAAATATAGGAAGTTCATGCCATTAGTTGTATGACTGCACTAACTCGCTAAATAATTATTTACCTATTAAGCGTAGAAACTCGTTTCTGGTTGCATCAGATGTGCGCATGGAGCCCAGCATTACTGAGGTGATCATCGATGCGTTTTGCTTTTGAACACCGCGCATCATCATACACATGTGTTTGCCTTCCATTATAACCCCTACACCTGATGCCCCCGTTACTTTCTGCACTGCATCGGCAATTTGTTTGGTTAAGCCTTCTTGGATTTGTAAACGTCTTGCATACATATCTACAATTCGAGCAAACTTTGATAGTCCCAACACTTTACCATTAGGTAGATACGCAATATGACAACGACCTATAAAGGGTAAAATGTGATGTTCGCACAACGAGTAGAACTCAATGTCTTGGATGATGACCATTTCATCAGTATCTGCTTCGAAAATAGCTCCATTTACAACACCATCTAAATCTTTTTGATAGCCATCAGTTAAAAACTGCATGGCTTTGGCCGCACGTTTTGGCGTATCGACCAGTCCACCACGACTCACGTCTTCCCCTATGATTGAAAGAATATCTGTGTAGCAACCGGCTAATTTATCTGACATGTATTTTGACTCTTCGAAAAGTAGAATGAATTGAATATGAGCATATGATATCGAGGTAACTCATTATTAGGTCTCCGATGATAACATTTTCTTAGGATAGGATTAAATACTGCCGTCATATTTATGTCTGTTGAATAAATAACTGATTTGAAGCTTTTTGTTGTTGTTGTATTAATAGTCGAATTTCTAATCTGTGGTATTTGGGTCAGTTTTAGCTTCCTCGTAGGCTTGAGTGTAATCTTCAGATCTTGGTTATTGTTTAAATACTAAATAAGTTTTATCTGCTGTTACTTAAGCGCTGTTGGTTGACATCCATGTCGATTTTCTTGAGTTTCATAGGTTATAGGTCATAGATCGTGCTCAAAAATATTTTACAGTCGCTAAGACAATAATAGCCAAGACAAGAAGGACAGGCGCTTCATTTAAAAAACGGTAGAAGCGTGAAGAATGAGTGTTTTCATCTTTGGAAAATTTCTGCACTAATACAAATAAATAGCCATGGTATACATATAAAACTGTCACTAAGGAAAGTTTAATATGTAACCATTTGGCCGCTACGAACCAATCCTTTCCATACAAATTTATTAACCATACGCCAAACACCAAGGTCAATACGGCAAAAGGCGTGACAAAGAACCACAGCCGCTTTTCCATTATCTTGAACTGTTCTTTCACTGCTTGAACATCTGACTGAGCATGATAAACCATCAATCTAGGCAAATAAAACAAGCCCGACATCCAAGCAACCATAAAAAATACGTGTAGGGCTTTTATCCAAAGTAAAGTCATTGTGCTTCCTAGTAACTTGCTTTATGCAGGTGATGTCTAAGTATTTTCCAAGTAATAATACCTACTATTTCTTCTGTGCTAGAAAATATATACACAGCCCCCTTTCTGTTAACTTCAAGTAAGCTGTATACTTCAGCTAGCGTAGCCTGAAAGTGGACTCCTTGCATCGGAATAAAGATTAAACGTGTTGTTTCTCCTTCTTTTCCTTTGTCATATTTCACTAATGAATATTCAGCTGCTCCATCTGTATCAACCGAATATTGTACTACAGGGTTATGATGTTCCTTATCTAAGGTACTGATAAGTGGCTTTTTGTCGGCATTAAGCAGTTTGAATTCTTTGTCCATGACGGCTAATACGCCAGTCTTTTGTAATGATTCCATAACGGAAGAAATAGTATAAGGTAACTTTTGATAATCTAGTTGCTGAGTGAAAATAGAACTATTACCTAAAAACTGGGTCGAAGTGACATATGCAGGCACGATCACCAGGATAGTCGGTAAGATCATCTCTGGGCTGTAGGATAATTCCATCACAGCTGATAAAGCTGCTAATGGTGCATGAATAACAGCGGTCATCAGTCCTGCCATTCCCAACAGCGAAAAACTGCCATTTAAGTCACTGACATCATCTAAGAAAAAGCCCAGTGGAAATGCAAGCACAACGCCACTGAGCATTCCTAAAACAAACACTGGGCCTATTATGCCCCCGGGGATCCCTAGGCCAATCGCAAAAATAGTCAATAAGAATTTTGCCGCTACTACTGCGATAAGCAGTTGAATATTTTCATTTTGTGCTATTAGAATGTGTGCGGAGTGGAAATGTGCACCTAATGCATCAGGCAAAATATATCCCACTGCGCCAGTAATTACCCCCGCAATTAATAATCGACGAACCATATTAATACGACTAAACCCACTGATAACCAGCATCAATGTCTTGTTAAACAAAGTGGCTAAACAACCTAATAAGATGCCAAAAATGATTAAATATAGGTAAATCCACCGACTAAACTCGTTGAATTGAATAAAAGACAGCTCTTGTGCCTCACCAAATACAATACGAGTTAATACTGTGCCGCAAGCCGCTGCAAGCATTACGGGAATAAAAACATGGATTTTATATTCCCGTAATACAACTTCCATAACAAAAATTATAGCGGCAAAAGGTGTGTTGAAAGAAGCTGAAATACCGGCTGCAATACCGCATCCTGACAAAACGCGAATACTATTGTGGGGAAACTTCAGCCATTGGCCAAAAAAACTGCTGGCGAATGCACCTAGATGAATAGATGGCCCTTCTCGGCCTACTGAAAAACCACAAACTAACGCTAAAGTGCCACCGAAAAATTGGTTAATGGCTGTTCTAAATGGAATCTGCCCATAGTAGTGCTTAACTCTATGGATAACAAAAGGGATCCCCATTCGATAGTATTTAAATCCTGTCAGATAGGCAATGAGCACTATAGCGATAGCACCTAAACAAGGCAGAAGAAAGCGCATCAATGGCTCTAAAGTGGCGAATTGATTTAATTCTGGTAAGAATAATATTTGTAGCCATTCAACACTTAAACGAAATAAAATAATTAAAGAAGCAGCACAAGTTCCACCTACGATGCCGATGATACACAGCTGAATAGATGTACGTGGAGTGGCAAGTTCTTGTCTAAAAGCGTTGAGGTTCACAATTATAAATGGACTGATAACTGAGACAAATAGTAGCTTATCACAACCCTTTGTATTTTATAAAGTTAATCTATTAATCAGAGCCAAAAACATGAATTTTTGACAAATCAATCGACTATTTCAAACCACTAAATGATATTATCCTGCCATCTATAAAAACTTTGCAGCTTTTAAAAGGGCATAAAGTGATTATTTCTGAGCTAAAGAACAAACTTGGTGCATTTCAGTTTTATTTGATCCTAATTGTGATGATTGTGGCCACTGTTTATCTTGGTTTTTTCTGGGGAAACGCGCATTACACTCAACAACAAATAACAATATTCACCCATGAAAAAAGTATTCAAAATCTTAAGCTAGAAAATGAGAAACTGACCAAAAATCTAAATATTTTAGGGGTTGAACTTGAAGTTTCAAAACTGACTCAACAGCAACATTTTGTTGAAATTAAAAAAAGTATTGATGTTGAAAAAGAGTTACGCACTCAACTCGCTTTTTATCAACAAGTGATGGCACCAGAACTGAATGAACAAGGATTTCTGATTGAAGGGTTTAGTCTAGAGCCTGCTTTAAGTGATAATTCTTTTCGGTTTGAATTAGTATTGATGCAACAAACCAAAACCAAAAATACTCTTAAGGGAAATTTAAACGTGACTTTGATAGGCAGTGAAAATGGCAAAGCTAAGCAATATGCATTAGACGCTATGTTGTCTGATCACGAGCAAAAAAGTCTGACTTTTAGTTTTAAATATTTTCAAGTGATTAATGGGGAATTCAGATTACCAGAAGGTTTTCAGCCAGAACAAGTATCTGTGCATGCCGATATCTTTCAGTTTAAACGTAAAAAAGGTCAGTTGACGACAGTATTCGATTGGCTCATTAATCCAAACTAGGATAAGCATAACGCAATCGGTATT